>Ga0172382_10006676_pt1 | contig 16655 bp, 19 predicted proteins | sample Leawel138RmetaG_FD_122245 | JGI IMG/M metagenome (GOLD analysis project Ga0172382, IMG submission 122245) | Leachate microbial communities from a municipal landfill in Southern Ontario, Canada - Leachate well 138R metaG | ecosystem: Engineered > Solid waste > Landfill > Unclassified | place...
AAGGCGCTGGAAAAGGCGCAGAAGAAGGTCGAGGCGCGCAACTTCGACATCCGCAAGAACCTGCTCAAATATGACGACGTCATGAACGACCAGCGCAAGGTCGTGTTCGAGCAGCGCATCGAGTTGATGGACGGCGAGAGCCTCGGCGACACCGTCGCCGAGATGCGCCACGACGTCATCGAGGACCTCGTCGCCAAGCACATTCCCGAGACGGCCTATGCCGAGCAGTGGGATACCGAGGGACTGAAGGAGGGCGTGCGCGCCAGCCTCAACCTCGATCTGCCGGTCGATGAATGGGCAGCCGAGGAAGGCATCGACGAGGAGCAGATCCGCGAGCGCATCACCGAGGCGGCGGAAGCCGCGGCCCGGGACCGCGCCGAGCGTTTCGGTCCCGACATCATGGCCTATGTCGAGAAGTCGATCGTTCTCCAGACGCTCGACCATCTGTGGCGCGAGCATCTGGTCAATCTCGACCATCTGCGCTCGGTGGTCGGCTTCCGCGGCTATGCCCAGCGCGACCCGCTGAACGAGTACAAGAGCGAGGCGTTCGAGCTGTTCCAGACGATGCTCGGCAATCTGCGCCAGGTCGTCACCGCCCAGCTGATGCGGGTGGAGCTGGTGCGCGAGGCCGCCGACGCCCCGCCGCCGCAGGCGCCGAGCGAGATGCGCAGCGAGCACATCGACGCCACCACCGGCGAGGACGACTTCGGCGAGACGACCGTGGCGCTCGCCGCCGCCGATGCCCGCGTCGTCGCCCCCGAGGACCGCGATCCCGCCAACCCCTCGACATGGGGCAAGGTCGGCCGCAACGAGGCCTGCCCCTGCGGCTCGGGCAAGAAGTTCAAGCACTGCCACGGCGCCTTCGCCTGAGCGGCGCAAACAATGGAGAAAGGGCGGCGAAGCGAAAGCCTCGCCGCCCTTTTCATGTCGGATGAACCGTGTCCCGTTTGCGACACGAAAATGGCGGCTTCCGATCCCATCCCGGCCTCTCAACCCGGCGCATCATCGCCTATGGTGCCGTTGGGGGGGCCGCAATGAGATTGGAGGGAAATCGCCGATGTCACGACTCGATGAACTGGACGCGATACTCAAGCAGCGGAAATATTTCACCGCCGAGGAATGGTATGAGCTTCTGGTCATCCGGCGCGGCCGTCCTGCTCATGCGGTGATCCCCGATGCTGCCTATGCCGAAACCTGGCGCGGTCGCGTGCCGGACCTTCTGATCCGGATGTGGCTGGAAATAGGTTGGGGAAGCTGGAACTCCGGCAAGTTCTGGCTGTGTGATCCCGCGCTCCTGCATCCAGTCGTCGAGAGCGCTTTCATGGGCGATCCGGATTACGATCCCGACCATATGGTCGTTTATGCCTATGACGCGTTCGGTACCATGTACATTTGGCTCGGCGACTACAGGCTGATGCGGCTTTACTGGACACACGATTACGCAATCGAGCAGGTCCGGGAGCGCTTCAACGATAGTGCCGGTGTGCCGCAGAGTGAATCCTATGCCATCGTTACCGATATCGAGGGGCACATCCCCACGGGAAAGAATTTCGGGAAGGTGCATACGGACGACAGCGGCAACGACATGCTGCCCAAGGCCATCGCCAAACTCGGTGAGTTGCAGCGGAACGAAATCTACGGCTTCTTTCCTCCAATCGCCGTGGGTGGTGAAAACACCGTCAAAGACTTGCAGCGTGTTCCCGCACTCGAACACCTGATGCTTCTGTCATCGCTCCAGACGCCGATGCTCCGTCGCTACACCCCTCCGGCAAATGGCCAGCCGGGCTTTGGCGAGCTTACCGAGATTCGTCGCATCGGGTCGTAAAGCCTGCCCGAGGCATGATGGAGGAGGGGGGCTGCCCGAAGGTCACGCCCGCGCCGGCTTCAACACCGAGATCAGCGCGCCGTAAGGCACCAGCGCCACCAGCGCCATCGCGATCTTGACGCAGAAATCGCCGAGCGCCAGCGACACCCATAGCGGCACCTCGCCGCCGAGCACGAACGGCACGGCAAAGCCGAGCGAGCCGTCGTCCAGCCCGAAGCCGGTGTCGAGCACGGCGAAGCGCGCCGCGAACGCCAGCGAGAAGAACAGGATCGTATCGACGACCGCGCCGATCACGGAGGAGACGAACGGCGCCTGCCACCACGCATTGCGCCGCAGCCGCTCGAAGACGGCGACGTCGATCAGCTGCGCGACGAGGAAGGCCGAGCCGGAGGCGATGGCGATGCGGGGCGTCGCCAGCCAGATCGACAGCACCACCGCCACGGCGAAGCCGGCATAGACGACCTTGCGCGCAGCACGCGCGCCATGGTTGCGGTTGGCGAGATCGGTGACGAGGAAGGCGACCGGATAGGTGAACGCCCCCCATGTAAGCAGCTCGCCGAGCCCGAAATGACTGAACGGATACTGGACGAGGACGTTGGAGGCCGCGACCGTGACAGCCATCGCCGCCACGAAGGGCCATACCGGAACGGAAAGGGAAGCGGTCTGCCGCGTCATTTTTTTATCCTGGGTGATGGAACCAGCCGACGGGCCGTGCAGCCCGCCGAAAAACGATGAACCGTCGGAAAAGGCTGCTTACGCCGCCTGCTCTTCCGCCAGCTTCTTGGTGATCTGCTTCTTGAGCAGGCGCGCGCGCTGCGAGAGCTCCGAGGCGTCGGCCTTGACCAGGAAGGCATCGAGGCCGCCGCGATGCTCGACCGAGCGCAGCGCATGCGCGGTGATGCGCAGGCGCACGTTCTGGCCGAGCGCCTCCGACTGCAGCGTCACGTCGCACAGGTTCGGCAGGAAGCGGCGCCGGGTCTTGTTGTTGGCGTGGCTGACATTGTTGCCGGTCAGGACGGCCTTGCCGGTCAGTTCGCAAGCGCGGGACATGTTGCACCTTCGTTTCGTTGCCGGGCCATGCCGGGACTGCCGCACCATCAGCGAACGGCGCGCAGGCAGTATTGGCGGCCTCTGGAAAAGTCGACGTTCCATAGTGGCATTTCCCGGCCGGGTCAAGCGCAAGCTTGCGCCCGGACCGCTCCTCACAGATTTGCCGGATTTGGCCGCCAGAGGAAAAGCCATGAGACACGCCCTTGCCGCAGCCGGCCCTGTCGCCATCGTCCTTGCCCTCGCCGCCCCGGCGACGGCTTCCGAGCCGCGCGCCTTCCGTGCCGACTATTCGATCACGCTGCTCGGCCTGCCGGTGGCGAAGGCCAGCTTCGACAGCCGCTTCGACGGCGACCGCTTCCGCATCAGCGGCTCGCTTTCGAGCTCGGGCGTGGCGCGCATCTTCGACGACACCAAGGGCACCACCAGCGTCGAGGGCACGATCAGGGGCGATGCGGTGCGCCCCGCCGCCTTCGCCGCCGACTATGTCTCCGGCCGCAAGAAAAGCTCGACCGCGATCCGCTTTTCCAGCGACGCGGTGGAAAGCGTCGTCAGCAAGCCCCGCAAGAAGCGCAACCCGAAAAGCTGGGTCGCGGTCAACGACGCGCATCTGAAGGCGGTGCTCGACCCGCTCTCCTCGTCGATCATCCCGGCAACGAGCGCGCAGGAGGTTTGCACGCGCACCATCCGCTTCTTCGACGGCGAGATGCGCGCCGATTTGAAGTTATCCCCCAACGGCGAGGCGAAGGACGGGCGCGTCACCTGCACGGCGCGCTTCGTGCCGGTCGCGGGCTACCGCAAGGACCGCAAGCAGATCGACTATCTGCGCAACCAGAGCCGCATCACCGTCACCTTCGCGCCGCTCGCGGATACCGGCCTCTACACCCCGGTCGACGCCTCGGTCGGCACCCAGATCGGCACGCTGCGCATCGTCGCCACGAATATCGAGGCGCGCTGAAAACGCCTCGACCTATTGCCGGCCACCCCGCCGATGGCTTAACCCTTGCCTGTTTCGCTAGAGCAATTCCAGGAAAAGTGTGAAGCGCTTTTCCATCCGGAATTGCGGGAAACGATCCAGGAGGGGGAACGGATGGCGCGCGCCACGCTGATCGGATTTTCGGCCGTCGCCATGTGGGCGCTGCTGGCGCTGCTGACAGCGGCGTCGGGCCACGTGCCGCCGTTCCAGCTCTCGGCGCTCGCATTCACGGTGGGAACGGGCGTCGGCCTCGCCATGCGCGCCGTCTCGCCACCGGCCGCCCACCCGCCGATCCCGCCCATCGTCTGGCTGATCGGCGTTGCCGGCCTGTTCGGCTACCATTTCTTCTACTTCACCGCGCTGCGCAACGCCCCGGCGGTGGAAGCCAGCCTGATCGCCTATCTGTGGCCGCTGCTCATCGTCGTCGGTTCCGCGCTGCTGCCCGGCGAGAAGCTCGAATGGCACCATGTCGCCGGTGCGGCGCTCGGGCTGTGCGGCGCGTTCCTGATCGTCTCCAAGGGCGGCGGCCTCTCCTTCGACGGCGCCCATGTCTTCGGCTATGCCATGGCCGGCCTGTGCGCGCTGACATGGTCGGCCTATTCGCTGGCCTCGCGGCGCTTTCCCTCCGTGCCGACCAGCGTGGTGACGTGGTTCTGCGCCGCCACCGCGCTGCTTTCGCTGCTCTGCCACCTCGCGCTCGAGGAGACGGTGTGGCCGCAAGGCGCGGGCCAGTGGCTCGCCGTGCTCGGCCTCGGCCTGATGCCGGTCGGCGCGGCGTTCTACACCTGGGACTATGGCGTCAAGCACGGCAACATTCAGGTCCTCGGCGCGGCGAGCTATGCCGCGCCGCTGCTTTCGACGCTGGTGCTGATCGCCGCCGGCATGGCCGAGCCCACGTCACGCATCCTCGCCGCCTGCCTGCTCATCACCGCCGGCGCGGTATTGGCGGCGAAGTCGATGCTGTTTTCCGGCAAGGCGTCTTCGCAAAAGGCCACGCCATGATGCCCTTTCCCGGCGGGATGGATTCGCTTGCCAACGGCACGCTACTCCTTTCGGTCGCCGCCGCCCTGCTCTACCTGCCGGTTCAGGGCAGGTCGCCCTCGCTGCGCCGCACGATCGTTAAGACCGCCGCGGTCGCGCTTCTGGCCGTGCTGGCATGGATAGCGGGCGGGCCACTGCTGCTCGTCGCCGCGCTGGCGCTGAGCGCGGCCGGCGACGCCTTTCTGGCGCAGGAGGGCGAGACGCCCTTCCTCGCCGGGCTGGCGAGCTTCCTCGCCGCGCATCTCGCCTATGTGGCGCTGTTCCTGTCGACCGGCGGCGGCGCCGCGATGCTGACGGCGGAACCATGGCGCCTTGCGCTGGCGCTTCTGGCAGCAGCCGGTGCGGTGGTGCTCTTACGCCGGCTTCTGCCGGCCGCCGGGCCGGCCATGCGTGTTCCGGTCGCCGCCTACGCGGCGGCGATCCTCGCCATGCTGTGGGCGGCCGCCACCGTGCCCGCGCCGATTATCCTCGCCGGCGCGGCGCTGTTCGTCCTGTCCGATTCGCTGCTCGCCATCGGCCGCTTCCTGCTGCCGCCGGATTCGCCACGCCAACCGGCAACGGGCGCTGCCGTGTGGGTCTTCTACTATCTGGCTCAGGCGGCGATCGCGCTCGGCTTCCTGCTCTAGAGCAATTCCAGGAAAAGTGTGACGCACTTTTCCGTTCGGAATTGCGACAAATGAAAAGTCAGAAGCTGTCCTTGCGCCGGCGCAGTTCGGCGAACACCGCCTCGTCGGTGGCATCCTCCATGCCGAGCGCCTTGCGGATGGCCGCATCGCCAGCGCGCAGGAAGGGGTTCGCCGCCAGCTCCCCGGCAATCGTCGTCGGCAGCGTCGGCCGGCCTTCCGCCAGAAGCGCCTCGACCTCCTTCGCCCGCGCCTGAAGCGCCGGGTTCCCGCCATCGACCGACAGCGCGAAGCGGGCGTTGGCGGCCGTATATTCGTGGCCGCAATAAATTTTCGTCCCGCCCGGCAACGCCGCGAGCTTCGCCAGCGAGCGGAACATCACCTCCGGCCCCGCCTCGAGCAGCCGGCCGCAGCCGAGCGAGAACAGCGTGTCGCCGGTGAAGGCTATGCCCGCATCGGGCAGGTGGTAGGAGACATGGCCCGCCGTGTGCCCCGGCGTCTCGATCACCCGCACCTGCTGCGAGCCCAGCGTCACCACATCATTCTCGGCCACCTTGTCGTCGATGCCCGGTATCGTGCCCGCTTCCGCCGCCGGCCCGACGATGCGCAGGCCGAATCGCTCTTTCAGCGCCAGATTGGCTTCCACGTGGTCGGGGTGGTGATGCGTCACCAGAAGCAACGAAGGCTTCCGGCCCGTGCGCTCTATCACGGCAAGGATCGGCGCTTCCTCCGGCGCATCGACCAGCGCCACCGCGCCGCTTGCCTTGTCGCGCAGCAGGACGCCGAAATTGTCGCTGCGGCAGGTGAACTGCTCGATCTCGACCGTCATCTTCATCTCCCTGTTCGCCGCAACAGGATAGGAAGCCCGGCCGCTCTTGTCACGACCCTGCCCCCGCTGGATCGGCCTTGCTTGCGGTCGGTGGTCCCTGCCGGTACGGTCGCGCCATGCTGTCGGACATCGTCGACCTGCGCACCTTCTATGCCTCGACGCTCGGCCGCCTCGCCGAGCGGTCGATCACGGCGGCGCTGTCGCAGGTGTGGACGCCGCAGCCGGGCGAGCGGCTGGTCGGGCTGGGCTACACCCTGCCCTGGCTCGAACGCTTCGGCGCCAAGGCTGAGCGCGCCTTCTCCTTCATGCCGGCGCGGCAGGGCGCGGTGGACTGGCCGGCCAACGGCCCCTCGGCCACGGCTCTGGTGTTCGACGAGGAGCTGCCGCTGTTCGATTCCTCCATCGACCGCGTGCTCATGGTCCACGCGCTCGAACATGCCGAAAACCCGCGCGAGACGCTGATGGAGGTCTGGCGCGTGCTCGCCCCCGGGGGCCGGCTCGTCATCGTCGTGCCCAACCGACGCGGCATGTGGGCGCGCTTCGAGCACACGCCGTTCGGCACCGGGCGCCCCTTCTCGCGCGGGCAGCTCGACACGCTGCTGCGCGAGGCCAACTTCACCTCCGGCGCATGGGGCGACGCGCTGCATTTCCCGCCGTCGCGACGGCGCTTCATGATGCGCTTCCACGGCCTGATGGAACGCTCGGGCCGCCGCTTCTGGCCGCTCTTCGCCGGCGCCGTGGTGGTGGAGGCGCAGAAGCGGCTCTATCAGGGGGTGCCGGTCGCCGTGCGCGCCTCGCGCCGGGTCTTCGTTCCTGCCCTCGCGCCCCAGGGCGCGACGCGGGCGATCAGGGCAGGCTGCCTGCCTCGTCCCTGAGGCCCGCCCCGACATCGACGAGGTCGTAGGGCGTGGTCTGGTAGACCTGGTTGATCCAGTTGCCGAACAGCAGATGCGCATGCGAGCGCCAGCGGTTGAGCGGCTGGCGCGCCGGGTCGTCGGCCGGGAAATAGCCGTGGGGAATGGCGATCGGCGCACCGGCGGCGACGTCGCGGTCGTATTCCTCCTTCAGCGACATCGAATCGTACTCGATGTGGTTGAACATGTAGAGCCGGTTGCCGGCCGCCTCGGCCAGTAGGCAGGGGCCGGTCTCGTCGGATTCCATCAGCACGTCGAGGGCCGGCGGCACGTCGTCGCGGCGGATTTCGGTCCAGCGCGAGACCGGGACGATGAAATCGTCGGAGAAGCCCGACAGATAGGGCGAGGCCGGCGAATTGTTGCGGTGGCGGTAGACGCCGAACGCCTTCTCCTCCAGCGTGTATTTGGGGACGCGGTGGAAATGCCACGCCGCCGCCATCGCCCCCCAGCAGATGAAGAAGGACGAATGCACGTTGGTCTTGGTCCAGTCGAGGATGCGCGTCAGCTCGTCCCAGTACGTGACGTCCTCGAAGGGCAGAAGCTCGATCGGCGCGCCGGTGACGATGAAGCCGTCGAACTTGCGCGCGCGCACCTCCTCCCACGTCTGGTAGAAGGAGATCAGGTGGTCCTCGGGCGTGTTCCTGGCCTTGTGGTTGCCGATGCGCACCAGCGTCAGCTCGACCTGGAGCGGCGTCGCCCCGATCAGCCGGGCAAGCTGCGTCTCGGTGCGCACCTTGTTCGGCATTAGGTTGAGAAGGCCGATCTGCAACGGGCGGATGTCCTGCCGGAGCGCCGTGCGCTCATCCATCACGGACACGCCCTCGCGCACGAGGATCTCGCGGGCGGGCAACTGGTCCGGGATCTTGATCGGCATTTTCCCAAGCTCCAAACAAAAAGACCGGCGGCGAAATCGCGGCCGGTCCAGACGGGCTTGTCCTTCGGCCTTTTTAGCGACTTCTTTAACGTGGCTGCAAGCCGACCGGCCAAATCACCACGGGTAACGCTGCGTATTTAGGCGCTCGCGCCCTTTGCGTCAACGTCAATCCTTGCTAGAGCAGGCCGCCCGCGCAAGGGCGCCTTCCACCGGCTTTCCCGGAAATCGCCGCAGGACCACGTGAAATGAGCACCGAGCCTCGCCCTTCCCCGCGCCCCCAACCTCGCCCGGGCGTCATGGACATCGCCGCCTATGTGCCGGGCAAGAGCCATGCGCCGGCGGGCGTCGCCAAGGTGCACAAGCTCTCCGCCAACGAGAACCCGCTCGGCCCCTCGCCCAGGGCCGTCGCTGCCGCGCAGGCGGCCGCCGGCACGCTGGCGCTCTATCCCGACCCGCCGGCGACGAAGCTGCGCCAGACCATCGCCTCGGTCCATGGGCTGAACGCCGCCAACATCATGGCCTTCAACGGCTCGGACGAGGCCATCGGCCTGATCGCCCGCACCTATGTCGGGCCGGGCGACGAGGGCATCTATTGCGAGCACGGCTTCCTCGCCTATCCGATCTTCCTGCGCGCCTGCGGCGCGACGCCGGTGGTGGCGAAGGAGAGCGCCGAGCGCGCCGATGTCGACGCCATCCTCGCCGCGGTCACGCCGCGCACCCGCATCGTCTTCCTCGCCAACCCCAACAACCCGACCGGCACCTATCTGCCGTTCGAGGAAGTGCGCCGCCTCCATGCCGGCCTTCCGGGCGACGTGCTGCTCGTCATCGACGCGGCCTATGCCGAGTTCGTGCGCCGCAACGACTACGAGGCCGGCGTCGAGCTGGTCGCAGGCGCCGAGAACGTCGTCATGACCCGCACCTTCTCCAAGGTCTACGGGCTCGGCGGCGCGCGCCTCGGCTGGATCTACGCGCCCTCGCACATGATCGAGACTCTGGAGCGGGTGCGCGACCCGTTCAACGTCAACGCGCTCGCCATCGAGGCCGGCGTCGCCGCCCTGCTCGACCGCGAGCATGTCGAGCGCTCGGTCGCCCACAACGAGACGTGGCGGAGCTGGACCACCGCCGAGCTGGAAAAGCTCGGCCTGCGCGTCACGCCCAGCGTCGGCAATTTCATCCTCATCCATTTCCCCGAGGGCGAGGACCGTTCGGCGGTTACGGCCGACGATTTCCTCACCGCGCGCGGCTATCTGCTGCGCCGCGTCGCCGGCTACGGCTTTCCCAACGCGCTGCGCATGACGATCGGCACCGAGGAAGCCAATCGCGGCGTGGTCGCCGCCCTCTCAGAATTCCTGAAGGCCTGACCGATGCCTGACCCCATGTTCGACCGCATCGCCCTCGTCGGCATCGGCCTCATCGGCTCGTCGCTGGCGCGCGTCATCCGCCGTGAGGGGCTCGCCGGCGAGATCGTCGTCTCGACCCGCAGCGCCGAGACGCTGGCCCGCGCCGAGGAACTGCGGCTCGGCGACCGCTACACCACCGATGCGGCCGAGGCCGTGCGCGACGCCGACCTCGTCATCGTCTCGGTGCCGGTGGGCGCTTCGGAAGCGGTGGCGCAGGAGATCGCGCCGGCATTGAAACCCGGCGCCATCGTCACCGATGTCGGCTCGACCAAGGCGTCGGTGATCGCCCAGATACGGCCGCACATGCCGCCGCACGTGCATTTCATTCCCGGCCACCCGCTGGCTGGCACGGAAAAGTCCGGCCCCGACGCCGGCTTCGCCGAGCTGTTCGCCAATCGCTGGTGCATCCTCACCCCGCTCGAGGGCACCGACCCGGCGGCGGTGGAGCGGCTTGCCGCCTTCTGGCGCGCCTGCGGCTCCAACATCGACACCATGGACCCCGAGCACCACGACATGGTGCTGGCCATGGTGTCTCATCTGCCGCACATCATCGCCTACAACATCGTCGGCACGGCCGACGACCTCCAGACCGTGACCAAGTCGGAAGTCATCAAATATTCGGCCTCGGGCTTTCGCGACTTCACCCGCCTCGCCGCCTCCGACCCGACCATGTGGCGCGACGTGTGCCTGCACAACAAGGACGCGATCCTCGAAATGCTGGCGCGGTTCTCCGAGGACCTGTCGGCGCTGCAACGCGCGATCCGCTGGGGCGACGGTGACAAGCTGTTCGACCTGTTCAGCCGCACCCGCGCGGTGCGCCGCTCGATCATCGAGGCCGGCCAGGAAACCGACGCCCCCGATTTCGGCCGCATCGCCGCCACGGGCAAGGCCGAGACGAAATAGGCAGGCTCTAAAGCGGCGGCAGGTTGCCGAGCGGGATGAAGCCCAGCCGCGCCTCGCCCTTGACGATGCGCAGCGGCAGGCCGGGGCTGCCGCCCATGCTGGCGATGGACGACAGCGCCAGCTCGATCTCGCGCCGCGCCTGCGGGGCGAGATCGCCGAGTATCTTCGCCAGTTCCATCGGCTCGCGCACCACGAGCTGAAGCTCGGCATCGACGAGCCCGGCATCGTCGACCGAGACCGGGCCGGAAACCGTGACGCCCGCCCCGCCCTCGGCCGAGACGGTCAGGGTGCGGATCGTGCCCGAGCGGCCGCGCAGGTTCCCCTCCAGCCCGCCGGGCAGCGCGCCGCCGGCAAGTACGAGGTCGGCGAGGCCCGAAAGCGGCGGCAGCGTCACGCCCCGCGTCAGCGTCGCATCCAGCCTCGCCTCGCCGAAGCGCAGCGCAAGGTCGAGATCGTCGCCCGCCGGCCGCAGATGCGCCTCGGCGCTCTGCGCCCTGACGAGCGGCGACGGCGCCGCGCCCTGCTCGTCGCGCCCGGCCTCGAGGCCGCGCGCTTCCAGCGAAAGGCGTTCCGGCAGCGGACGCGACAGCCGGACGCTGGCGCGCAGGCTGTCCCAGCCCAGCGCAAGCGCCCGCAAGCCGGGCGCCTCCAGCCGCCCCGGCGCATCCAGCTCGCCGACGACGCGCCACGGCTGGTAGATCTGCGCCGCCGAGCGCAGCGCCCGCGCCTGGAAGGAGACGCCCCGGCGCGCGTCCTCATACATCACCGAGCGGCAGAACAGGCCGAGCCGGAACGGGAAGCCCCGCGCCTGCGGCTCCTCGCAGCTGGCCCGCCTTCCATTGCCGTTGAGGGCGGCAAGGGCGCCGTTCACCTCGCCTTCGAGCGCGCGCGCGGCATAGAACCAGCCGCCGGTATAGGCGCCGATGGCGATGACGACGGCCAGCGCCAGCCAGAAGAAGCGCCGGCCGTATTTCGTCCCTGATTGCCTGCTTGACGTCATGGCACCGGCCTCGTTACCCCTTTCGGCACCGGAAGAGGTTCCGGTGAAAGCGAATCTGGTTCGGCGATATGGGCGATTTTTGGGTGTTTGGCTACGGCTCGCTGATGTGGCGGCCGGGTTTCGACTATCTGGAGGCGCATCGGGCGCGCCTTTCCGGCTATCGCCGCTCGCTCTGCATCCGCTCCCACGTCTATCGCGGTACGCCCGAGCGGCCCGGCCTCGTGCTCGGCCTCGAACATGGCGGCTCCTGCCTCGGCATGGCCTTCCGCGTCTGCGGTTCGCGCACCGAGGAGGTGATGGCCTATCTGCGCGCGCGCGAGATGATGAACCGCGTCTATCACGAAAAGCGCCTGCCGGTGCGGCTCGTCGACACCGGCGCGACGGTCGAGGCGGTCTCCTATGTCGCCGACCGCGCCCATGGCCAGTATGTCGCCTGCCTCGGGCTGGACGAGATGGCAGCGACCATCGCCGGCGCGGCCGGAGAGGCCGGCGCCAACCGGGACTACGTGTTGAACACCATCGCCCATCTGCGCGAGCTGGGCATCCGCGACCGCTGGCTGGAAAGCGTCGCCGCGCGCCTCAGCCCGCCGGCGCCTCCACGCCCAGCGCCCTGAGCCGCGCGGCCGCCGTCGGCGGCATCGGCGGCGGATTATCGCTGCGGGCCGCCTCGACCAGCAACGCGTCGGTCGCGGCTTCGGTCTCGGCGATCAGCCGCTCCATGAACGCCTCCTTGTCCAGTCCCGGCTCGATCGCGGGCAGGAAACGGGCGTGGATGACGCCCGGATAGCGCATGAACTTGCGCCGGGGCCAGTACAGGCCGGCGACGTGGGCCACCGGCACCACCGGCACGCCGAGCGTGGCGTAGATCTCGGCGATGCCCCATTTGTAGGCTGGCTCCGCGCCCGGCGCCCGGCGCGTGCCCTCGGGATAGATGATCAGCTGGCGGTTCTCCGCCATCCGGACCCGCGCAACCTCCAGCGCCTGCTTCAGCGCCTTGGAACGGCTGCCGCGGTTGATCGGGATCATCCGCATCTTGCCGACATACCAGCCGAAGAAAGGGATCCACATCAGCTCGCGCTTCAGGATGTAGACCGGATCGGGAAGATAGGGGAAGAAGGCGATCGTGTCCCAGAACGACTGGTGCTTGGGCGCGAGGATGAACGGGCCTTCAGGCAGGTTCTCCATCCCCTCGATCCGGGTTTTGGTGCCGGCCAGCCATTCCTGCAGTTTCAGGCTCGAGCGCGCCCAGAAGCGCGGCACGAACCACGCCTGCTTGCGCGGCGCGAGGAAATAGAACGGCGCCCAGACGAGCATCTGCACGATCAGGCTGAGATAGAAGGCGGCGTTGAACGCCAGCGAGCGGAGAGCGAGCATGGACCGACCCGGACAATATCGTGCCCGCTCGTTACACCAGCCCCGGCCAAAGGGAAACAGCCGTCAGCGCGCGGCCGACCGCGCCAACCGCAACGAAACTGGTCACAGGCCGGGCGACGCCGAAAGCAATCTGGCCGGGCTGGGGTCATACAATAAGAGACCAATGACTACGTAGAGGCTGACGACACCCACCAGGATGACCCATAGCAGCAACATCATGGTCCATCGCCGCGGCTCCGCATGCTGTCGATAGTGCATCCCGAACCCTCCCGGCCGGGATCAAAGCACCGCCGCGACAGGGGCGTCATCCCCTGAACGGGTGAGCATTCCTGAAAGGACGAACGCATCGACCGGCGCGGTCATGCTCTAGCGGGCGGCGTGGCTCTGCGGATGCTCGTCCGCAACCGGGCGCGCCGACAGGGCGGGCACGACGCCGCGCGCCAGCGCGCCGAGATATTTGGCGTATTCGGTGAACAGCACCCTGAGCGCCTCGCGGTTGCCGACCCATTCGCCGCTGTCGAGCCGCGTGTTGACCACCGGATAGGGCCGCAGCTCGGCGTGGCCGATCAGCCGTTTCAATTCCAGCAGGCTGCGCGGCATGTGGTAGTTGTTGGTGACGACGATGACGCTGTCATAGGCGTGGCTCGTCACCCATTTCGCGCTCTCCTCGGCATTGCCGATCGTGTCGAGCGCGGCATGGTCGATATCGACGCAGCAGCGGAACAGGCGCGCGTCGCCGCCGGTGGCGCGCTGGAGATCGGACAGGCCCGCCGCCGGGTGGACGCCGCTGATGAGCAGCCGCCTGCCCTTGCCGGAATTGAGCAGGTCCACCGCCGCGTCGAGGCGCTTCTCGCCCCCGGTCAGCACGATGATGGCGTCGGCGTCGGGCTGCTCGGCCGGCGTCGTTAGCCGCGCAACATGGCTGGCGAAGGCCGCGAACCCGCCGAGGAAGGCGAGCGCGCCGCCGAACAGCACGGCAAGCACGATGCCGGCCGCGCGGCGCGCACGGCGGCGGCGCGGCCTGCCTTCGGCCCGCTCTGTCGATTCCAGCCCCTTCATGGCAGCAATGGTTAACCGCGAAATACGGCGAAGACTAGCCTTCAGCCATCGCGCCGCGTCGTGTCGATGTCGCCGAGATAGGACACGACCGTCAGGTGCGAGGTGGCGGCGGTGAGCGCGCCGACGACGAGCACGACCAGCGCAACGCCGAGATAGCCGGCGGCGCCGATGGCGAAATTACCGAACAGCGCCGTCGCCTGGTCGGCCTGCGGCGTGGCGAGGTTGCGCGACGACCACCACGAGAAGGCGACGAACACCGCCGCCGCCGCCAGCCCGCCGGCGGCCGCGCCCTTCATGCCGGTGATGAGGAAGTGGTGGCGGAACTCGCGTGCGATGAAGCGCGCCTCCGCGCCGACGAAATGCAGCACCTCGATGATGTCGCCATTGCCGGCCATGGCGCCGCGCGTGGCGAAGACGATGGCGAGCACGGTCGCGGCCAGCATCAAGGCCAGCACCGAGGCGCCGATGGTGACCGTGGTGTTGGCCATGGCGACCAGCCGGTCGACCCAGGTGCGGTGGTCGTCGAGGATAGCGCGCGGCACCGTCTCGGCCAGCGCGGCGCGCAGCGCGATGAAATCGGGCGGGGCGGCGGGGTCGATGGTGACGATGACGAGGCGCGGCACCGGCAGCTCGTCGAGGTCGAAGCCGGCGCCGAGCCACGGCTCCAGCAGGCGCTGGGTGGCGCCGCGATCGACGATGGTGGCCGCGCGCACGCCGGGGAGCGAGGCTGCGATGTCGCGGGCGCTCTCCAGCGCCGCCTCCATGTCGAAATCGTCGGCGGGCTTGATCTGGATCGTCGCCTCGCGGGCGATCTGCGTCTGCCAGGCGGAAGCCGTGTCGCGTACCAGCGTCACCGCGCCGAGCGTCAGGCACGACAGGAAGGTCATGATGGCGATGACGAGGATCAGCGCGCTGCCCGCCACGTTCTGCGACGGCACGATCGGCGCGGGCGCGCGCGACGGACGGGCCCGGCGCAAGAGCGGCAGCGCCCGCGCTACGGCCTTGGCGAACAGCTGGCGCGGCTCAATCATGGATTTCGAGCCTCCCGCCGGAGAGCACCATGCGCCGCGCGTCGACCTGCTCCATCAGGTTCAGGTCGTGGGTGGCGATCACCACCGCCGTGCCGAGGCGGTTCAGTTCGATGAACAGGCGCAGCAGCCGGCGCGCCAGCGGCGGGTCGACATTGCCGGTCGGCTCGTCGGCGAGCAGGATGCGCGGCTGCTCGATCAGCGCGCGCGCGATCGCCGCGCGCTGCTTCTCGCCACCCGAAAGCACCGGCGGCAGGACGTGCATGCGCTCGCCCAGCCCCACCCATTTCAAGAGCTCGATCACATCGGCGCGATAGCTCGCCTCCTCGCGCCCGCGCACGCGCAGCGGCAGCGCGACGTTCTCATAGGTCGTCATGTGGTCGAGCAGGCGGAAATCCTGGAACACGACGCCGATGCGCCGCCGCATCAGCGGCAAATCGTGCCTTGTGATGCGCGAGCGGTCCTTGCCGAAGACCGTGATCAGCCCCCGCGTCGGCTTCAGGGACAGGAACAGCAGGCGCAGAAGCGTGGTCTTGCCCGCGCCCGACGGGCCGCTGAGAAACTGGAACGACCGCTCCGGCAGGTGAAACGAGATGTCGCGCAGAATCTCCGGGCCCATGCCGTATCTCAAGCCGACATTCTCGAAGCGGATCACTGGAGTTCCTTCTCGCATCTGCGGCAGCGCCCGGCCACGCCGCCCAGACCTCCCATTTCCATGGTTAACGCCCGGTTAACATCGGCGCGCGCTGGCGGTCGCGGCAGCGAAGCGTTAATCATTTGCGGCTAGCCCCGAGGTCAGGCAGGGAGCGAGGACCGCGAAAGGACGCCGGCCGCATGGACGACGACAAGCCACGCCCCGTTACGCCACGCCCGGTTTCAGGCGAAATCATGTCCGCCGGCGCGGCGCGCGGCCAAAGGCCGCGAGAGAGCGGCGACGTGTCCGACGCCCATTATGAAACGGTTTCGCCGGCGCAAGGGACCGCGGCCCCCGCGCGATTCGACGAAGGCGCGGCGGAATCAGAATCACCTGCCACCGGCATGGATTTCCTCAGGCACGGGGCGGCGAAGACCGAAGGCCGCGCCCGGCGCGGCGGCGCGCTGTTCTGGGGTCTCGGCCTCTTCCTCGTCGCGCTCGCCTTCTGGGTGTCGGGCGGACACGCGCTTCTCACGTCCGGCCCGGCGCCCGGCATCGCGGCAAAGACGCCGCTCGCCATCGCCGACGTCAAAAGCCGGATCGAGACGCATGGCGGCCGCGCCGTGCTGTTCGTCGAGGGCCGCGCCGCCAATGACGGCGGCGCGACGCTGGCGCTGCCGCCGATCGAGATCGCGGTGACGGCCAATGACGGCGGCGTCGCCCGCTATCGGCTGGCCGCCACGGATACGGAATTGAAACCGGGGGACCGCTATTCCTTCTCCAGCCGGCTCGATGCGCCGGCGAGCGGGGTCAGGACGGTCGCGGTCGCATTTCAGGAGGATGAACGCTGATGCCAGTGGTGCGGGGCAAGGACATCGAGGTGCTGTTCAGCGCCTCCGCCGTCGCAAGACGCAATCTCGAACTCGCGAAGGAGATCGCGGGGCGCGACTATGACGACCTGCTCGTCATCTCGATCCTGAAGGGCTCCTTCGTCTTCGCCGCCGACCTGATCCGCGCCATGCACGACACCGGCCTGTCGCCGGAAGTCGAGTTCATCTTCATCTCCAGCTACGGCGCCGGCACCGTCTCGGGCGAGGTCAAGGTGCTGCGCGACATCGACAACGAGGT
>Ga0172382_10006677_pt1 | contig 16654 bp, 13 predicted proteins | sample Leawel138RmetaG_FD_122245 | JGI IMG/M metagenome (GOLD analysis project Ga0172382, IMG submission 122245) | Leachate microbial communities from a municipal landfill in Southern Ontario, Canada - Leachate well 138R metaG | ecosystem: Engineered > Solid waste > Landfill > Unclassified | place...
CGATCCCGCCCCCTTTGTGAGGGCCGACCCGACCGTGAGCCTGAGCGTGCTGCCGGCGGGCCCCGCGCCCGCCAACCCCGGCGAGCTGCTGACCGCGGAGCGGCTCGCGCCGCTCTTCGCCTGGGCCCGGACGAACTACGACATCGTCATCGTCGATGCGCCACCGATCCTGCCGGTGTCGGACGCCATCGTGCTGGGCGGCTTCGCGGATGTAGCCGCCTTCGTGGTGCGCCACAAGCGTGTGGCGCAGACCGATGTGCTCGATGCAGTGCAGCAGTACCAGCTCACCGGGGCGCCGCTGGCGGGCCTGGTGTTCAACTGCTTCAAGCCCTCGCGCGTGCGTTACGGATACGGCTCGCGCTACGGCTACTACGGCGGCAAGTACGGATACGGCGCGCAACCCCCATCCCGGTGAGCGAACAAGACCAATGAACATGCCACGGATCGTCTTCCTGAACCGCTTCTTCCATCCCGACCTGTCGGCCAGCAGCCAGATGCTGTCCGACCTCGCCTTCGGCCTGGCAAAACGTGGTGCCGATGTCCACATCATCACCAGCCGCCTGCGCTATGACGACCCGGCAGCAAGGCTGCCCGCGCGGGAGAGGATCAACGGTGTCACCGTGCACCGGATATGGACCTCGGGCTTCGGGCGCCGCAACCTCGCTGGCCGTGCGGTCGACTACCTCTCGTTCTACCTGAGCGCGTTCGGCGCCTGCGTGCGCATCCTCAAGCCCGGCGACACTCTCGTTGCCAAGACGGACCCACCGATGATCTCCGTCATCGGCGCGCTGGCCGCGCGCCTGCGGGGCGCGGAACTGGTGAACTGGCTGCAGGACCTTTTTCCGGAAGTGGCCGCGGCCGCCAACATTCGTCCGGCCAAGGGGCGCAGTGGCCGCTTCCTGCAGGCGGTCCGCGACTGGTCGCTACGACGGGCAAGGGTCAACGTCGCCATCGGCCAGCGCATGCACAGCCGGCTGCTCGAGCGAGGTTTCGATCCGGCCAGCGTCACGAACATCGAGAACTGGGCAGGCGATGAGCTGCGCCCGATACCACGCGAGGACAACCCCTTGCGGCGGCAATGGAGGCTCGAGAACCAGTTCGTGGTCGGCTACTCGGGCAACATGGGCGAAGCCCATGAGTTCGACACCATCCTCGATGCGGCGGAGCAACTCAAGAGCCGCAAGAACATCCGCTTCCTGTTCATCGGCGCCGGCAAGCATCTGCCCTACATCAAGCAGGCCATGCAGGAGCGTGGCCTGCACAACATCATCCTGCAGCCCTACCAGCCGCGTGAGCGCCTGAGCGAGAGCCTGTCGGCCGCCGACGTGCACCTGATGAGCCTGCGCCCGGATTTCGAAGGCCTGATCGTGCCGAGCAAGTTCTACGGCATCTCCGCCGTCGGCCGCCCGTGCCTGCACGTCGGCGCAATCGATGGCGAACTGCAGAAGGAAATCGTTCGCAAGAACCGCTTCGAGAAGGGTGACAGCCAGGGGCTCGCAGAGCGGATCCTGGATCTTGCCAGTCGCCCCGAGGAATGCGCCCGGCTGGGAGCGATGAGACGCGATCGCTTCCTAGCCAACCATACCCTGGCTCATGGGATCGAACGCTGGGCCAGCGCGCTTCGAGTGCGGCCGCAAAGGGTGGAAACCAGGTTGGAACACCGCGTTCCGGCGGCGGCAGATCCTGCCACGACATTGCATGCGCGGCGAGTGCACCGGCCAGATGATGGACTGATCACCGACCCAGCCGGCCCGGGCGTATCCCGGAAGCATCCCGAGCCAAGCTCGATGCGGGCAGCAGCCCAGGCGGAAGCCGTCACTTCGGGTAGCGCGGACGATAGCTCATCGCGTTCCCGAACAAGGCCAGAAGTGGCTTCGACGGCGGATTCATAGCGGGCGTCTTCTACGGCCTTGAGGAACCGCTCCGCCAACGCCTCACTGGTCGCCTTATAGTAGAGGGCTTCGTATGCGATCTCGGCCCTGGCCTCGTCGTGAAGCCGAACCGGCTTCACCCGAGTAGGCGGCGAACTTCGGCAAAGACTTCATCAGCGGGAATGAGTCTGGCGGTTCCGCTGTCGATCTCGGCGATGCGGCGCTTGATCTCTTCATTCCAGGCCGCTTCTGTCTCGGCGTCGACCTCCTGGACAGTGGCCAGCAACTCCTCGGCGAGCCGCACGCGCTCCTCTGGCGAGAGGGAGCGCGCTTTGCGAGACAATTCTTCGATGAGGCTGGACACAGGGACCTCCTATCAACTAAGTGTAGCGCGAGACCGCCGTGGGTGATCGGGCACCACAGCCGACCGCGGCCACCGACATCGCGGGCACGTCACACCCTTTTCGAGGCTTGCTCAGCGTTCACTCACGTTGCGGCCTGCGTAATCGCCAAGTCACCCAGTGACCCTCTACACCGAAGGCTTCAGCCACCACTTCGTTACCTCCATGACTGCTCCGATTGCTTCCGGCTGGAGCGAAAGAGGCCGGGCGGGATCCCCCCCCCGCTGGAAAAGCGCCGACTTTGCACGGCGCACGTCGAACTCGGGGGAGCTGGGTCAGGGATGAGCGGCTTCGGCCAACGGATGTGAACCTCTGATAAACGTCGTCATGCCAGACAAGCCGAAGGTGCTGACAGGCTTGAACCAAAAGGTGCGCGGCAAGGTATGAGACGATGACATGCCGTTCCAAGCGCGCGTGAACTCGGGCGAAACTGCAACCCAGGCGCCGAATTCCCGCGTCCTCCCGGCTTGGCGCTTGATGGTGTCCCTTCCAACTGTCATGCCCTTCGGTCAATCGATTTGTTCAGCGCATCCCTAGGATCCCAAATTCTTCCGAACAAAAATCATTTCGGACATACGCGACTCACTATCTGGTGGGATGAAACGGTTACCCGCCCCTCCCGGGCAATTTGTTATCTCCCCAACATAGCACCGACCGCCGTCACTATATAAATCTATACGCACAAAATCGAACCCAGCAGCTAATTTATTTGCAACCGATACCATTTCCTCAAGATTATCAGGTCGCTCAGGCACGAAGCTCGCCCGCGGATGGCCGAACGAGAAATCCTGGGGCTTCCAGTCTGGATCGAAAATCATTCTCCTGTGCCCAATGTGGCGACCGACATCTACTTGAATCAATCTCGGAACACCTTTAAAGCACAAGAACTTGTAATCATTCACATTCGACCCACCGAAAAGAAGCTTCTCGACTATGATCTTTGGTCGCAGATTCTTGTAATTCACCTCGCGAGTAGTCTCATAATAATCCAAAGAAAACCAACTCCTCAATCGCGCAACATCAACAGGCTCTCCGTTACGTCGTAAAATAACCTCATTGCATGCATGTGTCGGCTTAATGCAGCAGGCAGCAGGAAATTCGTACCCATCAATCTCCTCTACAGACCGTAGAATCGCGAATGTTGGAACATTGTATACATCCCCTATCTTCGCCTTCACGTAATCCTTCACAAACTCCTTGTCGGACACGTATACCCGCAGAGGATCTCTAAACGCGCCTGACACCTTCATCCGATATAAGACATCACTAAAGAGCAAACGACGCGTTGGCAGCCGCTTATGTCTCGCAACAAATAGAACATAAGCGAACAGGTGATCGCCAATCTTATTCTTAGGAAGTCCTCGCGCTAGCACTCTGTGCGAGAAATAGCGAAACATAGAGTCCCCTCTGCCAAGCGACCGTGCTCCGGACTTCATTCGATTCCCTTTAGAGTGCGGGCCCGAACCGCCTTTGCCGGATTGCCCCGGGCTACGGTCCACGCAGGAACGTCGTGGAACACGCTTGAGCGCGCCGTAACAACCGCCCCATCGCCAATCGTAATGCCAGGACCCACGAAGACATCGGCAGTTACCCAAGCTCGCTCGCCTATCGTGATGGGTGCTGATACTAGCGGCAATTCGGATAGCTCGTAATCGTGACTGGCCGTGCAGAGATAGCTGTACTGGCTGACAGTGGCATGAGCCCCGATCCGGACCTTGTCCACGCAATAGCAATCCACCCAGTCGCCGAGGCAGGAGTGATCGTCCATTTCCAGATTCCAGGGGGCCCAGATGCGGGCCGATTGATACGCTCGAACTCCGGTACCGATCTTGGCTCCGAACAAGCGAAGCAGGAAGCAGCGCCAACGATGAAAGGGGCGCGGAGTGGGCCGATACAAAAACAACCAAACCACCGACCACAGGGCGCGACCAGCCTTGTTTGCAGTCGACAAGTGACTTGGATTAAGGGAACGAGTCACGCGACCACACTCATTGATCTCTTGATTCCTGCAGAATCATTTCGACACGAAAGCTGGCTGCTCGCTTTTTCCCAGCACCCATGCGTACACCTGTCGCATCTGATCCGATACTGCACTCCAGGTAAAGTGCGCGGCTACAAGTTCTCGGCCCCTTACCCCCATCGACCGACGGCTATCCTCAGACATTGCGCTCAGTTCGCCCAGACAGCGTGCCGCATCGTCAACCTCAGTCTCCATGGCCAGCGCAGCGCCGCGTTCGAACCCGATAGGCAAGTTGCATTGGGGCGTCATCAGGACGGGCAGTCCATGCGCCCAAGCTTCGAGCACCACCATCGGCAGGCCCTCGCTAAATGACGGAAGAACGAAAGCTTGGGCGCGTTCGTACGATGCCTGCTTCGCGTCACCAAATTGTGGCCCCGCGAAGTGAAGTCGATCATCGATTCCCAGATCGCGCGCGAGCGTCCGCAGCTGCTCCTGATGACCGCCCTGGTCCCATCCAACTATGACCAGAAACCAGTCATCGGAGATTGCGTTATTTCTAATCGCTAAATGCCATGCGTGAAGGAGGATGAACAAACCCTTCTTGGGATGGATACGTCCAAGGTAGAGCAGCACCTTCGCCCCGCTCGGTATTGCGTCCTCCCATTCCGGCCGTACGCTGGACGGTACGGTCGGCAGATCGACCCCATTCGGAATGACACAGACCGGGTTCGTCAAGCCATAGGCACGAATGGCGTCGCGCTCGGCGTCACAGAGCGCGTGAAGACAAGCTGCGCCGCCAAGGTGCGCATCCTCATACAGGCGCGACGCAACCCATTTTTTCCATCCGGAGTTGTTCAACGCCCATGCGTCGAGCATGCCACGCGGCGAAATGACGTAAGGCTTCGCGCCGACGGACCAGCGCACGGCGGCAAGCGACGGATACATCCACAGTCCATGGACATGGACGATATCGGGACAGTATGCGTGAAGACTGCTCATCAGCCCTCGCTGAAATCCGAACGTACGCGGTCCGATAACCTGCTGCACCGACACCGGCACTGGAGCCCATGTTTCAACATCCTCTGCTGTCCAGACATCTCTTCCACCGAATGCTCTGATCTCGCAGCCGGAGCCCACGAACCCACGGCTGAGCCCGGGCACCGAATAAAACAGTCCCCCCGCCAACCGAGAAACGGATGCGGTGATCACCGCCACACGGAGTGTACGCTCGGGGCCGGCCTTCGCTTGTGCTGACGGTTGAACCGCGACCGAACTCATCTAATTCCCTAAGCGCTATCGCCCTTGCATCGAACCCAACACACTGCTGTCCGCGAGCAACGGACCATGTGTTGGAAAAAGTGTCAACTCCGCGGTCAAGCTGATAGCGAGTTTCATCGGTGATTCAGAGGTGTGCACTTCTGTATGGCGTCAAACGCGCATCGGCTCAAGGCTGCTTGGTTGTCTTGAGATGCGCGCATAGAGGAAAGCTGGAACGACGAACACGGCAAGCTCGAAAAAAGCCATGAAAAAGCGGTTCGTGGAATGTGTTATGGCATGAAGGCTGGCCGTTACACACAGCATCAATATGATCTGGGCTGCCCGGTTTCCGGCCTCTGCAGCGCGCCACCAACGACTCATTATAAAACCGATCAACATGAATTTAATTGCCCCAAAGAACCAGAATGACTGAAATGCGTCGGTGATTCCGGTCAATGTAGTCCCAGTGTGTGCCACATGGCCAAAAACGCTCTCCGCATTGCCTTGTCGGTCCAGCTGCAAAGCAGCCTTGATCTCAACGCCGACCATCTGCCCTGGAACGAATTGCTGTACGAATCCGTTCCAGAGCGACAAACCGTAGTCGAATTGTAGAGTTCGGTCGGCTGCCTCTATCTCGTACAACGCGTTGCTTAACTCGTGGTTACCCTGACGACCCTCCGAAATGCGCTTCAGATTTCCGAGATAGTCGATATCGAGAATTGCCTCTAAGCCTGCACCACTCCAACTATGTCGATCATCCCCAAGCATCGTGTTCCGGTAGTCACCAGCGCTGTTCACCAGCAAGGTGCCTACGATAAGTACAGTGGCCATCAGGCCGCGTGGAGGAATCCAGCGACGCTGGAACCACAGTGCGAGCAAGACCATCAAAACCAGTTCCACAGTCGCGGCCCGGCGACCGAGTATCAAGATCCGATGTAAGTAAATAATGAAACCAAGGAAAAGCAATACGAGAGTTGCCCTGGAGGAGCGATCAAGATGCAAGACCAACGCAATGCAGAACCCGACAGCGAGCAGCCGACTAAAAAAAGCATAAATGGTAATAATTCCGGTCCACTGACCGCCATGCTGGGCGATCACTTCGGGAGCCATTTGATTGACCATGTAGTGAAAGACCATCCCTGAGCCTGAAAGGACCGCACTAGCCAGAAGAAGGCGGCGACGGTCCAAATCCCAGTCGAATAATTTGGAGCGACGCCGATTGAGCGTGTACCCAGCCCAACAGCCGATCATGCAAAGCGCTGCCATTGCAGTCGTTTTCTCGAGCGCACCTCGCGGCCAATTGTCGTAGCCACTCAGCCCAAGCAATTGCGGGAACATCCATCCCATGAATACGCTTGCCGCAAGGAACGGAAACTGAAGCATGCGACGTGAACGCAGGAAGCCCCACGCGAGGATCGCAATACCTGCAAATAAGTAAAGCGCGAACAGAAGCTCTTTCATCGAAAGTGCTTCGCTGGCTTTTCTTCGTTAGCAACTTCTCGCGCAACCAACGAATCGACCAGGGACATGAGGTCCGACCGATACCGCGTCAGGCCGGCACTTGCGCGGTCGCCCCGACATGTCGCCTGATGACGAGCCAAGAAGTCCCGATCAGCTGCGTACTGACCGATCGCATCGGCCAGCGCCTCGGCATCCCGAATCGGGACAATGCGGCCGTTGACGCCATCCTCGATGATCGAGCCCGTGTTCGGCGTCGCGATTACGGGAAGACCACTCAGCAACGCTTCATAGCTGGCGGCCGCCGACCCCTCAACGATCGACGGCAACACGAATAAATCAGCCCATCGATACAGGGGAGACATCTGGATGCGGGGAACCGCACCGAGGAAGGTTGCAACGTCGGAAAACGGAGCCATCTGCTCACGAGCCAATGCGACTCTTCCTGCCAGCTTCGCCTGCACTCTGTCTCGACCTAGCTTCGCAAGTGCATGCAATAGATCGGGAACACCTTTGCGAAGACCCACCTGACCTACGAAAAGAACCCGCAAGGCTTCGTTTGGTTTGGACTCGCGAGTTTCTGCGGGTGAAAACCGCTCGACATCAACACCGTAGGGCACGACGCGAATCTTGGTTGCCGGCACACCACACTCTTCCAGGCCGCCACGCACAAAATCGGACCCAGCAACGATACAGTCGGCAAGCTCCCATTCCCGCCTAGCGCGCTCAATCGTCAGCGGATCGTCCTTAGGAATGTCGAGCTCCGGTTGCCAGCCAGGCCACCGCCCGAGTTCTTCTCGCATCAGCCGAAACTCCAACTCCGCAGGCAAGATTGTTTGTTCTAGTACGCACATCCGGTTCTGAGCTCGAGCCGCCTGAAATAACTCCAGCGCCGCGCCGTTGAATCCCCACACAATGGGCGCGTGACCGAGTCCCGCGCGAAGTATCTGTGAACTGAAACGCCGAGCAGCTTCTCGAAAGGCAACCTGCTTCTCTGAGTGGGTGCGAGCGCGCATTCGCGCCCAAACAAACCATAGACCGAGCGCCTCCGAACTCCACACCTTTTCCCGAGGCAGTACCGCATCCTTGCGACCGAGCCATCTCTGGACACCGCGCGGCGACAATCGGGGGGGAATGCTCCGCAACATCGTCTCTAGCCAAGGCTTATTGCCGATGTAGCTATCGGTGAAGAATCGATCCAGAAGGCCGGCTTCGTGCAACAGTCGAGGGACCGCATAGTGCCTTCGGGCACCGAGCATCGCAACGGTAACTTTCATGCAGCGATCGGCGATGCAGCAACGATGAGCATCTCACTGGTACCGAGATTGCCTGACCACGATGTCTCGCGATCCCAGGTTCGCAAGCGCCCCAGATCTCCAGCGCAGTGTGCACCTATAGCGAGCGGCCAGTCCGACAAGACTTCTCTCACGAACATCCCATCGAGCATGACCGGATGCACGCGACCCCACAGTCGGTGAAAAGCCGTTGGGTTGTTTCGGCGAAATGTCTCGGAGCCGCTTGGGAAATACGCGATCAGCAGCCCGCCCGGAGCAACCATCTTGGCCTTCCGGCGCAGCGCTGCCGCGGGATCGGGTGTATGTTCGAGTACATGAGACGAGAAGACCACGTCGAACGGACCTCGGTTCTCCACCGCGTTCCATTCACTAAACACCTCGACATCCAGTCTCGAACTGAACGCAGCCCGTGTTGTCGACAGCTCATATCCGACGGCATCGAAGCCTGCTTCGCGGAACTGCCATACCCCGTAGCCCCAATTGGCGCCGAAATCGAGAATCCTACTTTCTTCGGGTATCGACAGCGACGCTAGCAAGTCGATGACACGAGAAAAATCCTTCTCCGTACCGCGAAATCGCTGTTCCATCAGACGTTTCAAGGTGTCGGCATTGGGAAGGTCTGTCGTCAGTCCGGATTGACGGTATCGACGCTGATAGAAATGCGCCATCTCCTGCGCTGTCTCATAAGGCCAGCGATATTGAAGAGCGCATTGGCTGCATTTGAACAGATCGTGAAACCCTTTTCTGTCGACTCGGCGTGCATCGTCGCATTTGCAACTGGGACACATGCGTGACCGCCCGATCCGCTTGAAAAGACCGCCTGCGGCATACGAAAGTTTTTCAAAGTTCATTACGTTTGCCCGGACTCCTCAGTTGGCGGCGAAAACGATCGTGCCATCCGTGCGCCAAGCATGACAAACACGAAGGCGGCCATTGCAAGAACTGCGTATGCCGTAACGAAGGCTATGCTGAGGCCGACCGCGCCATGCACAGGAATGAGCCATACCGAAATTGCAGACAGTGTCGCACCCCAGGCAAGGTTCGCCCAGAGTACGCTCCATGCCCGATTCATCCCAAGCAATGCACTTGACGCGATCTTGGCGAGTGCATGCAAGGGCGCTGCCGCGAGGAGCAGGACGAGTATCAACCAATTGTTCTCAAACCCAGGTCCGTATAGAGACATTATCCAGGAACTCGCCAAAGCCGCCGGAATCACGACGGGAAGAGTGATCATAAGCGTCGCCCCGCACATTCCCCATATGACCTTCCTGAAGCGGTAGAGCCGACCCGCCTCCCACTCCTGAACTAGAACCGGAATGCTTACCGACATCAGAACCATCGGGATAAACATAATCGGCCCATGCCACTGATATGCAGCGTGATAACTGCCCAAGCTGGCATATCCGTGCTCGGTTCGCGCGAGCAACACCATTGCGAACCAAAGCACCGGGGTCGCAACGAGGTTAGCCATCAGGCTGGGAATGCTGTAGCCGGTAAGGATCCGCACATGCTGTGCACATCCGACGTACGAAACCGATATCGCGCGCTCCTTCAGCGCATCGGCAAGGAGCCTTCGGCCGATCATCCAGGTAACTGCAGACGAGAAGGTCAGACCCAGCAACGCACCTTCCACCCCCAGCCACCTCGCCAGCACAACAACAGCAACGAGCGACAATGCTCCCTCGAGGACGTTCAGCTTTGCGATGAGATTGAATCGCTCAAGGCCAGCGAGAACGCCGCTCTGAATTCCGCGAAGCGTCATCGCCAGCAGCAACGCCGCGCCCACTGCAACAGCACGGCCCAGCCCGGGAGCGGCCAGCACCGTTTGCGCTATGTAAGGCGAGGCGGCGACGATAGCGCACGATACCGCCACCACCATGCACCGCGAAACCAGCGTTACCAGCGCAATGATTTGCCCAGCCTGTCGCGGGTCGGTATTGACATGCTGAGCGACGAAGCGTGTCGCAGTCCCTCCGAGGCCTAACCCAGCCATCAGACCTGCCACCCCCAGAGCGCCTTGTATCAGCCCGAACTCTCCGAACGACGTCGGTCCGAGTGCGCGCGCTGCCAGCACCATCGCGATCAACACCAGGATGCGCGAGGTTGCCGATCCGGCCAGGCTCCAGAGCGATCCGCTGACGAGTCGCTTCGCAAGTGGCGAACCCAGAATGCGCGAACTCAGAGGTGCGGGCAGGATCATCCGCAGCAGTGACTCGGCGCTCATGCTCGTCACGGCACTTGCCTCATCCGTCCACCGTAAACCGCGATTGCCCCATATCACGCCGATTATCAGTCAAGGGGTCAGCGACCCCTGGGGCAGGGTGAACTAGCGCCCAGAGACTAAAACCTCGCACTCACCCCCACCGTCACAACCCCATACCGCCGATCCGACCGCTTCGCCGTCACCGCGTTGTAGAGGAACGGCACTTCACCCATCAGCTGATGCTGCCAGGCGGTTCCCCGCACGAACCCTATCATCGTCGGTGTGAACCGGTAACCCACTTCCAGCGCCGCACTGAGGCTGTCGGACTGGTATGCCCCTGACAGGCTATTCGCCGCATCCTCGAGCGCGCCGCCTCGATCATAATGTTCCCACGCCAGGCCGCCGCGCACATGCCAGGCGCCCCAGCGCCGGTGGGCGTTGACGCCGGCCCGCAACACGGTGGCGGTATAGGCCAGGGCTTCACGCGGATGCAGGCCCAGTGCCGTATTGTCCACCGTGACCTGGGCGCCCGCGGCCACGGTGCCGCCGCCGCTTGCGCAGTCGGCGGTCTGTGTCAGCGTGGTGTTGTTCGCCCCTACCGACACCGCATACGGGCAGCCGCCGGCGCTTGCGGTGCCGCCCAGGCCAGAATAATCCACCTTGCTGCGCTGGATGCCGCCGAACCAGCTGATCGATGCGTCGGGTCCGCCGCGGGTGCCGATCAGGTCGAGCTGCCACTGCAGGTCGCGCGGGCTGTCGATGGATACGGTGTCCATCGTGTAGTTGCCCAGCGTGGTGGCCGAGCCCTTGTTCAGCGTGCCCGATCGGTTGCCCCAGACGCTGCCGCGCACCGCCCAGGCTGTGGTGCCGGCGCCACTGCCTGGTGTGGCGGCCGCTTCGCCTGCAAAGCGATACTGCGCGCCCAGCATCCAGCTGGCCAGGCTGCCGCTGTCCTCGCGATACTTGATCTTGCGCCGCCACAGCGCGGCGTCGATCCACCAGCGCTCGTTCACCGCCCAGCCGCCGCGCAGGTGGGCGCCGGTGTAGTCGCCCACCCGGGTGCCGCCATAGACGGGGTCGCGGCCGCGTACGTCGAACACATCCAGCGTGCTGTTCATGGCGTCGGCGGCCACTTCGAGCTGGCGCGCGCCGCCCTGTTCGGGGCGGGCAGTCAGCGCAAAGTCGAAGGGCGCGGCGGCGGCCGGCGCCGCCAGCGCGGCACCGGCGACCGCCAGCGCCGCGCGTCTTGCAAGACCCCTCACGGGGTGACGCTGACGGTGCCCGTGAACCCGTAGCCGGACACCGACTGGTCGCCGGCGCCCAGGCTCACCGTTCCCAGGTCGGCCAGTGCCGGGCTCGGGTCGGTTGCCGAGGTTCCGCGCGCAAGCCGCAGGGTCCCGATCTTCATCGTCACCGTATAGTCGCCGCCGCTCACCCGGTTCTGCGCCAGCAGGGCAAGCGCGCCCGATGCCGCCGGGCCGATCGCATCGAACAGTCGGTCGAAGCTGAACGTGATCGTGCCGCCGCTGGTGGAGACGATCGTGCGCCCGGTGGCCGACAGCGCGATGGTCAGCGGCGTGGTGGTTTCGCTGGTGGCCGTCTTGCCGTACACCGAGAGCTGCGCACCACTGGGCACATTCGCCAGCACCCGGCCGCTGCCGTCGACGGTCAGGGCCACCCGGTCGATGATCGCCTGGAAGGTGCGCTCGTCATCGACCACCTGCATCGCCAGCGGCACCACGATCGGCGTGCTCGACAATTGCGTATTACCCACCGAGGTCTCCAGCGTGAAGCTGATGCTCGTCAGTTCCTGCGAGACGCTGACGCCGGGATTCTCCATCTCGGCGATCGTGGCGGTGGCGGCACCTGCCGGACCGTTGAACGTCACCTGGTCATCGCGCAGCCGCGCGTAGTTCGACAGTCCGCTGGGGATGATGGCGCTTGCGCTCGTGCCGCCCACGGTAACCGTGAACGGGACATCGGCATTGCCGGCATCCGCCGCGGCCAGCGCCGTTCCAACTTCGTTCAGCACCGTCTGCGGATCGCCCGCGGGCTGGTCGAGCACATCGCGAAGCGACGCCACCACGGTGGAGGCGCGCGCCTCGTCGCTGGCATGGTTCACGCGCGCGACGATGTCCGACACATCCCCGCCCGCGTTCACATTGCTCGCGGCCGCGGCCACCAGTGGCGTGGTGATCGCCGCGAAGGTGGTGGTGTCCAGGCTCTGCAAGGCTGCACGCACCCCGGAGGCGCTGCTTGACTTGGCATTCGTTGCTGCTGCCGAAACCAGACCGAAGAGCGGCGAGCCGGGCGTGAGCGTATCGGCATCGGGCGCAAGCGCGGCCATGTTCAGCGTGGGCAGTTGCGCGGCGATCGCATCGACTGCGGCATCGGCCAGCGCCTGGCGGCCCGCCGCATCGGCAATGCCGCCGGCGGCGGCCAGCGCATCGCCGATCTGCTCGATGAGCTGCCCGACCACGGCGGTTGCCTTGTACAGCGCCGGATCGCCGACCGGATCGGTTCCCAGCAGGTCGAGCGAGCCCGGCAGGCCGAGCGCGGTGCGCACCTGCGCCTGCGCCGCATCGGGCGTCGCACCGCCGGCGACCAGCGCCTGCACCAGGGTCGTGACCGGCGACACCACCAGGCCCGCCACCGAAGTGTTGCCGGTGGGCACCGGCGAGCGGAAGACGCCCGGAGGCGCGATCCGGTCGTCCCATGGATCGTTCGGCGTGGCGCCCACATCGATGCCGCCCTGCGATGCGATCGTGTCGCAGGTCTGGCCCTCGGCCAGGTCGAACGCATAGGCGCCGGAGCCGTCGGATGTCGTCGTGGCGATCACGTTGCCGCCCGCGATGCAGCTCACCGTGGCGCCCGAAACATAGCCATCGATCACCGCACCGGCGATCGATTGCGGCGCGACCGCCGGCGGGGGCGTGCCGCCACCGCCGCCGCCACCACCACCACAGGCCACCAGTGCGGAGGCCAGCGCGGCAAGCGTCAGGGGACGAACGAAGAAATGGGGTCGACGCGATGCCGACAGGGTGGAAGCACCTGGAATCATGAATCTCACTCGCATCAAGGTCCGAAACAGATTGGCCGGCCGATTCTTTCGAAGCCGTGCGTTGCGGGGATGTTAGTGCAGATGAGAGGCGTTGGACCCGATATAGCGACGTACGGTCGATACATCTGTTGTGGACGAACACCGGAACCCATGCCGATTGCCCGAAATGTTGTAGCGCGCGCTGCGGCGATCGATCGATATTCCACCGCAATCGGGTGAGAAGAACCGGAACAAACCGCCGACGCCACCACAGCGTGCGACGCTTGGTCCACAATTCGGGCCGGAGCGAAGAGGGAAATACCGACCGATGTCATTGCCGCAGCACCTGACCGACACATTCATGACGTTCCTGCCGGTCGCGATATTCGCGGCAGTCGTTTTCCTGATCCTCATCGGGCCGGTGGCGGCACTGATGAGCCGTTTCGGATGGCTCGACCGCCTCGAGCGGCCCAGCCATCGCAATGCGCACGCCGTTGCCGTGCCGATCGTGGGCGGGGTGGGGGTGGTGCTCGCGGTACTCACGGTGGGCATCTGGACCACGGTGGCGCCAGGCGGGCTGGGCATCGTCCCGGAGGCATTCGGCATGAGCGAATCCTGGCAGCTCGATCTTGCGGCGGGCGCATCGCTCGTCTTCATCGTGGCCCTGCTCGATGACCGCAAACCGATCCGCGCGCGATGGCGATTCATCGCCCAGGCGCTGGCGGTGATGGTCGCCGTTGGCGGCGGTACCTACATTGCCAGCCTCGGCGAGCTGCTCTGGGCCGCCGAGATCCCGCTGCCTCTCTGGTTCGCGGTGCCCTTCACCGTCTTCAGCGTGTGCGGCGTGATCAACGCGCTCAACATGATCGATGGCGCCGACGGCCTGGCCGGCGGGCTCGCCCTGATCGCCATGGGCTGGTTCGCGCTAGCGCTGGCATTGGTCGCCGGTACCGAACCAGAAGCCACCACCCTGCTGCCGCTGGCGTTTGCCCTGGCCGGGGCACTGGCCGGCTTCCTGCTGCTGAATCTGCGCGCACCCTGGCGAGCAAAGGCCTCGATCTTCATGGGCGACAGCGGCAGCATGACGCTCGGATTCGTCCTCGCCTGGCTTGCCGTGCACCTCACGCAGGACTATGGCGAAGCCGGCCCGCCCCCGGTGCTTGCGCTATGGGTGCTGGCCGTGCCGCTGGCCGACACGATCTCCTGCATGCTGCGCCGGGCCGCGCATGGTGCGAGGCTCACGGCACCCGACCATCGTCATCTGCACCACCTGCTGCCCACCATCGGGCTGTCGATCCGCAGATCGGTGGTGATCATCCTGGCCGTGGCCCTGCTGTTGGGGGGCCTGGGGATCCTCGGCTGGCGGCTTGGTGTGCCCGACTGGGTGATGTTCTGGGGGTGGGTGGGGCTGTTCGGGGCCTACCACCATGCGGCGCTGCGGTTCTGGGCGGGGCAGCCGACGGATGGGCTCAGCATGCCTTCCACCACGGAGCTGGCGAGTCAATGAGTCTGGTACCTGCGGAGGGAGTCAGACGCCTGTAGCCGCCGGTACGATTGCGCGTGGACAAGGCTCAACGGCTGATGAGCCTGCCCAATGGCCGATGCGTCGGTGCAATGGCGGACCGCCACCGGCGCCATCAATATCGGGACATGTCGCGCAGCCCCGATGCCGCCTACAAGCTGCTGTTCTCCACCCGCGAGATCGTCCGCGACCTGATCACGGGCTTCATCGCCGACCCGTGGCTGAGCGGGCTCGATCTCGGCACGCTCGAGAAGGTACCCACCAACTTCGTCGACCGGCGTCTCCATCAGCGTACCGCCGACGTGGTGTGGCGGGTGCGCACCGGCGAACAGGGCTGGACCTACCTGTACCTGCTGATCGAGTTCCAGAGCCGCTCGGACCACTGGATGGCGGCGCGGGTGATGGGCTATGTGGCGCTGCTCTGGCAGGACCTGCTGCGGCGCGACGAGACCTTGCGGCGGCGTCGCAAGCTTCCCCCGGTGATACCGGTGGTGGTCTACAACGGCCTGAAGCCGTGGCGCGCGGCCACCGATGTCAGCGAATTGCTCGCGCCCGTATCCGATGGCCTTTCCGTCCACCTGCCCCGGATGAAGTACCTGCTGATCGACCAGAGCCGCTTCGACGAGGCGCAGCTGCGCCCGATGCGCAACCTCCTGGCCGCGGTGATGCGGCTCGAGCGCCCATCGGGGCGCGCGGCGCTGCTCGATGCCGTCGCCGATCTGCGCCGCTGGGTGACTGGAACGCCGGAACTGGAGCGGGTATTCTCGGAATGGATTCGTGCGATGTTCACCGACAGCCCCGCGCTGGCCGACAACGCGAACCTCGATCTGCAGGAGACGGACATGGGACTCAGGGAGACGCTGAAGATCTGGCGACAGGAAGACCGGGCGGAGGGGCGGCAGGAAGGCGAGGCGCTGCTGCTTCAGCGGCTGCTGGGCAAACGCTTCGGGCCGCTACCCTCGGCGATCGTCGAGCGCATCGCTTCGGCTTCTGCGGCAGAGATCGAGACCTGGGGTGAACGGGTGCTCGATGCCGGCTCGCTCGACGAGGTGTTTTCGGACTGAAGCACGGGCGGGCATGACCGCCGTGCCCGCCTGAGCTTTCGGGCGCCTACTTGTAGTAGCTCGCACCGTACTTGGCGTAGCCTGTGTAATCCCCGTAGTAACGCTCGGCCTTCTGGTGGTCGTGGCCGTTCAGGGCGATGCCGAACAGGCGTACATCGGCATCCCTGATCCGCCGGATGTTCTTTCGTGCCAGCGACACGGGCGTCTTGCCGGCCTCCACGACATAGACCAGGCCGGTGGCATTGCTCCCGATGACGAGTGCATCCGATACCAGCTGCAGGGGCGGACAGTCGATCACGATGAGGTCGTATTGCGCGCGCAATACCGCCAGCGTCTCCCGGAAGCGATCGGTAGTCAGCAGTTCGAGCGGATTGGGCGGCAACTTGCCGGCGGTCAGCACCCTCAGGCCGGCGCCTTCCAGCGGCTTGATGGCATCGGCGCCCACCGAGTGCGTCAGCAGTTCCGTCAGGCCGACTTCAGCTTCGGGCAGCCCGAGTCGCTTCGCGAGCACCGGCCGGCGCAGGTCTCCGTCGATCAGCAGCACCCGCCTCGTCTGGCTCTGGGCCTGCGCAAACTTCACCGC
>Ga0172382_10006678_pt1 | contig 16651 bp, 17 predicted proteins | sample Leawel138RmetaG_FD_122245 | JGI IMG/M metagenome (GOLD analysis project Ga0172382, IMG submission 122245) | Leachate microbial communities from a municipal landfill in Southern Ontario, Canada - Leachate well 138R metaG | ecosystem: Engineered > Solid waste > Landfill > Unclassified | place...
GATCCTTTAAATAAAGGATACCAAGCTATACAATCATTATTGGCACTTGGTTCAGGGGGAATATTCGGCTTAGGTCTAGGTAATAGCAGACAAAAATTTTTTTATATACCTGAGGCACAAAATGATTTTATTTTTTCAATAATAGGCGAAGAACTTGGTTTTATAGGTGCTGTAACTGTAGTATTTCTTTTTCTATTTCTGATATGGAGAGGAATAAGAATCTCATTATATGCACCAGATTTATTTGGATGTCTTTTAGCAGCAGGTATAACAAGTATGATCGGCATTCAGGTTGCTATTAATATTGCAGTTGTTACTGTTTCTATGCCTACTACAGGAGTAAACTTACCACTAATCAGCTCCGGAGGCTCATCTTTATTGCTTGTAATGGCAAATTTAGGGATATTACTTAATATATCGAGACAAATAAAAATCGACGGGAGCTGATGAAGTGAGAATGATACTGGCCGGTGGTGGGACAGGTGGGCATATTTATCCTGCTATCGCTATAGCAAAAGGATTTTCAAAAATATACGATAATGCAGACATTTTATTTATTGGGACAAAAGATGGCTTGGAAAGCAAGGTAATACCGTTGGAAGGATTTACATTTAAGCATATTAAAGTAAGAGGCTTTTTAAGAGAGTTAAGTATAAAAAATGTAATTGCAGTCAAAGAAGTTTTAATAAGTTTTTTTCATGTTTATAAAATGATTAGAGAATTTAAGCCGGATGTAGTTATTGGTACCGGTGGATATGTAAGCGGTTCAGTACTTTTGACTGCATCATTAATGAGGATTCCTACTTTTATACATGAACAAAATGCATATCCGGGCATCACAAACAGAATCTTATCAAGATTTGTAGATAGGATTGCTTTAACTTTCGAGGAGGCATCCAATTATCTTAAAAATCAAGGCCAGATTATAGTGACCAGCAACCCTTTACGTAAAGATATAACAAACATAAACTGCAAGGAAGGTAAGGGAACTTTAGGTTTTGATGATAAAATACCTTTGCTTTTTATTGTGGGAGGAAGCAGAGGGGCAAAAAGTATAAACGAGAATATCATGCTATTAGTTAAGGAATGTATAGAAACTAAAAGCTTTCAGATTTTACATATGACAGGTGATACTCAATATGAAAAGGTTATATCATTATATAAGGAAATGGAAATACCTTACGAAAATAAACATATTAAAGTACTTCCCTATGTTTATGATATGCCTAATGCATTAGCCGGTTCAGATCTCATAATTAGCAGATCCGGTGCAGGGCTTGTATCTGAGATAACTGCTTTAGGGAAGCCCTGTATACTTATACCTTATCCTTATGCATCTGATAATCATCAGGAGTTTAATGCTAAGGTACTGGAAAGGAATGGTGCAGCCATTGTTATATTAGAAAGTGATTTAAATAGCCGATTACTTTTGTTTGAAGTAAAAAGATTGCTCAATAATCCTGGTATTATGAGGTCGATGTCTGTGAGAAGTAAAGAGTTAAGTAAGATTAATGCAACTGAAGAAATTATTGAAGCTATAGAGGAATTAGTAAGAATCAAAAAGGCCAAATGAGTATTAATATTGTAATTTTATATTTAAATATATATGTACAATGTAGTATAATGTTCTCATTGAATAAGCATATTTCAGCTATGGTAACACTTAAAGAAGTTTAGCATAGAATGTTAGTATGATTACAATTATGCACTTCCCGGAGGTGTCCATAGATGAGCAAATTCATTATAAATGGTGGCAAAAAACTAGAAGGAGAGGTGAAGGTAGAAGGTTCAAAAAATGCAGTACTGCCGATATTGGCAGCTTCTTTAATAAATGGCGGTGAATCTATTATTCACAATATACCACGACTGAAAGATGTTAGTATTTTGACAAACGTATTGGAGAACATAGGTTGCAAAGTTCTTTTTAATGGAAATACAATGGTTGTAAATTCAAAGGGCGAGTTGAATACCAATATTCCGGAGAGACCGGTTAAAGAAATGCGCTCATCAATTATTTTAATGGGAGCTGTATTAGGTAGATTTAAACATGTAAGAATTAGTTACCCGGGTGGTTGTGAAATAGGACCGCGGCCAATTGATTTACACTTAAAAGGCCTTAGAAAACTAGGTGTTAACATTATAGAATCTCATGGCTATATTGTATGTCAATATGATAAACTGATTGGTAAGGAGATACATTTGGATTATCCCAGTGTGGGTGCGACAGAAAATATTATGCTTGCCGCAGTTTCAGCAGAAGGTACAACTATTATACAAAACGCTGCTAGAGAACCTGAGATAATTGATTTACAAAATTTTTTAAACAAAACCGGAGCTAAAATCACCGGCGCAGGTAGCAGCACCATTAAGATTTTGGGAACTAATAGATTTCATAATGCGGAACATACAGTCATACCGGATAGAATCGTTGCCGGCACATATTTGACAGCTGCAGCAATAACTGGAGGTAAGCTTGTTCTACAAGATATAATTGTGGAACACCTAAAACCGCTTATTTCTAAACTTATAGAAAGTGGTTGCAAAATTGAAAAATATGATAAGACGATTATTATAAAAAGTCCAAAAAGATTAAATGCAGTTGAAATGATTAGAACGTTGCCTTATCCGGGTTTTCCTACTGATATGCAAGCTCAGTTTATGTCACTTATGTCAATAGCTAAGGGCACAAGTGTTTTTGTAGAAACTGTATTTGAAAACCGCTATAAACATGCAGAGGAACTGGTTAAAATGGGGGCAAAAATAAAACTGGATGGAAGAACAGCTGTTGTGAGGGGAATTAGAAAACTGACCGGTGCACAATTGACAGCCAAAGACTTGAGAGGTGGGGCGGCCCTCGTGTTGGCGGCTCTGGCAGCAGAAGGTGTTTCTTATATAGATAATAACGATAACCATATTGAAAGAGGATATGAGGATTTTGATATTAAACTTAAAGGTCTTGGAGCTGATATTATAAAAGTAATAGTATAGCTTCTATTATGATGGGAAAATTGTAGCCAAGCCTAGGGAGGAAAAAAGTGAGAACATGGTTTAAAGGATTTATTGTTATATTACTTTTAGCAAGTGCATTAATGTTTATCTTATCTTCTGAATTATTTTCCTTAAAAAGTATATATGTTACCGGTAACAAAACTATAACTAAAAATGATATAATTAATTTGTCACAGCTACAATATGGGAAAAATTTGTTCAAGGTAAATAAGAAAAAGATAGTAAAAAGTATATTTAAAAACCCAAAAATAAAGGCTGTAAGAATAAAAAGGATTTTACCTTCCAGTGTATCTATAGATATAATAGAAAGGGAGGCTATTGCAATTATTCCATACTTGGGTTCTTATCTAAATATAGATGACGAAGCTTTAATAATTGCAGTTACAGGGTTAAGTAAAGAAACAAATATACCTATAATCGAAGGATTTGAATTTAACGATTTTAAAATAGGAGAAATGATTAAAATTGATAATAAGGAACAACTTGATATAACTATGGATATCTTAATTGCACTTAAAGACATTGACCTAAGTGAATCTATAGATTTAATAAATGTTGAAGATATTAATAATGTAAAATTAATAACTAAAGAGGGCATAAATATTATAATATGCAATAATGATTTGCTTTATAAAATGCAAATGGCAAAATCAATTATAGAGGACTTGCTAAAAAACGAGAAAAAGGGAATAATTGACATGAGACATGATGGCAATCCAATTTTCAAGGAAAGTGAGTAGGCTGGGAGGTTAGTTGATGAAAAACACAAAAATACAGTTAGCAATAAGTGTTGTTTGTGTGGTATTAGGGTTAATGATAGCCATACAGTTTAGAACTGTCAAACAAAGTATAGGGCCGGTTACAGAATATAGAGCCAGAGAGATTGCTACACAGCTAAAAAAAGTAAGAGAAGAACGAGATAATTTGTTAGCACTAAAAAATGATTATGAAAAAAAAATAAGTGAATATGAAGATTCGGAAGCCCAAGTTAATATTGCTTCAAGAATTATTAAGGAAGAACTGGAGAAAGCCAGAATAATTGCAGGTCTTGTTGATGTTGAAGGGCCTGGCTTGAATATTCTGCTTGATGATTTAAAATTTTTTGAAAACTATAATTATAATATAATAGATTATACAGATTTGTTGGAATTTGTAAACGAATTAAATGCAGCGGGAGCTGAAGCAGTATCAATCAATGATGAGAGAATTATTTCCAGCACTGAAATAAGGCAAGCCGGTCTTCATATAAACGTAAATACAGTCAAATTTGCACCGCCTTTTTCAATAAAAGTGATTGGTGAACCTAAAACCCTTGAAGCTGCATTAAGAATGAGAGGGGGAATTGTAGAAAGGCTTGAAAGCAAAGGTATTGCAATATCAATAACTCAGCAACAATCTATTATTGTTGGGAAATATAATGGGATTATTGAGAACAAGTATTCAAAAATGGTAAAAGAGGGAGATAGCAATTAATAAGAAAAAATTTAAACAAAACTATTATTTGCTTGTCATGGCTATTATTTTTGGATTTTTAATAACTATTCAATTAAAGTTGAATTTAACATCCGAAGGAATTATTACAATACAAAGGTTATTAGACATGGAAAATGATGTAAATAATGTTCTTTCAGAAATAAGCAATTTAAAACAATCTGTAGCTGAAGCCGGACAAAAATTAAAAGAATACGAAGATAATATCGGTGATGATGGTAGTATTTATGATTCCATGGAAAATGAACTTAAGAAGATAAGAAATTATGCAGGATTAGAAAAAGTGGAGGGACCGGGAATAATTATCACTTTAAATGACAGTTTAGAAAGTTTTGAAGATGCAATAAACCCTGAATTATTCTTAATACATGATATAGATGTTTTAGAAATAGTTAATGATTTAAAAGCAGCGGGAGCGGAAGCAATATCTATTAACGATGTAAGGATTATAAGTACAACCAGTATAAAGTGCGGAGGCCCGACAATAAATATAAATAATAGCAGGCATGCGACTCCTTTTATTATTAAAGCAATAGGGGATGCCAAAACCTTAGAAGCTACAGCTTTAGCACCGGATGGTTATATAGATTGGATGGAATATAGTGGGATTAGAATAGATGTAAAAAAGGTTGATAATCTTACAATTAATAAATATACGGATACTCCTAGGATTAATTATCAAAAAATAGTTGAGGGTGGTGTTTAAAAATGTTACTGCCTTTATTAGGTCTTTTAATTGGAATAATAATTGGATTTTTATCCCCGGTTACTATACCAATCCAATATTCCACGTATATGTCAATAGCAATTTTAGCGGCATTAGACTCTGTTTTCGGTGGGATTAGATCTAGTTTGGAGAATACCTTTGATGTTGAAATATTCATTTCAGGATTTTTCGCAAATGCAATTTTGGCAGCAGCGCTAACTTATATAGGCGATCAATTAGGGGTGCCTATTTATTATGCAGCAATATTTGCATTTGGTGTAAGACTATTCCAAAACTTTGCAATAGTTAGAAGGTATCTTCTAGTTAAAATTAAAAAACAATAATTAAAAATGATTAAAAATGAAGGAGTTTAGTATTAAATGTTGAACATTATTTATAGAAATAAATAAGGAAATAAAGTAATAAATACAGAATAAATTATTGTAAAAGACAAGGAGGTTGTATAATGCTTGAATTTGATGTAGATATTAATTCGGTAGCTTCGATAAAAGTTGTTGGAGTTGGCGGTGCCGGTAATAATGCAGTTAATAGGATGATAGCTGCCGGTTTAAAAGGAATAGACTTTTATTGTGTAAATACCGATCTACAGGCGCTAAATGCTTCACAATCAACGAATAAGTTACAAATAGGAGAAAAGTTAACAAAAGGGTTGGGTGCCGGTGCGAATCCTGATATAGGAAAGAAGGCGGCTGAAGAAAACCTAGAAGACATTAAATCTATACTAGACGGTGCAGATATGGTTTTTGTTACTGCGGGTATGGGAGGAGGAACAGGAACCGGAGCTGCGCCTATTATCGCACAAGTATCTAAAGAACTTGGTATATTAACGGTAGGTGTTGTTACAAAACCTTTTAGTTTTGAAGGTAAGATTAGGAAAATTCAAGCAGAAAAAGGTCTTTTAGAACTAAGAGAGAATGTTGATACTCTAGTGACGATTCCAAATGATAGGCTGCTCCAGATAGTGGATAAAAAGGCATCAATTATGGATGCGTTTAGGATTGCAGACGATGTTTTAAGACAAGGAGTTCAAGGTATTTCAGATTTAATTGCCGTTCCCGGACTTGTAAATCTTGATTTTGCGGATGTCAAAACTATAATGCTGGGCAAAGGGCTTGCCCATATGGGGATTGGTAAAGGTGACGGCGAAAACAGAGGTGAGGATGCTGTAAAACAAGCAATACAAAGCCCGCTATTAGAAACATCCATAGAAGGTGCTAAAAGTGTTTTATTGAATATTACAGGTGGTTCTGATTTAGGGATTTTTGAGGTAAATGAAGCAGCAGAGTTAGTTTTCCAATCTGCTGATCCTGATGCCAATATTATATTTGGTGCTGTAATTGATGAAAACCTAAAGGATGAAATTAGAATTACAGTAATTGCTACCGGCTTTGATAGCATCAAACCGAGTTTTCTTATTGGCTCCGATGAAGTGGCTGCAGATAAGAGTTTTATGCAAAAGTCAGCCTACGATGATGATGATATTGATATACCGCCTTTTCTTAGGAATAGATTTAAATAAATTTTAATATAATTCAAAATTAATATATAAAAAGTTGCTATGCAACTTTTTTTGTATTTTTTTGAGGTTGTTAGTATATACATATATTATAAACATTTTTATTAAAGATTATATTTTAAAAGTTTTTTATTCGACTTCTCAAATTGACAAAAATTTTCCATTAGTTTTTTTATAATGTATTTATAGAAAGAAATTGTTCCGTGAATTAAAGGAATAACAATGGGATTACAGCTTGGTAATTAATCTAACTTCCAGTGCTTTTGGTAATATGACGAGGTTTGTAAAATGATTAAATATGTCTATGGGGATGTAATATTCTTGGAAAACATTGCTATGAATTATATGATTTTATTTAGTACAGCTAAACTTGCAAGAAGTGATTATAATAAATTAAAATTATTAATAGCTTCTGCATTAGGTGCTGTTTATTCTGTTTTCTATTGTTTGCCGGGTTATGAGTATCTTTACACATGGTTTTTAAAAATTCTGTTTTCTCTTTTTATAGTAATTGTTGCATTTACTCCATATAAGTTAAAAGAGCTTACCAGATTGATAAGTATGTTTTATATAATAACCTTTGTCTATGGAGGTGCAGCTTTTGGCTTATATTATTTAATTAGCGGCATCAAACAGTCATATAAAGGTATTTTTTTCTTTCAGGACTTTTCAACAAAGTTACTTCTTTTGTCGGTTATAATATCATATTTTATTGTGAGGTATTCATGGGATTACACTGTTCAAAGGCTAAGAAGGGAAAAGGTTATTTCAAGAGCAAATATATGTTTAAATGGCAAAAAGATATTTATCTCAGCATTAGTGGATACCGGGAATTCCCTAAATGACCCTATTAGTAAATTGCCTGTTGTAGTAGTTGAATATTCTTCTATAAAAGACATAATTCCATATGAGCTTAAAAAAATATTTGAAGAGAACAAAGAAAGCAATATCAATTTGATTGCATCAGTATTATCACAGTCGGAATGGTTAACTAGGTTTAGACTTATCCCTTTTAAATCTTTGGGTGCCGACAATGCATTGATGATTGGTTTTAAACCGGATGAATTTAATATAGAGCTTGATAATGAAAATCAAGCAATAAAAGAGTTAATTATAGGTATTTATAATAAGAGATTATCTAGAGATGGGGAATATAATGCGTTAATCCATCCCGATATTTTAAGTTTTCATAGTGGAGGGGAAAATAGTGCATAAGTTATTTAAAAAAACAATTCTATTAATACAAATAATATATTTAAGAGTAATTCAAAAATTTAAACCCGGCCTAAGTAACTGGATATATTATATAGGAGGGAGCGAGGCATTACCACCTCCATTAGAATCAGATGAGGAATTGTTTCTTATATCAAGGTTAAAAGAAGAAGAAAGAGTTGTAAGGACAATTTTAATTGAAAGAAATTTAAGGCTAGTTGTTTACATAGCAAGAAAATTTGAAAACACGGGAATTGGTGTTGAGGACTTGGTTTCAATTGGGACTATTGGTCTTATTAAAGCAGTAAATACTTTTGATCCTGAAAAAAGAATAAAGTTGGCTACATATGCTTCAAGATGTATAGAAAATGAGATTCTTATGTATTTAAGAAGAAATACAAAGCAAAAATCTGAAATTTCTTTTGACGAACCTTTGAATATTGATTGGGATGGGAACGAGCTACTTTTATCAGATATATTAGGTACAGAAAATGACTTAATATATAAATACTTAGAAGATGAAACAGATAAAGAATTGTTAGAAATAGCTTTGAAAAGACTTAATGAAAGAGAAAAAAGAATAATGGAACTGCGTTTTGGGCTGAATGACGGAGTGGAAAAAACACAAAAAGAGGTTGCAGATATGCTTGGCATATCACAATCATATATTTCGAGACTTGAAAAAAGAATAATTAATAGATTAAAAAAAGAGATAAATAGAATGATTTAAACCGGATGAAATATCCGGTTTTTTAAATTGTATTATTGTGAATAAAAACAGTGTCAATGGTAATAATTTAAATGTCAACAACTATAATATTTAGAGGCTGTTTCTGTTATGAAAGGGTATGTTTAATTATTGGATTGCTGCTGTGGAGTAGCTTTTAATAATCTTAAATAAAAGGATGAACTGACATGAAGATAAATAAAGTTGAAATATGCGGGGTTAATACATCAAAACTTCCTGTCATAAAAAATGACAGGATGATGGAACTAATTAAAAAGGTGCATAGTGGAGATTTAAATGCTCGGGAAGAATTTATAAAGGGTAATCTGAGACTGGTATTAAGTGTTATTCAAAGATTTAACAATAGAGGGGAATATGTTGATGATTTATTTCAAGTCGGGTGTATTGGTTTAATTAAGGCTATAGATAATTTTGATATCAGTCAAAATGTAAGGTTTTCCACCTATGCAGTACCGATGATAATAGGAGAAATAAGAAGATATTTAAGGGATAATAATTCGATTCGTGTCAGCAGATCCCTAAGAGATATTGCATATAAAGCTTTGCAAATTAGGGATAAACTGATTAATAAAAATTCAAGAGAACCAACTGTTACAGAGATTGCTGAAGAATTAAGTATTCCGGTAGAAGATGTTGTGTTTTCATTAGATGCGATACAAGATCCATTATCATTATTTGAGCCAATTTATCATGATAATGGTGATGCGATATTTGTAATGGACCAAGTGGCAGATGAAAAAAATCAAGACGAAACGTGGATTGAAAATATTGCATTAAAGGAGGCGCTAAAAAAATTAAATGATAGAGAAAAACTCATATTAAGCCTAAGATTTTTTCAGGGTAGAACACAAATGGAAGTAGCCGAAGAAATAGGGATATCACAGGCACAAGTATCACGTTTGGAAAAAACCGCTCTAATTCATATGAGAAAGCATATTTAAGTGTAAAAATCTGCAGCGATAAGTAGCTGCTTTTTTATTGTTCTATATTTTTAACTAGTCTTATATATTTTAATAAATAAATTAATAAATTAGGAGGTTTAATAGAAATGTTTAAAGCTTCTGAATTAAGACAAAAAGAGATAATTAGTTTATCTGAAGGGAAGCGATTAGGATTTGCCGGAGATATAGAAATCAATATGGAAACCGGATTTATTGAAGCTTTAGTATTATCCACACAAAACAGGTTTTTTGTATTGTTTTCAAAAGATAATGATTTGATAATAAAGTGGGATAAAATAAAAAAAATTGGCACTGATATTATACTAGTAGAAATTAATGATTAAAGTCTCTTCAATAAAATAGATTTTTCCTATACAATATTGATTAGAAAAACATTTTAAATTTTTGAAAAATATAAGCTGAAGTGAAAAAAAGATGCAAATTAATAAGAAAATCCTTTATTATTAGTTATAGTCGATAATACTAAGGAGGAGGGTTATTATGAAGTGTCCGTTTTGTGGGTGGAATGAAAGTAAAGTAGTGGATTCAAGACCGGCAGATGAATATACCGTTATTAGAAGAAGACGTGAGTGTGAGAAATGTTCAAAAAGATTTACTACTTACGAACGAGTTGAAGAGATACCGTTAATAATATTTAAAAAAGACGGAAGAAGAGAAGCATTTCAAAGAGAAAAAATCTTTAATGGGCTAATTAAGGCAAGTCAGAAAAGACCTATTTCTTTAAAAGAAATAGAAGAAATAGTTGATAGTGTGGAAAAAGAGCTTTATAATTCAATGGAAAAAGAGATAGATAGTAAAAGAATTGGTAAAATGGTAATGAGCAGGCTAAAAAAATTAGATGATGTAGCTTATGTCAGATTTGCTTCAGTATATAAACAGTTTAAAGATATTAATACATTTATGGACGAGCTTAATAAACTTATGAAAGAAGAAAAATAAATACTATAATATTAGTTATCGTGTTTTGGATATTTGTTACTGTTATATAAACTTTATAGTAGATGCTGTATAATATACACCGGTAAAAATATAAATATAAATGTTAACAACTATTGGAGGTTATAATGATTATTAATCATAAAATACCTATTAGCGAAATTATTCCCGGTAGCATTGCCGATGAACTTGGGATAGAAAAAGGGGATAAGCTGGTTAGAATAAATGGCAAGCATATAATGGATATATTGGAATATAAATTTTTAATCAGTGAAGAGTCAATAATTGTAGAAATAGAAAAGCCTGATAAAGAAATATGGGAATTAGAAATAGAAAAAGGTTTTGATGAAGATTTAGGACTTATCTTCCATGAATTTATTAATAAACAAAAATCTTGCTCTAATAAGTGTATTTTTTGTTTTATAGATCAATTACCGAAAGGTATGAGAAAGACTTTATATTTTAAAGATGATGATACAAGATTATCTTTTCTTCACGGTAATTTTGTTACTTTAACAAATTTAACAGACGAAGATTTAGATAGAATAATAAATTACCGAATAAGTCCGATAAATATCTCTGTCCATACTACAGATGCAGAATTAAGAAAGAAAATGCTTCAAAATAAAGAAGCAGGGAACATAGTAGAACAACTGAAGAGGCTTAAAGAAGGAAATATAGAAATAAAAGCACAAATAGTGTTGTGTCCGGGAATAAATGATGGTAATAGATTAGATAAAACAATAGATGATTTATATCAATTCTATCCACAGTTAAGTTGTGTTGCTATAGTACCTGTAGGTCTTACAAAATATAGAAAAGGACTTCATACTATATTAGAATACGAAAAAGCCAGTGCATCAAATGTAATTAAGCAAGTTGAAGTTATGCAGAATTACTATTTAAAAAATGCCGGAACCAGATTTGCTTTTTTATCTGATGAATTTTATTTAATTGCTTCAACGGAATTGCCTACATATAAAAGCTATGAGGAGTTTTGCCAACTTGAAAATGGTGTGGGAATTACAAGATTATTTTTAGAGGGAATAGGAAAGTCCTTGAATAAATTAGATTACGATAGTAATGAAATAAAAAATGCTACAATAGTTACCGGAGAATACGGCATACCTTTTTTAATGGAAGCTTCAAGGCAAATAATGAAAAAGTATTCTGAAATAAAATTGGATGTTATTGGAATAACTAACGAATTTTTTGGGACAACGATAAAGGTTTCCGGTTTAATTACGGGTGCAGACATGATAAATCAATTAAAAGATAAGGCTATATCCCATAACTTGTTAATACCTGATAATATGCTAAAAGATGGCGAAGTTTTGTTTTTAGATGATTTAGAAATAAGTGATATTGAAAAGAAACTGAGAGCAAGGGTTATAATATGTAAAGAAGATGGCAGCGATTTGATTAAAAACATAATGGAAAAATGTTAATTGTATAGACAGGAGTTGGTTTAGATGTTAAAACCTATTGTTGCAATAGTCGGTAGAGCGAATGTGGGGAAATCTACACTTTTTAATAGGATTGCCGGTAAACGTATATCTATCGTAGAAGATTCACCGGGTATCACAAGGGACAGGATACTTGCGGATGCTGAATGGATTGGCATGTCTTTTAAAATTATTGATACCGGCGGGATCGAACCTTACTCTGAAGATATAATAATGGCTCAGATGAAGAGACAAGCCGAAATAGCTATTGAAACATCAGATGTTATAATATTTGTTGTAGATGCAAAAGAAGGATTGAATCCCACTGACATAGAGGTAGCAAATATTCTTAGAAAAGCGAACAAACCGATTGTATTAGCCTGTAATAAAATAGATGCGGCAAAGTACAAAGATAATATATATGAATTCTATAATTTAGGGATTGGGGAACCATTTGCTATATCTGCAGGACAGTCTTTAGGTATCGGAGATTTACTGGACGAAGTAGTGAAAAGTTTTTCAAAAGCAGAAGGGAAAATTAATGATGATTTAATAACAAAAGTAGCTGTTGTTGGAAAACCTAATGTGGGAAAATCATCAATAATAAATAAAATGCTTGGAGAGGAGAGAGTTATTGTAAGTAATATTCCCGGAACTACCAGAGATGCAATAGACACATTTTTTGAAAAAGATAATCGAAAATATGTTTTAATAGATACAGCCGGGATAAGAAAAAAAAGTAAAATAAGCGAAGCTGTAGAAAGGTATAGTGTTATAAGAGCGTTTACTGCCATTGAAAGGGCAGATATCTGTCTCCTAGTTATAGATGCTGAACTGGGTATAGCAGAACAAGATAGTAAAATTGCCGGATATATACATGAACAAGGAAGAGGTATAATCATAGTAATTAATAAATGGGATGTTATAAAAAAAGACGACAAAACTATTAATTTATATAAACAAGAAATCAATAGAATATTGCCTTTTTTAACATATGCCCCTATTGAGTTTACATCAGCATTGTCGGGACAAAGAATCCCAAAGCTATTGGATATAATTGATTATGTATCTAATCAGCACTCATTAAGAATACAGACCGGGGTATTAAATGATATAATAAATGAAGCAGTACTAATGAATCAGCCTTCTATATCCGGCGGTAGAAGATTGAATATATATTATGGTACCCAAGTTTCTGTTAAACCGCCAACTTTTGTAATATTTGTTAATGACCCTGCTTTAATGCATTTTTCATATGAAAGGTATTTGGAAAACCAAATTAGGAAATCATTTGGTTTTGAAGGAACCCCAATTAGAATTATTATAAGGGGAAAGGAATAGGAGATGTTGGGCATGCCTTATAAAATATTAATAATAATAGTATTGGCTTACTTTCTTGGTAATTTTTCAACATCATATTTTATAGCAAAGTTATTTGCAGGTATAGATATAAGAAATCATGGCAGCGGAAATGTCGGAGCTACTAACACCCTTCGTGTTTTGGGGAAAAAAGCCGGAATAATCGTACTTTTAGGAGACATTTTAAAGGGTGTAATTGCTGTTATATTAGGTAAGATAATTGCGGGGGAAGATGGACAGATATTTGCAGGCCTATTTGTCGTTATTGGGCATAATTGGCCTATTCTTTTAGGATTTAAAGGGGGGAAAGGTGTAGCTACCACTATTGGGGTTATGACTGCAATAAATATTTATATTGTTGCAGGGATTGTGCCAATAGGCATAATAATTATAGCGGTAACTAAATATGTTTCATTAGCTTCGATATTAGGTATGATAATATTTCCTATTGTCATGCTTTTTACATGGCAACCGATAAAATTGGTTTTATTTAGTTTTTTATTATCAATGATGTCTGTATATAGACATAAATCTAATATTAAGAAATTAATGCAGGGTACTGAATCAAAGATAGGACAAAAAGTAAATAGGTGGTGATTAAATTTGAAAAAGATTGCTGTTATAGGAGCAGGCAGTTGGGGTACTGCCAATGCAATATCTTTGGGCAAGAAAGGAATAGAGGTAAAACTATGGATTAGAAATCCTGAACTTTTGAATATAATAAAAAGTACAAGAGAGAATACTAACTATTTACCCGGGGTTACATTGCCTTCAAATATTGAGGTTTCAAATGATATAGAATACTGTTGTAAAGATGTCAGTATAGTTGTATTAGGTACTCCATCTCATGCAATAAGGGATACCGTATTTGTTATCAAAGATTTTATTAGCAAAGATCAAGTGATTGTAAATCTGGCAAAGGGGATAGAAAATGATACCCTATATAGAATGTCAGAAATAATAGCCAATTATTTGCCAAATAACCCTATAGCTGTGCTGTCAGGTCCTAATCATGCAGAAGAAGTGGCCAGAGATGTTCCCTCTGCAACAGTAGTTTCTTCTGTGAATAAAAAAATAGCACAATATGTGCAAGACGCTTTTATGACCTCCAGATTTAGAGTATATACTAATCCGGATATTATCGGAGTTGAACTAGGAGGTTCAATTAAAAATGTAATAGCTTTAGGTGCAGGAATTTGTGATGGATTAGGTTTTGGTGACAATACTAAAGCTGCATTAATGACAAGAGGTATAGTAGAAATTTCAAGGCTGGGAGTAGCACTCGGTGCGAAACAATGTACTTTTTCGGGACTTTCAGGTATAGGTGATTTGATTGTCACATGTACAAGCATGCATAGTAGGAATTATAGAGCCGGTAAGGCTATTGGTGAAGGGAAATCCTTAAATAATATTTTGAAATCTACAAATATGGTTGTTGAAGGATTCCGGACAACAAAATCCGTATATGAACTGGCAGAAAGAACCGGGATTGAAATGCCTATAACCAAAGAAATACATAAGGTTTTATTCGGAGATACAGATGTAAAGGATTCAGTATTAAATCTAATGTTAAGAAATAAAACTCACGAAATGGAAGATTTGCCTGAAATAGAGTCGGTTGGATGGAAAGATGCTTAGAAGCATCTTTTTTTGTAATAAAAAATACTATTGTACATATATATATAGTGCATATTTTAGGCTAATAATCGGAAGATGGGAGGTAGGGTCTTGGAAGAATATGATGTATATCAAAGTATTGCAGAGAGAACAGAAGGAAGTATTTATATAGGTGTAGTGGGACCTGTCAGGACAGGGAAATCTACATTTATTAAAAGATTTATGGATTTATTAGTAATACCTAATATTGAAAATGAATTCAAAAAAGAACGGACAAAAGATGAGCTTCCGCAAAGTGCTGATGGAAAAACTATTATGACTACTGAACCAAAATTTGTGCCAAACGAAGCTATTGATATGACATTAGATGATAATGTAAGATTTAAACTCAGATTTGTGGATTGCGTAGGTTATTTGGTTGATGGCGCAATAGGGCATTTGGAAGATGGACACCCTAGAATGGTAAATACCCCTTGGTACGATAACGTAATACCTTTTGAAGAAGCAGCTGAATTAGGAACAAAAAAAGTAATTAATGAACATTCTACTATTGGCTTAGTGATAACAACTGACGGAAGTATAACAGATATCCCAAGAAAAAATTATATAGAAGCCGAAGAAAGAGTTATAAATGAATTAAAGGACATTAATAAGCCTTTTATAATAATACTTAACTCTGCAAAAACGGAAAGTGATGAAACTAAAGAATTAAGAGATTCATTAGAAAACAAATATGAAACTCCTGTGATTTTAGTAGATTGTTTAAACATGGGTATGAATGATATAGATAATGTTTTGGATAAAGTATTGTTTGAATTTCCTGTTAAAGAAATGAATTATTACATGCCTCGTTGGTTTGATTTTCTTGATTCAGAACACTGGTTAAGAAAAGAAATAATTGATGATATAAAGAGTAATGCCCAAAAAGTGCATAATATAAGAGAAGCGGGAAGCTCTGCAGCAGTATTTTCTAATTTGAAAGATATAAAAGATAGTAATTTGTTAAATATTGATTTATCAAAGGGTTCTACAGATATACAATTTGAATTTAAAGATGGATTATTTTATAAGATATTAGGTGAACTATCCGGGTATGAGATAGAAGGCGATTATCAGTTGATAGGTTTATTAAAAGTTTTGTCCGAGTCAAAAAGAGAATTTGATAAAATAAAAGATGCAATAAAAGATGTAAAAGAAGTAGGCTATGGTGTGGTTGCACCTTCTGTAGACGAAATACAATTGGAAGAGCCTGAAATCGTAAAATATGGAGGCAAATTTGGTGTTAAACTTCGAGCTAGTGCACCGTCTTTACACCTTGTTAGGGCTAATATAGAAACTGAGGTATCACCAATAGTAGGGACGGAGAAACAAAGTGAAGAGTTTATAAAATATTTTTTAGATGAATTTGAAAGTAACCCACAAAAAATTTGGGATACAAATGTTTTTGGGAAACCGCTTTACGATATGGTTAAAGAAGAATTACAGGGTAAGCTTTATAAAATGCCGGATGAGATTCAAGGGAAATTACAAATTACACTCCAAAAAATTGTAAATGATTCAAAAGGCAGTATTATTTGCATAATAATCTGACTTTAATAATTAATAGATAAATAAATGAGCTTCGTAATA
>Ga0172382_10006681_pt1 | contig 16649 bp, 19 predicted proteins | sample Leawel138RmetaG_FD_122245 | JGI IMG/M metagenome (GOLD analysis project Ga0172382, IMG submission 122245) | Leachate microbial communities from a municipal landfill in Southern Ontario, Canada - Leachate well 138R metaG | ecosystem: Engineered > Solid waste > Landfill > Unclassified | place...
CGCTTGTGCCCAGCCTGGATGCCCGTAGTGACGGCCGCCACGATGTTGGAGGGAGCGCCCTGGTTGGCCACGCGCGCCAGCACGCCCGGCTCGTCGGGTAGTTCCACTGTGACGCGCTTGCCGCCTTCGCGTAGCGCTAGGAACGATACGAGGGCGCGCATGAGGTCCGTGATGGTCAGGATGCCCACCAGGTTGCCGTTATCCAGCACGGGCAGGCCGGAGATGCGGTGCTCCTCCATGAGCAGCGCAGCCTGCTCGATGGGGTCGTCCACGCGCACGGTGATGACCGGCGAGCGCATGACGTCCTTCACCACGAGCTTACTAAGTAGGTAGTTCAGTTCGTAGATGGAGAGCGTGGTGGCCTTGGAGGGGGTAGCCTCCTTGAGGTCGCGGTCCGTAACGATACCTATCAGTTTGCCGTTCTGCACCACCGGTAGGCGACGGAAGCCGCCCTCGCGCAATCGCTGCATGGCCTCCATGACCGGCGTGCTGGCATTGACCGTTTGGGGGTCGGGCGTCATCCACTCGCGAACAAGCATCGAGATCCTCCTTGGGGGTTTCTCAGATGGTACCACCGGAGCGCCGGTACGAACGACCCTCCGGACCGTTGCAGACACAGAAACCGCGCCAGGTCGGCTGCCTGGGCGCCGCCCGGAGGGACCCGTGCCATGATGCTTGGCATGAAGCGCATCGCCGTCCTCGGCTCCACGGGCTCCATCGGCACCCAGACGCTAGACGTGGCCCGCTGGCGCGGCTACCAGGTCGTGGCGCTGGCGGCCGGGCGCAACGCCCGCCTGCTACTGGAACAGGCCCGCGAGTTCCGCCCCGAACTGGTGGCGTGCAGCCCCGCGGCCGCCGCGGAGGTGGCGCCGCACCTGCCGGCCGGCACGAAGCTGGTGACCGGTGAGGCGGGCACAGAAGAGGTGGCCACCGCGGCGGTGGACGTGGTGGTGGCGGCCATTCCGGGCATGGCCGGGCTGGCGCCCACCGCCGCCGCTCTTCGGGCCGGTCGGCACGTGGCCCTCGCTAACAAGGAGGCCATGGTCGTGGCGGGCCCGCTCATGCGCCAGTTGGCGCTGCAGCACGGCGCCCGCATCACGCCGGTCGATTCCGAGCACGCCGCCCTGTACCAGTGCCTGGCGAACGAGCCCGCGGACAGCGTGGCGGGCCTGGTACTCACGGCCTCGGGCGGGCCGTTCCGGGAGGGGCCAGCCGACCTGCGGAGCGTGACCGTGGAGCAGGCGCTCGCGCACCCAAACTGGGCCATGGGGCCCAAGGTCACCATCGACTCCGCCACCCTGTTCAACAAGGGGCTCGAGGTGCTCGAGGCGCACTTCCTCTTCGACGTGCCGCTTGCCGCCATCGAGGTGGTGGTGCACCCGCAGTCGCTGGTGCACGGCTTGGTGCGGTTCAAGGACGGTAACATCCTCGCGCAGGTCGGCCCTCACGACATGCGCATCCCCATCCAGTACGCGCTCGAGACGCCGGCCAGGCCGCCCGTGCCCCTGCAGCCTTTGCCGCTACGGGGCGTGTGGGCGTTCGAGGAGCCTGACCACCAGCGTTTCCCCAGCCTGCAGCTGGCTTACCAGGCGGGCGAGGCCGGTGGTCTGGCGCCCACTTACCTCAACGCCGCCGACGAGGTCGCGGTGGAGGCGTTCATGGCTGGCGACCTGGGGTTCGCAGCCATACCAGAGGTCCTGAGCGGCACGCTGGCGGCCGCCCCGCGCGCCGCGCTCACGTGGGAGGCCACCTACGCCGCTGACGCCGAAGCTCGGCGTGTGAGCTCCGAACTGGTGCAGCGGCTCGGGCGGACCGCGGCCGGCGCGCCATGAACGAACGCGGCATTCGCCTCCCCTTCAAGCTCCTTGGCGTGCCCGTGCTGTTAGACCACAGCTTCCTGCTGATCCTGCCGCTGTTCGCGTACCTGATCGGCTCGCAATTGGGTAGCTACGCGCAGATCCTTGCCACGGTGGGGGTCAACATCGACGCTTCGGGCCTCGAGCAAGGCGCCACGCGCTGGCTGCTGGGCGGCGTGGCCGCCGTGGGGCTCTTCGCCAGCGTGCTGGTGCACGAGCTGGGTCACGCGGTCACGGCGCGCGTTTACGGCGTCAAGACGCTGGAGATCAGGCTCTGGTTCCTGGGCGGCGTGGCGCGGCTCGACGAGATGCCGCGCGGACGCGGCGCCGAGGCCGTGGTGGCCGTGGCGGGCCCCATAACCAGCGTGGTCATTGGCGCGCTGCTCTGGCTGAGCATGCCCCTCGTCAGCCAGCAGGCGGGGCCAGCGCTGGTCGTGAGTTACCTAGCCATCACTAACGTGGCCCTGGCGCTCTTCAACATGCTGCCCGCCCTGCCCCTCGACGGCGGACGCATACTGCGCGGCCTGCTCGAGCTCTTCATGCCGCACCTGCGGGCCACCCGGGTGGCGGTATCTGTCAGCGCCCTGGTAGCCATACTGCTGGGCCTGTACGGCTTCTTCTCCATGAACTTCCTGCTCGTCATCCTGGCGTTCTTCATCTACAACGCCGGCCGCGCCGAGGCGCAGGCGGCGGTCATCACGGACGCCGTGGAGGGCAGGACGGTAGCCGACGTCATGACCTTTGATCCCATGACCGTGGACCTGGGTATGCCGCTCGAGCAGTTCGTGCGCATGTCCAACTACCAACCGTTCCCGGGCTACCCCGTCGTTAGCTCGTCAGGGGAGCTGCTCGGTTACGCCCGCATCGTCGACGCTCAGGAGCAGCTCGACAGGGCGGCCGGGGATGGCAACAGCGGCACAATCGGCGGCCCGGCCGCTGCCTTCACGGGCAAGACGGTGGCCGACATACTGCTGGACGCCGAGACGATAGACCCGGGCGAGACGGCGCTGGCCGCCCTGTCGCGCATAGCGGAGGGGCAGCTGGGGCGCCTGATGGTCACCGACCAGCGTGGCCACCTGGTGGGTGTGATCGGTAAGAGCGACCTCATCCGCTTGCTGCGCAGCCGCGCTGAGGCGGGCCCTCACCCGGGCGACCCGGGCAACCCGGTAGCCTGAGAGCCTGAGGTGCCCGCGCCCGCACGCGCTTACTTGCCAGCCGCCTCCGGCACGCGCTCCGCTACACCCATAGCGCGACCGCGCTGGCTACAACCTCGCTGTTACGCCCACGGGGCGTGCGCTTTGGCATACTATCTCTGGCGGCCAGGACCGCCTCACTCATGCTGACTGCACTCACATTCGCCCTCATACTCACTAGCGCCGTAACGGTGCACGAACTGGCGCACTACTTGAACGCCCGCAGCGTCGGCGTGCCCGTGCGCGCCTTCTCCGTCGGTGTGGGACCGATAATCGCGCGCCGCATGTGGCGCGGCACCGAGTGGCGCTTGAGCCTCCTGCCACTAGGGGGTTACGTAGATCTGCCCGGCATGGCGCCTAAGGTCGACGAGGACGGCGAGCTGCAGCACCCGGACGAAGGCATGGCGCTGGTGCCGTGGCACCAGAAGATCTGGGTGCTGGTGGGGGGCGTCATAGCCAACTACCTGCTGGGCAGCGTGCTGCTAGCCAGCGCCATCAGCATGCAGCCCGCCTACATGGGCATGCTCACCGGCTCCGACGCGCACATTCAAGGCTCCGTCGTGGCGGGCGTCATGCAGGGCTCCCGCGCGGAGGCGCTCGGCCTGGCCGCTAACGACCGCATCGTCATGCTGAACGGGGTAGCGAACCCCACGCCAGAAGAGGTCATAGCGCAGGTGCGCGGCGCCAACGCCCTCGAGATCACCGTGGAGGGCGACGCCGGTCGCCGCACGGTCAGCACCCCGTGGCCGCCTCAGGGCGTGGAGGCGGTGCTGGGCATCGAGATCGGCACCCTGGTCGAGCCTGTGGGCTTCTTCGCGGTCCTGCCGCAGGCAGCGGCTTTCGGCATCCGCGTGGTGCCGCAGATGGTGAGCGGCTTCGTCAGCGGTATCGGTTCCGCTGTTACTGGCGCGCCGAACCAGGACGTGGCGGGGCCCGTGGGCATGGTCACCATGGTGGCGCAGGCCACGCGGATAGGGCTGGCGCCTGTGCTGCTGCTCGCCGCCGTCATCAACCTGTCTCTCGGCGTGTTCAACCTCCTCCCCATCCCCGGCCTCGACGGCGGGCGCATGCTGCTGGCCACCATCGTGGCCGTGCGCGGCAAGCCCTTCAAACCCGGTCAGGAAGAGCAGATACACTTCATAGGCGTCATGCTGGTGATGGCTCTCATTGTCTTGATCACGTTCAGGGAAGTGGGGGCGCTCTTCACCGGCTGAGCCGAGGACATGGCAGCGAACGAGAACGGTACAGGCTCCGCAAGCGTGCCGCTCCCACCAGGTTCAGTGGGAGAAGCCGAGCCACCGCCCGATCCGCCGCGCGCGGCCCCGGCTGAGCCTGACAGGGACCTCTCCCTAGCTTTCCTCATACCCGCCTTCGACGAAGCGCCCAACGTCGCCCGGGTAGTGCGCGCTGCCCAGCGCACGGGCTTGGGCCGCGTGCTGGTCGTGGACGATGGCTCCACCGACGGCACAGCCGCAGCGGCCCGCGCTGCCGGCGCGGAGGTGCTGAGCTTAAGCGAGAACGCCGGCAAGGGCGGCGCGCTGGCCGCCGGCACGGCCGCGTTGAGCGAGGACGTGCTGGTGCTGCTGGACGCTGACCTCGTGGGCCTGATACCCGAGCAGATCATCGACCTGGCCGCGCCCGTAATGCGGGGCGAGGCGGACATGACGCGCGGCAGCTTCACGGGCGGCCGCTGGCGCACCACCGCTGCCCAGAAGATCGCGCCGCAACTCAGTGGCCAGCGCGCAGTGCTGCGCGACAAGCTGCTTAGCGTGCCAGGCTTGGCCGAGAGCCGTTACGGGGTTGAGGTGGCCATAACGCGTGAGGCGAAGGAGCGCGACTGGCGGCTGGTGGAGGTAGACCTTCCCGGCGTGTCGCAGGTAATGAAGGAGGAGAAGCTCGGCCGCTGGTCTGGCTTCGTGGCGCGCCTGAAGATGTACCGGGACGTACTGATGACGCTGGTCTCGGGACGCAAGCGGAAGGACTGAAGAACATGGCGAGCACGCACAAGGGCCTCTCGCGGTGAGCGGCGCAGACACGGGCGCAGCACCGGAGCTACAGATCCTGCAGCTGGCCGTCGGGCCCCTCGACGTCAACTGCTACGTACTGCTGGCGGACAACGAAGCGGTGGTGGTGGACCCGGGCGAGGAGGGCAAACGGATCGCCGCCGAACTAAGGGAACGCGGCGCGCGCCTGCACGCCGTGTGGCTCACGCACGCGCACTTCGATCACGTGGGCGGCATAACCGCGCTCCTGGCCCACAGGCCGCCGGGCGGCCCCAAGGAGGTGCCGGTCCTGCTGCACCCGGCTGACGACGTGCTGCTGGCCAACGCCGTGGCCGCCGCAGCTCGGTGGTCCATACACATCGATGCCCCACCCACCGACACCGAGCCTCTCGCCCACGGCCAGGAGCTGCGGGTGGGTGGCGTACGGGTGCAGGCGTTGCACACTCCCGGTCACGCGCCGGGGCACATAGCCTTCTACGTACCCGAGTACGCCGTGGTGCTCTCCGGTGACGCGCTCTTCAAGGGCTCCGTTGGCAGAACCGACCTGCCCCTATCTGACGAGCGGCAGCTGCGCGACTCCATCCGCCGCGAGCTTCTGACTCTGCCAGACGACACCGCGGTGCTCCCCGGTCACGGCCCCACCACCAGCATTGGGGCGGAGCGTTACGGCAACCCGTTCCTCTGAACCGGGCTGCGGCGCCCAGCGCAGCAGGGGCCCAGCGCAGCAGGGGCCCAGCGCAGCAGCGGCCGAGCGCAGCAGGGGCCCAGCGCAGCAGGGTTAGCATCGGCGCATGGCAACCAAGGTCATCTGGCTCGACGGTAAGTCTTCGCCCTACGCACGGGAACTGAGCGCCCCTCCCGGTCTCGAGATCCGCTTCCTCTCCCCCGAGCAAGCACTGGCGCAGCGCGACTGGCCGCAGGTGCTGGTGGCGGGTAACCCGGAGGAGGCGCTGCTGGACGGCGAGGCTCTCGAGCGAGTGATCATCCCGTGGGCGGGCGTGGCGAGCGGCCTGCGTGAAGGCGCGCGGGCGCGGCCGCACCTGAAGGTCCAGAACTCGCACTACAACGGCGGCATGGTGGCGCAGCACGCGCTGGCGCTGCTGCTGGCGTGCAGTAACCGCATCGTGGCGGCTGATCGGCTCATGCGTGAAGGCGACTGGGGCGACGACCTGGACGACCGCCACCTGGGCGTGCAGCTGACAGGCAAGGTCGCGCTATTACTCGGTTACGGCTCCATCGGCAAGGCCCTGAGGCCGCTGCTGGAGGCGCTCGGTATGGAGGTGCGCGCTTACCGCCGCCGCCCTGAAGTCGGCGCCGACATCCGCCAGTACGGCGAGGCTGAACTGCACGCGGCACTGGCCGAAGCTGACGCCGTGTTGGTGTCGCTGCCGAACACTCCCGCCACCACGGGCCTCCTTGGCGCGGCCGAGTTGGCGCTCATGAAGCCCACGGCCATCATCGTGAACGTGGGCCGGGGCCCGCTCATAGACGAGGCGGCGCTCTACGCGGCGTTGGCGGAGGAGCGCATCATGGGCGCCGGGATCGACGTCTGGTACCGCTACCCGAAAGGCGACGTGCGGACGGGCACGTTCCCCAGCGCCTTCCCGTTCCAGGAGCTGCCTAACGTGGTCATGAGCCCGCACCGCGGTAACGACGTGCAGGGCTGGCCGCTGGTGGCGGCAAGGGACGTGATGCAGACGCTGGAGCTGCTCGTGGCGGGCGAGGAGCGCAACCTGGTGGACCTGGAGAGCGGCTACTGAGGCTGGCGCCGTCTGGGGTTAGGCGCGGCGTGGGGCTAGGCCCGGCCTGGGTTTAGGTGCCATCTGGGGCTAGGCGCCGTCTGGGCTTAGTCGCGGCCTGAGAGCAGTCCCTCGAGGGTGAGGTCGAGGGCTAGCCTGAGTTCGCTCTGCACGCCGCGGTCGGGGCGGTAGGCGGCCCACTGCAGCGCGGTGATGAAGTAGGTGTTGGCGAGCGTCCTCACGAGCCGCTCCACGGAGTGGTCGGCGCGCACGGAGCCTTCCGCGCGGCCACGTTCCAGCGCTCCCCTCAGCAGGTCGGCGAGGGGCAGTGCCAGGTAGGCGGCGCGGGAGCGTGCCGGGTCGGGGTTGAGGAGCTCGTACGAGAGCGGCAGGATGAGTTCGCGCTGCCGCTGCGCGAAGCCGCCCAGTTCGTCGAAGACGTAGCGGATCTCGTCTACGGCGCGCCAGTTCGGTTCCGCCTCGCGGCGCACGGCTACTCGGTCGGCTAGTTCGCTGAGCGCGGTGCCGGCGTAGTCGACGAGTATGGATTCCTTGTACGGGAAGTAGTTGAACACCGTGCCGCGGCTCACGCCGGCGCGGTCGGCGATGAGCTCGTAGGTGGCGGCGGTGAAGCCGCGCTCCGTCATGAGCTCGAGGGCTGCCTGCATTATGCGTTCACGGCGGTCGGCCTTCTGGCGTTGCCGGGTGCCGGAGACCTGAGTCACGGCGGCATCATACCCAGGCTAGCTGAGAACGGGCACCGGCCTGCGCGTGGCAGGCGAGCGCCCGTTGGGGTCGATCTGGCTGGCTGACGCCCGGTGAGGGACGGCAGCTAGAGGGGTCTGGTAGTTACCGCTTCTGGTCAGTTGCCGCCGCGGGCGGTCTGGACCAGGGAACGGAAGGTTTCGGGTTCCCGCACGGCGATGTCGGCCAGGACCTTGCGGTCGAGTTCGACACCTGCGTTACGCAGGCCGGCTATGAAGCGCGAGTACGAGAGGCCTTCCTGGCGAGCGGCGGCGTTGATGCGCGCGATCCAGAGGCGACGGAAGTCGCCCTTCTTATCGCGGCGATCGCGGTACGCGTAATCTTCAGCGTTGAGGAGCGTCTGCTGCGCGATGCGGAAGCTCTTGGAGCGTAAGCCCCAGTAGCCCTTGGCGCGCTTGAGCAGCTTCTGGTGACGGCGGCGGCGGACTATGCCGGTTTTGGCGCGTGGCATGGTTCAGGACCTCAATCGTAGGGCAGGAGCCTCTTGATGCGCTCCGCCTCTGGCTTGGCGATGATGAGATCGGTCCTGCCCTGCCGGATGGTGCCACCTGACTTCTTGTAGTTCAGGTGCCGCTTACCGGAGCGCATGGCCTTGACCTTACCTCGCCCAGTGACTTTGACACGGGCTTTGGTGCCCTTATGGGTCTTCAGCTTAGGCATGTGCTTTCTCTCCTTGTTGCTAGCCGTTCGTGCGCCGTTGAAAGCGCAGACGGTCATCATAACGGTTCCCGTGAGGGTGTTAGCCACACGAAAGACCTAACGGTTCACGAGCGAACTGCTCGCCGAGCTGGTGGGCTCAGCTTTCCAACGGTACTCCGGACGGGCGCAGGATCATGTTCATGTCCATGCCCGCGATAGAAGGAGCAGCGTCTACGACGGCCAGCTCGTTCACATCGGCGGCGACGCGGTTGAGGATGCCCTGACCCAGTTCTGGGTGGGTGCGCTCACGGCCGCGGAACATGATGGTCACCTTGACTTTGTGACCGCCCTTGAGGAACCGGCGGATGTGGTTGACCTTGGTCACGTAATCGTGTTCGTCGATCTTGACTCTGAACTTGATCGACTTCATCTCTTGTTGACGGGAGCGCTTGCGGGCTTCCTTGGTCTGCTGTTGGAGTTCGAAACGGTACTTGCCGTAATCCATCAGCCGGGCCACGGGGGGTTGCCCCTGCTCGCCTACCAGTACGAGATCCAGGTCTTCCTCGCGCGCCATGCGAAGCGCGTCCCTGGTTTCGACGATGCCTACCTGGGCGCCATCGGAACCGATGAGACGTACTTGCCGGGAGCGAATCTGCTCGTTCACCTTCAGCTCTTTCGAAATGGACTCCACCTCCAGTGGGGACTTGTGTGCTTGTCTCTGACCAGCGCGCTAGGCACGCCGTGCCAGCACAACACACAGCACTCGATTGTAGCAGACCGGATGCTCCCTGGGCAACGCAAGAAGTGGGCCTTCAGCCGCTAGAGTCTAGGCATGAGCCAACTCCCTGACGATCCAAGCACCACCCAAGCCGCAGCGCCGCGCACCCCGGACGCGCCACCCGACGCACAAGTGGTGGACCTGCTAAGGGGTGTTAGGAAGATAGCCGTCATCGGCGCCAGCACCCGTGACGGCCGCCCCGCTAACTACGTGCCCGCCTACCTGGCCCACCAGGGCTACGACGTGGTGGGCGTTAACCCCGTCTCGGCGGGCGAGAGCCTCTTCGGTAACGAAGTGGTCAGCACGCTGGCGGCTGTCGACGGCCCTGTGGACCTCGTCAACGTCTTCCGCCGCAACGAAGACATCCCCGGGCACCTGGACGAGCTCCTCGCCCTCGACCCCCTGCCCAGCGTCGTCTGGATCCAGAAGGGGCTCCGTCACGACGCCACCGCCGAAGCCTTGCGAGCCAAGGGCGTAACGGTGGTGCAGGACCGCTGCCTGATGGTGGAGCACAGGCGCCTCGTTGGCCAGGCGACCGCAGGGTGAAGTTACGCCTGGGCTACTCGCCCTGCCCCAACGACACGTTCATCTTCCACGCGCTCGTTCACGGGCTCGTTAGCGACGCGGACGCGCCCCAGCTCGAGTACGACGTGCTGCTGGACGACGTGGAGGCCCTCAACCAGTTAGCCGACGAGGGCCAGCTGGACGTGGCCAAGATCAGCTACCACGCGTACGGTTACCTGGCGGACCGCTACGTGCTGCTGCGGTCCGGCGGCGCGCTCGGCCAGGGCGTGGGACCGCTGGTGGTGGCGAAGGAACCCCAGCTGGACGTGCGCGGCAAGCGCGTGGCCATACCGGGGGGACGCACCACCGCCAACCTGCTGCTGCAACTGTGGCGACCCGACGACGTTGAGCTGGTGCAACTCAGGTACGACCGCATCATGCCCGCCGTGGTGGCGGGCGAGGTCGACGCCGGCCTCATAATCCACGAGAGCCGCTTCACCTACCCCAGCTACGGCCTGCACGCGCTGGTCGACCTGGGCACCTGGTGGGAGGAGCAGGTGGGCGAACTCGTGCCGCTGGGCGCCATAGCCGCGCGCCGCTCGCTGGGGGCAGAGACCCTGGCGCGCCTTACCCGCCTCCTGCGGGCCAGCTTGGAGCACGCCTGGGCTGACCCCAGCGCGTCCGCCGCGTACGTGGCCGAGCACGCCCAGGAGATGGAACCGGACGTGCGGCAGCGCCACATCGACCTGTACGTGAACCGCTACTCGCTTGACGTAGGCGAGGCGGGCGCTGGTGCGGCCCGCGCCCTGCTGGAACGTGGGCACCAGAAGGGGTTATTCGCCCCGGTTCCCGAGCCGTTCTTCGCTGTAGGCTAGTGGCATGAGTTTCTATATCGGCGACGAGGTCCTCTACCAAGGCGAGCGTTACACCATCAGCATCGCCAAGCCCGTAGAGCCGTACCAGTACAAGCTGGTGCGCACCACCGCAGACGGCGCGGAGGTCGTGTGGGCGCTGGAGAGCGAACTCGAACACATCAAGAGCTACACGCGCCCACGGGACGACACCCAGCTCGTGCGGGGTAGCCGACCGAAGAGGTAAGCAGGGACCGCACTCACGCGGTCAGCAGTCACTCGCGCTGGTCTAGCAGGCGGCGCGCCAGGAGCATGCCCTGGCGCGCCGCCTGCTCATAACGCAGTTCGGGGTCGACGCAGAGGCCAGCGGCGTGAAGCCCGCCTAGTCGCGGCAGCTCGAACGTGTCTGGGCGCCACTCGGTGGGCGCGAAGGTGCTGAACTGCACCGTGTACGGCAGCGAGCCGTGCACCTGGGGCGCCTCCATGCGCTGCGCCCGGAACTCGAAGCCGTGCGCCTGCAGGTCGTGGAAGAGATCGTCGTAGCTCATCTCGCTGAGGCGCCCGGCCGCCTCCTCGCTCTGCCCTATGCGCAGGCGCGCGCCCAGGAAGCTCCCCACGCAGAGCGCCACCCTGCCGGCGCGCCGGTCGACGCCTTCCCAGGTTGTAACGCCCGCTACTCGCCCAGCCTGAACGATGAGACCGCTGACGGACGACTGCAGCAGGTGGAGACCCGGCTCGGCCTCCAGCGCCCCCTTCACCTGGCGGTGCAACGCCCACGAGCCGTGCTCGGCGCCTAGCGCGGCAACCGCGGTCGCCATCAGCGACCCCGCGGGCGGACTCAGCTCGGCGCGGTCGCTGAAGAGGGTGTAGACGGTGTCGAGGCTGGTGGTCACCAGCAGCGTGCGGACGCCCGCCCGCGCCAACGCCCAGGCGGCTTCGCAGCCGGTTATGCCGCCGCCGACCAACAGCACGTCGAAGGCGCCCATCACGTCAGGGTCCCCCAGCGCGGAACGACCAGGCCGTCACAGCTCTTCACTCGTAACCCCTAGGCGCTTTTCGTCAACCCAGTGGCGTTACGCCCAGGAGCGGCTGGCGCCGCCCGGCGGAGCGCACCAGCACGTGCTTGCCGTTACGGGTGCGCTGGTAGATGACCGTCCCGCTGGTGGCGCCCAGCAGCGGCACCTCCACATCGGAATCGAAGAGCACCCGCAGGTGGAGCGGCACGGTGGTGCGCAGGAAACCGATCTCGTAACGGCGCCAGTCGCTAACACGGTACCCGAAGAAGAAGTCGGGCGGCTCGTCGTCGGAGTAGATGGCCGTTAGCGAGCGCGCCTCCTCCGAACGGTAGTGAGCCACGGCTTCCCACACCACGGCGGCGGCCTCGTTCTCGCTCACGAAACTGACCTGCGCCGAACCCGTGTCGCCGAAGAAGGCGGCTGGGAAGTGCTGCGACTGCGTGTAGTAACCACCCGAGCCGACGCGCAGCTTCATGGCGTCGTTGTCGTAGGCGCGGCCCTTGACGCGCGCCTTGAGGTGATCGATCGCCAGGCCGAAACGGCGCTGGTGCTGCTCCTCGAAGTCGAACCAGCGCTGGTCGATGAGCGCGGAGTCGGTGTTGAGCTCGAACTCGAAGTCGCCGCCCTGCACGCCCAGCGGGCCGTGGGGCGCCTTGACGGGTAGAAGTGGTGGCGCCGCGACCTGCTCTTCCAGGCGCGTGGGGGTACTGTCGTTCATTCTGTCCTCCGCTCAGTGGGTACGTCGGCCACGTGCAGCGCCGACACCCCGAACGTCTGTAGTCGGTGCGTGACCGCACCGAAGCCGGCCAGCCGCAGACGCTCCTCCAGCTCGGCCGGTTCGAAGAACGCGAACACGGATTCGGGCAGGTAAGCGTACGCGCTCCGCTTACCGCTTATGAGACCACCCAGCTGCGGCAGCAAGCGTCGGAAGTAGAACCGGAAGAGGCTGCCGAACGCTCCCTTGGGCGGGGGCGGGAACTCGAGCACCGCCAGCCGGCCACCGGGCTTCAGCACCCTGCGGAACTCCCGCAGGCCCGCGTCCGGGTCCGCGAAGTTGCGAAGCCCGTAGGCGATAGTGACAGCGTCGAACTGCGCGTCGTCGAACGGTAGGTCCGTACCGTCGGCCACGATGAAGCCGACATCCTGACCGCGCCTCTCGGCCTTGGCACGCGCTAGTTCCAGCATGGGCTCCGCGAAGTCCGCGCCCATGACGTCGGCGTCGGGCCGGGCCTTCTTGATGGCGAGGGTCAGGTCACCTGTCCCGCTGGCCACGTCCAGGACCCGCACCTGGTCGGCGTTAGCGAACGGGGCGAGCACCGTGCGGGTAGCCTCGGCACGCCAGCGCTGATCCACACCGAAGCTGAGCAGCCTGTTGAGCAGGTCGTAAGTCGGAGCGATCTCGGAGAACATGCTCCTGACCCGCTCCTCCTTCGGTTCCCGGCTCGCGCCGCTCGGCGCCGAGCCATCAGCTGAACCTGCCGAGCCTGCCGACCCGCCGGGGCCTGCCGAGCCTGGAGCTGAGCTTGGTCCTGAGCTGGGTTCTGAGGTGGCTCCGGCCGGGATCATGGGGGCGAGGCTACCACGCGCTTCGGCGGGGTTCCGCTGGCTGCCGCGCACCGTCAGAAGCGGCGCCGCTGGGGGCGCCGGGGCCCGCTCCGCGACGGCTCTAACCTTCCACCAGGCCGGCAGCCGCGAGGTAATCGCGCGCCTTCTGCACGGAGAAGCCCGAGAGGCTGGCGCTGGCCTTCTCGCTCACCAGGGTCGGCACGCTGCGCTTGCCCCCGTTGAGGCTCATGACCAGCTCGGCCGCGCCCTCGTCGGCCTCGATGTCGACCTCGACGTAAGTTACGCCCTTCATGTCGAGGTAGCGCTTCGCCGCCACGCAGTCGCTGCACCAGCTGGTGGTGTACATGGTGATAGCCGGCTCCGCCTGGACGCTCTCCCCCGCCGCGAGGACGGTCACGGCGCCCTGCTCGGGGGTGGTGGACGCTACTTGCTGTTCTGGATCCATTCGCCAACCATACGTGGCTCTAGGCCTGTGCCCATGTGGCCTAGGCTTCTACCGAGCTTCTACCGTAGGGTGAAGGGCGCTCACGGCGGCGAGGAACGGGCTCGCTTGACCGTCGGAAGCCGCCAATATTTCGCCTGCTTGGTGCGCAGGCGACGCCCGAAAACGGCTCATAGACTATAATCTCCCGTTCCGTACGCGGCTTACTCCGCCGCGGCGGCCCACGAGGAGCTCATGAATTTCAGGAATGTGGCAATAATCGCTCACGTCGATCACGGCAAGACGACCCTGGTCGACGGACTGCTGCGCCAGTCGAACGTCTTCCGCGCGAACCAGCAAGTGAACGAACGCGTGATGGACTCGGGCGACATAGAACGCGAACGCGGCATCACCATTCTGGCTAAGAACACCGCCGTGCAGTGGCACGGCGACAAGATCAACATAGTCGACACCCCGGGCCACGCCGACTTCGGCGGCGAGGTCGAGCGCGCCCTGACCATGGTCGACGGCGTGCTCCTGCTGGTGGACGCCGCAGAGGGCCCCATGCCGCAGACCCGCTTCGTGCTCCGTAAGGCGCTCGCGCGCGGCCTCAGGCCGATAGTGGTCATCAACAAGGTCGACCGCAAGGACGCGCGGCCGGACGAGGTGGCTTCGCTGACCTTCGACCTCATGGTGGAACTCGGCGCCGACGACGACCAGCTCGAGTTCCCCATCCTCCACGCCATCGCCCGCGAGGGCCGCGCGTGGCGCGAAGGCGATCAGCCCGGCAACGACTTCCTGCCGCTGTTCGAGGCCATCACCGCCCATGTGCCCATGGCCGCCGGCGACCCAGAGGCGCCCTTCAAGCTGCAGGTCGCTAACCTCGACTACTCCGATTACCTGGGCCGCCTGGCGCTCGGCCGCGTGCTGCAAGGCCGCGTCAAGCCCGGCGACCAGATCGTGCGCGTGGGCCCCGGCAAGGAGCCCGAGAAGGCGCGCGTGACCAAGGTCTACACGCACCTAGGGCTGGCCCGTACCGAGACTGAGGAGGGCCTGCCGGGCGACATCATCGTGCTGTCGGGCATAGCCGACGTGAACATCGGCGACACCATCGGCGACCCCAGCCTCAGCGAGGCGCTGCCCGCGGTGGCCGTGGACGAGCCCACCGTTAGCGTCACCTTCAGCCCCAACACCAGCCCCTTCGCTGGGCGCGAGGGCACGTACGTCACCAGCCGCCACCTGGCGGACAGGCTGGAGCGCGAACTCTTAGTGAACGTGGCGCTGCGCGTTGAGCAGCTCGGTAGCGAACGCTACCGCGTGTCCGGCCGCGGCGAGCTGCACCTCTCCATCCTGGTAGAGAGCATGCGCCGCGAGGGTTACGAGTTCTCCGTCTCGCGCCCCGAAGTGATCATGAAGCAGGAGGACGGCGCCACGCTCGAGCCGTTCGAACGCGTGGTGGCCGACGTTCCCAACGGCGCCATGGGTGGGGTAATGGAGTCGCTCACGGCGCGCCGCGGGCTACTCGTGAACATGGACCCGGGCGAGACCCGCTCGCGGCTCGAGTTCCGCATCCCGAGCCGCAGCCTCTTCGGCTACCGCAACATGTTCCTCTCCATGACGCAGGGTGAGGGCGTGCTCAACCACACCTTCGACGGCTACGAGCCGTACGCAGGCGAGGTCGTGACCCGTAACCACGGCTCGCTCGTCTCCATGGAAGCGGGCGAGGCGTTCGCTTACTCCATCTACAAGCTCGAGGACCGCGGCATCTTCTTCATCACGCCCGGCACCGAGGTGTACGTGGGCATGATCCTGGGCGCGAACGCGCGCATGGGCGACCTCGACGTGAACGTGTGCAAGAACAAGAAGCTCACCAACGTGCGCGCCTCCGGCTCGGACGAGAACCTGGTCCTCACACCGCCTAAGCGCCTGACGCTGGAGGAAGCGCTCGAGTACCTCGACGACGACGAGCTGCTGGAAGTGACCCCTAAGTCGCTGCGCCTCAGGAAGCGCGTGCTGGACCCCTCCATGCGCAAGCGCGAGAACAAGAAGGCGGCCACCGCCGGCTGAACCGGCGGCTTACGCAGCCCCTAACAGCCAAGCGGGGACCGAACCCGCACCAGCTGATGAACCTAGCGCCGCGCCGCCCTCAGGCGGCCGGCGCTTCTAGTTGTTGCTCCTCTGGTTGCTGCTTTTCTAGTTGTTGCTCTTCTTCAGGAGCAGCGGGCTCGTCGTCCCAGCCGCCCGCACTGCGTTCGGCGCTCACGAGGCGCACCTCGATCTCTCCGAACGGCTCCTCCTGCGTGGCGCTGACCCGACCTTCGCGCATGAGTTCCATAAGAGCCGCCAGCCCCACGGTGCGCACGGCCCACTCGTTAGAACCGAGCAGCATGCCGAGCGTGCCGCGCTTGAGCCGCCTCAGCGCGTTCAGCAGCGCTCGCGACACGCTGGCCAGGCTGAGGCGCTCGATCGCCAGCTCGAAGTAACCACCCAGGCGGTAACGCCCCGCCAGGCGCGCGAGGTCGCTGGGGGTGGAGTTCACCGGCCGCGCGGCGCGCGGGTAGGTGGGCGCCGGCGTACGCGCCGGCAGCAGTAGGCGGCGCTCCTCGCGGCGGCGCTTCAGGAAGTGGATGGCCTCCTCCAGCTCCTCTAACAGGGCCACGGCGGCCAGAGTCTCCTCCACCAGCGCTTCCTCGTCCGCCTCCGACTCCCTGGGCGGGCGCGGCAGCAGCAGGCGCACCTTCAGCTCGATGACTTGCGCGAGCTTAGGCAGCGCCTCGGTGGCGAGGTCCAGGTCGGTGGCGGCGTACTCCTCGAAGTAAGCGAGGTAGGACCGCACGAGTTGGTAGAGGTCTATCTGAGAGGGGGCTACAGCGTGGGTGCGCAGCGCGTGGGCCAGCTCGCCCAGTGTGCCTGTGAAAAGGTCCTGTTCGACGAGGAACTGCGCCGGCTCGTCCACGGGGCCGAGCCTACCACGGGGCGCCCCGGGGCCCGTTGGCGGCGGGTTTCAGTGCTAGCGTGGAGGCATGGATATCAGTGGCAAGACCGCACTCGTAACAGGCGCCACCCGCGGCATCGGCCGTGCAACAGCTCATGCCCTGGTGGGCGCCGGCATGAACGTGGTGCTCACCGCACGCAACGGCGAGGAGGCGGGCCGCGTAGCCCGGGAACTGACCCAGGCAGGGCCCGGCCGCGCCATGGGGCTCGCCTGCGACGTTCGCGACCTGACCTCTGTGGAGGGCGTGGTGAACGTGACGCTAGGCGAGTTCGGGGCGCTCGACCTGCTGGTGGCCAACGCCGGCGTCGGCGGCCGCGCCTCGA
>Ga0172382_10006682_pt1 | contig 16647 bp, 18 predicted proteins | sample Leawel138RmetaG_FD_122245 | JGI IMG/M metagenome (GOLD analysis project Ga0172382, IMG submission 122245) | Leachate microbial communities from a municipal landfill in Southern Ontario, Canada - Leachate well 138R metaG | ecosystem: Engineered > Solid waste > Landfill > Unclassified | place...
GAGGACAACCCCTTCGTCGATCGCAAGGGCGCGCGGCCGGAAATCTGGTCCTATGGCCATCGCAACCAGCAGGGTGCTGCGCTGAACCCCTGGAGCGGGCAGCTCTGGACCCACGAGCACGGCCCGCGCGGCGGCGACGAAATCAACATTCCCCAGCCCGGAAAAAACTACGGCTGGCCGCTGGCCACGCACGGCATCAACTACAGCCTGCTGCCAATTCCCGAGGCGAAGGGCACGACCGTGGAAGGCACCGAGCCACCGCTGTACGTCTGGAAGAAGTCGCCCGCCATCAGTGGCATGGCCTTCTACGATGCCGAGCGCTTCCCCGCCTGGAAGCACAACCTGTTCATCGGCTCACTGTCGGCGCAGACCCTGATCCGCCTGCAGCTCGACGGCGACCGCGTCGTCCACGAGGAGCGCTTGCTGGAGTCGATGGGCGAGCGTATCCGCGACGTCCGTCTCGGACCGGATGGCTATCTGTATCTGCTGACCGACGACAGCGATGGCCGGTTGCTGCGGCTGGGGCTGGAAGGGGAGTGAATTTCCTGCCGTCCAGGGAGCGATTGCGCCACATGTCGGTCCACTGACCAGGGCCGCCATGGCGGCAGCGTGCGCAGTCCACTGGACAGGAGGCAGCAGTGGCGGTCGTCATCAGCGGTGTATTCGGCATTCTTCTCGGGCTCGCACTCATCATCGGCGGCGTACGGCTGTTCGATCTCGGCGGCACCTGGTACTTCGCCGCGGTCGGCGCGGGATTCCTGCTGGTGGGCATTCTGCTGCTCATGCGTCGGCGCGCGGCGCTGTGGCTCTATGCGCTGTTGATGCTCGCGGCGCTCGGTTGGGCGCTGTACGAGGTCGGGCTGGACTGGTGGCAGCTGGCGCCGCGCGGCAGCCTCATCGCGCCGTTCGGCCTGTGGCTGCTGATGCCCTGGATCGTTCAGCGCCTGAGCTGGCAGCACTTCGGCCTGCGCGCCTGGGGCGGCGCGGCGCTGCCGCTGCTGCTGGCCGTCGTGCTCTGGGGCACGACGGCGGTACTGGCCCTTGGGCGCGACGTGAACGACGTCAAGGGCATGCTGCCGCCGCCGCTGGCCGAGGCGCCGGCAACCGGGCCGGGCGAAGTACCCGACGGCGACTGGCACGCCTACGGCCGCACCCAGTTGGGCCAGCGTTATTCGCCGCTGGCGCAGATCACCCCGCAGAACGTCGAGCGCCTCGAGCCGGTCTGGCACTACCACACCGGTGACCTGCGCCGGCCCAGCGACCCCGACGAGACCACCTACGAAGTCACGCCGCTGAAGATCGACGATTCGCTCTACCTCTGCACGCCGCACAACCTCGTCATCGCGCTCGACGCCGAAACCGGCGAGGAGCGCTGGCGCTTCGATCCGCAGGTGCCCGACTCCAGCAACCGCCAGCACCTGACGTGCCGGGGACTGTCCTACCACGTCGAGCGCCAGGCGCCAGCCGAGCAGCAATGCCGCCAGCGGCTGTTCATGCCGACCGCCGATGCCCGCCTGCTGGCGCTGGATGCGAAGACCGGCAAACTCTGCCCCGGGTTCGGTGAGGGCGGTCAGGTGAACCTCTGGGCCAACATGCCCAACGTCAAGGAAGGCTTCTATTACTCGACCTCGCCGCCGGTGGTCGCGCGTGGGTTGGTCATCATCGGCGGGGCGGTAAATGACAACGTGCGCCGCCACGAACCATCCGGAGTGATCCGCGCCTACGATGTGCGCAGCGGCGAGCTGCGCTGGAACTTCGACCCTGGCAACCCGGAGCGGACCGAGCCTATCGCCCCCGGCCAGACCTACAGCCAGAGCACGCCGAACAGCTGGAGCATCTCCAGCGCGGACGAGGCGCTGGGGCTGGTCTACGTGCCGTTCGGCAATCAGGTGCCCGACCAGTGGGGCGGCCGGCGCAGCGAGAACAGCGAGCGCTTTTCGTCCTCGGTGGTCGCGCTGGAAATCGAGACGGGGCGTCTGCGCTGGGTGTTCCAGACGGTACATCACGACCTCTGGGACATGGACGTGCCGGCGCAGCCGAGTCTGGTCGATATCCAGACCGAGGCCGGGCCAGTGCCGGCGCTGGTGGCCCCGACCAAACAGGGCGACATCTATGTCCTGGATCGCCGCACCGGCGAGCCGATTCTGCCGGTGCGCGAGGAGCCGGCGCCGCAGGGCGCTGCCGAGGGCGACTGGACGGCAGCGACGCAGCCGGTGTCGGCGCTGTCCTACCAGCCGCCGAAACTGACCGGTAAGGACCTCTGGGGCGTGACGCTGATCGACCAGATGCTCTGCCACATCCAGTTCCATTCGCTGCGCTACGAGGGCCGTTACACGCCGCCGTCGACCCAGGGCACGCTGGTCTATCCGGGCAACTTCGGCGTGTTCAACTGGGGCGGGGTGGCGGTCGATCCGGTCCGGCAGCTGGTCTTCAGCGCGCCCGCCTACCTGGCGTTCACCTCGACGCTGGTGCCGCGTACCGACGACAGCAGCACGCTGGTGCCCGACAAGCCGCCTTACCTCAACGAGAATTTCGGCTCGCCGTTCGCCGTCGAGCTCAAGCCGTTTGTCTCACCGCTCGGTCTGCCCTGCAGCGCGCCGCCGTGGGGCTACGTCGCCGGCGCGGACCTGCGCACCGGCAAGACCCACTGGTTGCGCACCAACGGCACCGTACGCGACCGCGCGCCGCTGCCGTTGCCGTTCAAGATGGGCGTGCCGAGCCTCGGCGGGCCGATGCTGACCGCTGGCGGCGTGGCCTTTCTCAGCGGCACGCTGGACTACTACCTGCGCGCCTACGACAGCACCTCCGGGCGCGAACTGTGGAAAGCCCGCCTGCCGGCTGGTGGACAGGCGACGCCGATGACCTACCGCAGCCCCTCGGGACGGCAGATGGTCGTGGTGGTCGCCGGCGGCCACGGCTCACTGGGGACCGATGCCGGGGATTCGGTGATCGCCTACGCATTGCCGCGTTAACCGCGCGGCGCTGCTAGAATCGCGCCTTTGTACATACAGGGCAGGACCATGGCCGCTATCGGGCGCTACAACAGCATGCAGGTCGTCAAGCACACCAGTTTCGGCCTCTATCTCGACGGCGGCGCGGACGGCGAAATCCTCCTGCCCAAGCGCTATATCCCGAAGAACGCGCCGACCGAGGTGGACGACTGGCTCAACGTCTTCGTCTACCTCGACAGCGAGGACAAACTGATCGCCACCACCGACAAGCCCTAGGTGCAGGTCGGTGAGTTCGCCAGCCTCAAGGTGGTGGAAATCAACCGCGTCGGCCTGTTCCTCGATTGGGGGCTGCCGAAGGACCTGCTGCTGCCTCACTCGGAGGAGAAGCGCCCGCTGCAGGTCGGCGACTACTGCGTGGTTTATGTCTACGTGGACAAACGCACGCGGCGCATCACCGCCACCGCGCGGCTCGACCGCTATCTGGACCGCACGCCGCCGCGCTACGCCGTCGGCGAGGCGGTGGACCTGCTCGTGGTCGAGGCCACCGAGCTGGGCTTCAAGGCCATCATCAACGGCCAGCACTGGGGGCTGATCCACAAGAACGAAGCGTTCAAGTTTCTGCGCCCGGGGATGCGCGAGAGCGGCTTCATCAAAGAGCTGCGCGCCGACGGCAAGATCAGCCTCAGCCTGCAGCCGGTGGGCAGCGAAGCGCTCGACGCGCTGCAGGCGCTGATCCTGCAGAAGCTGGAAGAGGGGCAGGGCGTGCTGGCGCTGAGCGACAAGAGCCCGGCCGAAGAGATCGCGCGCCAGTTCGGTGTCAGCAAAGGCAACTTCAAGAAGGCCATCGGCGGTCTGTACAAGCACGGACGCATCGTCATTCACCCGGATCGCATCGAGCGCGCCTGAGTGTGTCGCGGCGCGGCGCGCTAGATGTCCAGGCGCGCCTGCCGTCCGCCGCCGGCATCCTGGCGCAGGGGTTCTCCCGCGTCTTGCGCGTAACTCAGCTCGCCATCGACCAGCCGCGCCGGTGCGGTGAACGGGTGTGCGATCAGATGCTGCTCGTCCTGAATGTGCAGCACCTCGATGCCGCGCACCTTCAGCACATCGGAAACCAGCGAGCGGTGGCAGCGCCACCACAACACCTCGGCGCACATCATCGCGGTGCGGCGCTCGCCGGCCAGCGCCAGCAGGCGTTCCAGGCCGCGGGCAAACTCTGCGCTGGCCAGATGGTCGGCATAGCCGCGAAACGAAGCGTTGCGCCACGCCTGGTTGACCGAGTCGGCCGCGGCGCGACGACGGCCTCCCAGCTCCGGTAACCATTCATAGTCGATGCCGCGGACCGCGAGCGCTTCGCGCAGGGCGTCCGAGCCGAACTGCGGCAGTCGGCGTGAACCTGGATGGCGGCGCACATCGGCGATCGCCTCGATGCGGTAGTGCTCGAGCAGGGCGATGAACTGCTCGAGCGGGCGCGTCGAATGACCGATGGTCCAGACCGTGATCGGCATGCTCATGCCGGGTCAGTCCAGCTTCGTCAGTGCACCGGGTTTGTGCATGGCGATGTGATCGGTCTTGTCACTCTTGATCTCGTACTGCGGCTCCTCCGGGCTGGCGCGCCGGGTGTGCCCCTTGTACTGCGTATCGGCCGTATGGACCTTGATGATGGTGCCGCTGACCCGCCCCGCCTCGGAATTCCAGCTGACGTGATCGCCCACCTTGAATCGATTCATGGCCTTGCTCCGTGGTGACCTCAGTTCTGTTGGGACAACGCCTGCCAACGGAAGATTCGCGGCCGGCCTCCCGCCGCCCAGATGCCTCGCCGTTTGTCGGAAAAGATTGGACTTTTAATTGAAACAAACTGCGCCGCCAATTCAAAAAAATGACGCCTTTAGACGGGTAAATACGTTCTAGCAGGCCAGTAATTAATCCCTTAGATTGCTGGCAAGTTGCTACTTTGCAGTGGCGAATTAATAGCAACTATTAAGGCGTGTCGATATTTTGGCGACTGCAAATGGTCGTTTGGATTTCCATTATTTTTTGGAACCTATTATAAAGCCGCCACGCAACGATTAATTCGGATTGTTCAGGGGTGGAACAGCGGGTTTTCCGATTGCTGACTGGTTCATTCAGTTGTGACAAAGCGGCTTCCCGACAAGCAGTGCCACCCACGACTCAATTGACCTCCCGCACTTTTTTAAAGGCCGCGAAGGCGCCTTTAGACGTATTAAGTTTCGGAGAGAAAGATGTCTATCAACGTTTTTGCCGGCTCCCGTAAGGCGCTCGTAGCTTCCATCGCCCTGGCTGCCGTACTGGGCGGCGTTACCGCTTCCTCTGCAGTGTTCGCCGCTGATGCGCTCAGCACTGCGTCGACCACTGTGACCCTCAGCGCGAAGATCAACGGCTTCACCAACACCGATTGGCTCAATGGCGTCTGGCGCGCCGCGCCGGCGCTGTCGATTCCGGCCTCCACTGCCAATAACGCCGCGTTCAAGGTCGGCGCCAGCGTGCGTCTGGCCGATGGGCAGGTGCGCAAAGTCACCAAGGTCTATGTGGTGGGCAGCAACCTCAGCGTGTTCCTCGATGGCGCGGCTGTCGACGGTAACAAGGTGGGTGCGCCGAACAGCGTGAGCGCGGTGACCTTCACGACCACCGAGTCGACCACCAGCTCGACGACGACTCCCACCAGCGGGACTTCGACCACTGTTTCGAGCGGCATCACCTACGCCTCCAGTATCAACAGCTTCACCAGTACCGATTGGCTCAATGGCGTATGGCGCAAGTCGGCCGGTTTCTCCATTCCGGCAACTAGCGCAAGCAAGAGCGCGTTCGTTGTGGGCGCTACGGTAAAACTGGCTGATGGCCAGCTGCGCAAGATCAAGACCGTGCAGGTTGTAGGCTCCAACATGAGTGTTTGGGTCGACGGCGCGGCAGTAAACGGTAGTGTGGTTGGCTATCCGAACAAGCTGACGGTTGTTTCCGGTAGCTCGACCGAAACCGCAATTACCGCACCGACGCAAACCACACTCGCTACCAGCGGCCTCAACAACTTCACCAATACCGACTGGCTCAACGGGGTATGGCGCAAGTCGCCTGGTTTCTCCATTGCCGCCACGGCTGCCAACCAGGCTGCGTTCAAGTTGGGCAATTCGGTGAAACTGGCCGATGGTCAGGTGCGCAAGATCACCGCCGCCTACATTTCCGGCAGCAACATGAGCGTCTATCTGGATGGCGCGGTTCTGGACGGCAACGCGGTGGGCTATCCGAAGACCATTTCCGCTATCAGCGGTACCAGTACCAGCGGCACTGTCACCAGCCCGACTGTTTCGGAGCCGGTCGTTAGCGCACCGGCTGAATCCACGGCACCGGCCGACACCACCAACGGCCAGCCGCGCCTGGTCGGCGTGAACCTGTCCGGCGCCGGCTTCGGCCCGTCGGTGGTACCGGGCGTGCACGGCACCAACTACACCTATCCGGCCGAGTCGTACTACAAGAAGTACGCCGATCTGGGCATGAAGCTGGTGCGCCTGCCGTTCCTCTGGGAGCGCATCCAGCCCACGCTGAACACTCCGCTCAATGCCACCGAGCTGGCGCGTCTGAAGCAGTCGCTGGACTTCGCGCACAAGCACGGCGTGAAGGTCATCCTCGATCTGCACAACTACTACCGCTACTTCGGCAAGCTGATCGGCTCCAGCGAAGTACCCATCAGTTCGTTCGCCGGCGTGTGGAAGCAGATTGTTCAAGAGGTCGTCAGCCACCCGGCCGTCGAGGGTTACGGCCTGATGAACGAGCCGTACTCCACCAACGGACTGTGGCCGCAGGCCGCACTGGCCGCTGCCAAGGCGATCCGCACCCTGGACAGCCAGCGCTGGATCTACGTGGCGGGTGATCGCTGGTCGAGTGCCTACCACTGGCCGCACTACAACACCCAGCTGATCAACGATCCGTGGATGCGCGATCGCAAGAACAACCTGGTGTTCGAAGCGCACATGTATGTGGACAAGGATTTCTCCGGCAACTACTTCGACAAGGCCGAAGTGTTCGACCCGATGATCGGCGTGAACCGCGTCAAGCCCTTCGTCGAGTGGCTGAAGAGCAACAACCTGCGTGGCTACATCGGCGAGCACGGTGTGCCGGACTTCTCGCCCTCGGCCATCGTCGCCACCGACAACCTGCTGGCTTACCTGCGGCAGAACTGCATCCCCAGCACCTACTGGGCGGCAGGTCCCTGGTGGGGTGAGTACGCGCTCTCGCTGGACGTGACCAGTGGCAAGGCCCGCCCGCAACTGCCGGTTCTGCAGAAGCATGCCAAGGCGGGCAACAGCTGCAGCAGCATCGGCCCGCTGTAAGCCGACTCCGCCAGCGCAAACAGGAACGGGCCTCATGGCCCGTTTTTGCGTTTCTGGCGAACGTGCAGTTCGTCGGGGCGCGCTGCGCTGAAAATGACCGGGTGGTCAAGCAGAGAGCTGAACTGTGCCGTTTCGCTTGTTTTTCCGCCCAAGCGCCGCAGGCCGCGGTTGGCGCCGCTTTCGTGTGCTGAGCGGGCGATCCGCGCCGGGAGCGTTGGGCGGACGGGCGCTTTGCCTCGCGCCAATCGCCATCGTCAGCCCGCGGACCGCTGGGCCAGAACCACGGAACTCGAAAAATGGGGTCCGGTCACCTTCTATGTGCACGCCGTGAACCGCGCGGCTCGTGGCGGGATAAGCCCGCAACGCTGTGTTTCAGCGGACACAGTCATTCGGCCAAACTCATAGAAGGTGGATCAACATGACGACACCCGATGAAGACATCACAGGTTATGGCGGCCTGCCGCAATCAGGCTCGACGCCGGACAGCGCCGCTCCTGGCAGCTCGCATGGCGCCGCGGATGCCGATCTGAAGGCGAAGGCGCGAGAAGTCGGCGACGAGGTGAAGCAGCAGGGCAAGGCGCAGCTGGACAGCTACTGCGGCACGGCCGCCGACGAGCTGGAAAAGGTCGCACGCAGTGCCCAGGCCGCGGCGGACGAGCTGCAGCACCAGGACAACGGCCTCTCAACGTACGTCTCGGAGATGGCGCAGGGCATGGTCGAACTGGCCGACAACCTGCGTGGCAAGAGCGTCGACGAGCTGGTCGGCGAGGTCAACCGTCTCGCCCGCAACAATCCGGCGCTGTTCATCGCCGGCAGCATCGCCGTCGGCTTCGGGCTGACCCGCTTCGCCCGTGCCTCCGGGCAGCGCGCGCAGGCGCATGAGCCAACGGTCGACTACGGCCATTCGGACGCCCTGCGGCCGCATCCGACCTCGCCGCTCGGGCGCGCCAGTGCGACGCCGGGTACCCCCGATCTGCCGAGCCAGATGGAGCTCGACGAGCGACTGTCCAGCGGTCAGCCGGCCGCTCCGGTGGGCAGCATCAGTAACGCCGGTGCGACGACTACGCCCGCCGGGGCACGCCGGCATGAATCCGGCGCGACCAGCTACCCCACCAATGGCAAAGGCACCGACGGAGGGCTGATTCGATGAACGAACAACGCAACCTCAATACGCCATACGAACCGCTGCACACGGAACAGGACACCTCCGTTGGCGGCCTGCTGCGCCAACTGACCCGTGAGGTGCCCTCGCTGTTCACCAAGGAACTGGCACTGGCCAAGGCCGAACTCAGCGAATCGCTTCGCGCCACCAAAGCGGGCGCCGCCAGTGTGGCGACCGGCGGCGCGGTGCTGCTCGCGGGGTTCATCATTCTGTTGCTGGCGGCGGTGTACTTCCTCGCCACGATGATGGAGCCCTACCTGGCGGCACTGATCGTCGGCGGGGTGGTGGTGGTCATCGGCCTGATCATGGTCTCGGCTGGCAAGAAGAAGTTCGAGGCCTCGTCGTTCAAGCCCGACCGCACCCTCCATTCCATCCAGAAGGATAAAGAAGCCGTCAGGGGGCATGCATGATGAGCACGCACAACCAGATCGACGTAGAAGCGCAGAAGGACCCGGACACCCTCGAACGGGAAATCGATCAGCAGCGCGCTGAGATCGGCAACATCGTCCATGCGCTGGAAAGCAAGCTGTCGCCCGGCCAGATGATCGACACCGCTCTCGGCTACGCCAAAGGTGGCGGCGGTGAATTCCTGCACAACCTCAGCGATACGCTGAAGGCCAATCCGGTACCGACGGTCTTGACCTCGGTCGGCCTGCTCTGGCTGATGGCGGGCCAGAATCGCCGCCCGGATTACCACGCCGCCAGCGGCCCGTCCGCTACCGACAAACTCGCTACCAAGGCCTCGAACCTGAAGCAGCAGGGTGTCGGCATGAAGGACCTCGCCAGCCAGCTCGGACACAGCGTCTCGCACTCGCTGGGCGATGCACGCAGCCGCGTCGGCGAGTCCGGCCGGAATGCCGCCGACAGCCTCAAGCACACGGCGGAGCGCGCTCGCGGCGGTTTTTCGCAACTGCTTGACGAGCAACCGTTGGCCGTCGGCGCGATGGGCATCGCCCTTGGTGCGCTGCTCGCCGCCACGATGCCGCCTACCCGTCGCGAAGACGAGCTGATGGGCGAGACCAGCGACAGGGTGACCGGCAAACTGCGCGACAAGGCGCGTGCCGGTTACGCCCAGGCGAGCGAGAAGGGCCGGGAGATGGCGGATGAGGTGGTCGGCAAGGTCAAGCAGAACCTGCACCACGACCCGAGCCGTCCTACCTCTGGCCCGCATTAAGGGTGGCAAAGAAGTTATGCGGTCGGGCTTGAGTCCGACCGCATAACCCCCGATAATCCGCCGCCTGGCGCCGGTGTAGCTCAGTAGGTAGAGCAGCGCATTCGTAATCAGGGCAGCAATGTCAAGGTGACGGGTCACGGAGCTAAGCACGGCAAGGCTTTCGGGCCGCCAGTGAGGTACGACGGGGTTGTAGCAGACACGGTTTAGACAAGTTTTTAGGTTTCGCCGCTTTAGCTCAGTTGGTAGAGCAGTTCATTCGTAATGAAAAGGTCGCCAGTTCGAATCCGGCAAGCGGCACCAAAAAGTGAGAAGGGCAGCCCACACGGGCTGCCCTTTTTGCTTTTCTGCGCTCAGGCGGCCAGCGCGTCGCGGCTCTTCTTCAGGTAGCGCAGGACGAGGCCGCCCAGCTTGCCGAGGTCGAGCTCGTCGCGGACGAACGTCGGCCGCATCAGGGCCCCGTGCACCTCGGGGTCTCGCGCCAGCTCGGGCGGCAGCGGGACCGCGCACTCCTCGACGGACAGGACGTAGGGGCCGGGGTCGTCCAGCAGGTCGGGGAGGCTGACCCATGTGTGGAACCAGCCGTCCGCCCACTCCGTGGCGTGGGCCTCGGGCCGGTCCCCGTCGGCGAGCGGGCCAACCGATATGGTGAAGAGGTCCCGCGCGCTAGCCGAGTGGGCGACCCTGATCCGGCAGGGTCTGACCTTCGGCGCACGCATCATCACTCTTCCCCCGCAGGCTCGACCACGGTCACGGTCGCCAGCCACTCGGCCGACTCCTCCTCGTTCATCTCGGCGGCGTGCGCCTTCTGCCGGGGCGGGACCTCGATGCCCTTCTTGCGCATGTCGTGGGCGTACCACCTGACCGACTTGGCCGTGGCCTGCGCGCCCTCGATCTGCGCATTGACCATCTCGGCGATCAGCGCGTGCGGGTAGCCTGCCGGGTCCATCAGGAACTCGCGGGCGAGGCGGCCGATGCCCTTGCCGCTGGGCTTCTTCTCAGTCTCTGTCGGGGTGTCGATCGTCTCGGCGGCCTCGGCCTGCGGCTGTGCGCGCTGCTCGGTCACCTCGGGCTCGGTGCCTTGCCCGAACGACGCCAGGTCGATGCTTCCGGCTGCCGCGACCTGCTCGATCCGCGCGATCAGCTTGGCCTTGGTCGCGAAGGTCTTGGGCCCTGCCGGCTCGTCTGCGATGGCGTTGTGCAGGGCCAGCAGGGACTTGGTGCTCATCTCTTGAAGATTCATCTCACGCTCCAGGTTGTTGGTGTGTGAGTTCATTAGGTCGCGTTCGTGGGATTCCGGGAGCGGGGCCCCCCCTCAAAAAGTTGCCCTCTGACTGTCGATCGGCGCGCGTGGCCTCGCAACCGCATGAAAAAAGAGGGGATGCCCAAAAGGCATCCCCTCCGGAACACGGTCGGGACAGCTGTTAGGACCTACCCGACCGTGGGCACCAAGCGGTCAGTGGGCGTGCGCGAGGGGCTGGCGCTCGGCCTGCGCCCAGGTCTCGCGGTCGAGGTAAGCGTCCCAGGCGCGGCTGTACGGCATGCCCGCCAGCGCGGCGGCCTCGTCGAACTCGGGAGAGAACGGGGCCACGCCCACGCGGGTCGCCTGCTCGGCCAGGGCTTCGAGTAGGTCGGCCCCGGTGCACAGGGCGCGGGCCATGCCGCCGAGGGCGACGGCTACCGGGTGGCTGGCCTCGTAGGCGGGCTGCTTATTCATCGCCGCCCCCGATCAGGTCGCGGTCGATGCCGCGCTCCCGCATGGCGAGCTGCACGGTGTCGAGCGGGTTGGACTTGCCGGCGGTCCAGGTGCGGATGGCGACCAGGATGCCCTGGAGGCGCACGTCGCCCAGCTTGATGTACTCCTGCACCTTGAGGAAGTCGTCCAGGCGCATGGCGTGGGCCAACTCGGCGGGACCGACCGGGCGATCCTTGCTGGGCATGCGGTCGAGCAGGGAGAGCACGGCGGCGGCCAGCGGCACGTTCTGGGTGGCGACGGCGACCTGGGCCATGTGGCCGAGTTCCGCGGGGCCGGCGTAGGCGAGCTGGTTCAGGTACTCGGTGCGGCGAGCGTCGTCGAGGGCGGCGCGGCTCAGCACCTTGACGGGGCTGTCGTAGAACGGGCGCTGGGCGATCAGGCGGGCGTGCGCGGGGCCCGCCTCCTTGAGCATCTTGTCGAGCTCGGCCTTGCTGTTGTCCTTGATCTGGCGGACGGCGGCCACGGTCTCGTTCTGCGCGAAGCGGGCGAGGTCGCCGGCCGAGACGCCGGGGGCGCTCTTCCAGCGGCTGGCGATGTCCTTCTTGCGAGCTTCGACGTCCTTCTGCAGGCGGTCGATGACCTTGAGGACGCGGCCGTGCAGGCCGTCGAGGGAGGATGCGAGCTCGCCGATCTGGGCGGGCGTGAGGAGGGGTGCGTCTGCGAGGATGGTCATGGCTTCTGGCTCCTGTGAGGTTGGTCTCCTCCGGTCGCCTCCACGAGCGCATCCCCGAGCCTTCGGGGTGGTCACGCGCCAATGCGCGACCGGATGCTGTCAATGTGTCGTGCGGGCGGCCCGGAGCGAGCCAACGTTTGCCACGCCGTGTTCCAGTGTCGCTGCCGCCATCACGGCGGCTTGCGGATCAGGGGCTTGCGGTCGTCGGCGTCCCGACAAGCAATCAGTCGTCCTCGTCGTCCAGTCGTCCGACGGGCCTGCCGCCGAGGCCCCCACAAGATAGGCAGAGGCGGATGCTGACGACGTCCTCGGAGAAGTGCGGCCTCGAGCAGCGGAGGCAGCGGACATAGCCCACTCGCCGCACCACGCGGGGAGGCTCGACGTTGGGGTCCATCACGGACGCCCGACGCGCGAGGTCTCCCGAGAACGGCCACGGCTCGGGCTCGATGAGCGCCCTCGCTATCGCCCTGTCCTCGGGTGCGTGCTTGGGGAGCCAGCGGTAGGTCGGGAAGTTCGCGCTGTGGGCGCGAGCCTGGACCGTGGCGGGCTTCATGCCGAGGTGCTCCGCCGCCTGGCGGGCGCTGGGGTAAGCCACCCCGTCTACCTCGACGGGGTATCCGTTACACCCCACGGTTCAGGCTTCCGTTGGCGCGGGTGCCCTCGTACTCCGCGGACATGGCCTCCCAGACGTCCTGCGGCAGCCGCGGGATCGGGCCGATGCAGGTCATCTCCGACACCCTGGCGAGGCCGTCACGGCCGCCCAGGTCGGCCACGGTCCGCGGCGCGGTCAGGTCGAATGTCTCCAGGTTACGGTCCAGCATCTCCGCGTGGTACAGGACCTCCTCGACGGTCAGGCTATCACTCGGCATCGTCTTCCCCCTGCGGCCGCGCCGCGTTGTACTTCGACAGGAGCGCCACGAGCTGGGCACGCTCGTCGGCGGGCATGGCGAGGAGGCCCTCGGCCGACAGACCCGTGTCCTCGACCTTGACGCGGAGGCGCTCGGCGAGCTGGTCGCCGTAGCGGAACTTCATCAGGACCTCGAGGAGGCGGTCCGAGTGCTTCCGCACGGTGAGGGGGCGCTCCTCGCCTGTCTCCGGGTCGGCCACGGTCGAGAGCCGCCCCTGGTGGATTACAGGCTCGTCCACGCCGAGCACCGCGCGGCGGTAGGACTCCTCCAGCACCGAGTCGAGGGCCTCGTCGATCGCCTTGTCCCAGGCGGCCCGGAACTCCATGTCGTTGGCCCGGTGGTAGAAGGCCGTCGAGCGCACGATCCCCACGGCGGCACTTGCCTGCTTGGGCGAGCACGTGTCGGCGAGGACCTCCAGGAAGCGCGCCTTGCGCTCCGGCGTGAAGGTGTTGGGGATGGAAGGGCGGCTCACGTCAGGTCTCCGAAAAATGGCATACGGAGTTATCGTGTCGTGCTTATGCGCGCAGGCACGCCATCGTTCATCTATGCGCATCAACCACTTGGGAGGCTCTGGCCCGCGAATCGTTGATTGGTGGGTCGGGCGGCCGCGGTATTCGGCCCGCGCGCGAGGGCCTCAGCGCCCCAGGTTCGGCGCTTCGCGGTGCCGAACAATGCTGCCGATCTGGCCGTGTTCCCCGCATCGGTCGCCACGGTCGGCCACGGTCTCGGCGCGCCCGGGCTCTCCCTCGAACTCAGTTTGTTGCTCCGTTGCTCTACGTTGCTCGGTTTTCATTAAGGCCGAAACGATGTTTATGACGTCTCAGTGTCCGGCCCGTAGACCGGCCGTCAGTGGCTTATCCGGGCTTTCAATAAGTAAGAGCAACAGGAGCAACAGAGCAACAAGCCTTGCGTGACAAGGACTTAGGACGCTGCTACGCAGTTCGAGGGCAGAGCAGCCGGGGCAGCGGTTTGTCTACCGTCCGGCTTTCTCAATAAGTAAGAGCAACAGGAGCAACAGAGCAACAAACCTTGTGCGGCAAAGCTTTGGAGCGCTGCCCGGCAGTGCGAGGGCACAGCATCGCAAGCAACGACGTGGCCGAATGCGGCCCGGGAACAGAAAGAGGGGCCTTTGCCCCTCTTTCTTCTTAGCAGTTCGAGAATCAGTCGCGCGCTCGCATCTCCTCCCGCGCCCGTTCGCTCGCGGGCGGCACCCTGTTCACAAAGTAGAACCGACGCGCCGGGAGCTGACGGAAGGCGTCGAGAACACACTCGGGCAGCGGCTCGAAGGGCCACTCGGGGAGGCACGGCGAGACCACCTGGAACAGCGCGTCGTCGAGCCGCGCCTGGGCCTGTTGCCAATCCTGCCGATACCAGAACTCATCCGAGTCCAGGTCCGCGAGGTCGCGCTTGGCGACGACCGCCTTCGCGGCCCAGTCTGCCTCGCCGTAAATCCGGAACCAGTCCCAGGCGTTCCGGACATCGGCCGGCGATATGAAGCGCGGGTAGTTGGCGCGCAGGGCGCGTGCGAGCTCCTCTATGTCCTGGTCCGTGGTGTGCCCCCAGCGGTCGTCCTGCAAGAACCTGCCGATGAGGGCCCAGGGCTCCATCTCCTGGATGGCGGCAGCGATGGCGAGAGCGCGCCGGTGTGTGAGCGTCTTCCTGTTCATTCCTTACCCTCCTCTGAATCGCGCGACCTGGCCGACGGGCGCTCGTAGCCGCGCCCCTGCTTGCCCTCGGGGCCGGCGCGCAGGTTCTTCTTGTGCACCCATCCTAGGGTGCGGGTCATTACTAGCTTCAGGCGCTGCGAGTCGGCCGGCGTCTGCTCGGAGGCGCGGATGCCGAGCGCGTCGGACAGCAGCGCGGACGAGTGCGCCCTGTCGATGGGTCCGGTGGGCCCCAGGCGCCCGTCGGGGCCAATGCCGTCCAGGAAGTCGCGCAGTACGTCGGCCCACGGGTCCTCGGTCACGCGGTCCGACTGCTCGGCGGCAGCTTCGGCCCAGAGCTCCTGCGGCAGGAAGAGCGACTCGCCCTGCACCTCCCGCACCGCCGCCTCGGCCCAGAGCTGGTCGCGATCGGCCACGAGCGCTTCGAGGTCCAGCAGGCCGTCGGTCCCAACCGTGACGGGCCAGAAGCGCCTGTTGCCGGTCGGGTCCTTCAGATAGTCATCGCGGTTGGTGGTCCCCATGAAGATGCACTGCCTGGGCAGGTCCTCCACGAGGCGACCGTAGGGACGGCGGATGCGGTCAACTGCGCAGGAGACAAACGCCTTCATCGACTCGACAGCGGACTTGGACAGCGCCGACATCTCGCCCATCTCGATGATCCACTTGCCCTCCAGGGCGAGCGGCGCATCCTTCGACTCGACGTTGCTGAGCGTTGCCGGCTCGGCGAACCAGTCTTCATTCGGCGCTAGCAGCTTGATGAACGTGCTCTTCCCGCGGCCCTGCTCAGCGCTCTCCAGCACGACGACGTTGTCGAACTTGCACCCAGGCTGGCGTACGCGGCGCACCGCCGCGATGAGTGCCTTGGCGCCGATGGCCCGCACGTAGGGCGTGTCCTTCGCACCAGCGTACCGGGTGAACAGGCCGTCGATCCTCGGCACGCCGTCCCACTTGAGCCCGTCCAGGTAGTCGCGGACCGGGTGGAAGTGGTGCTCGCGCACGACCGTCAGCACAGCCTCGAGCACGTCGTCCTTTCCCCAGCTCGCCTCGGTGCCCTCGACGAGGTACCACCGGATAAGGCGCAGCACGTCATCGTTCACACGCCTGCCGACGTCCACGCTCCACGGAAGCTCGTCGGCGGTCAGGTATGCGGCGCGGTCGAACTCGTTGAACTTGAGGCCGAGCTGAGGGTTGATGTGACGCACCAGCTTCAGGCAGTTGTGGAACGAGGTGTCCGGCTTGCCGTTCTTCATGCGCCGCAGGCTGGGGAGGCCCGCCTCGTCCTGCTCTACGACCTCGAAGTCGTCCTCAGCCTCGCAGCGGTCCAGCGGGGTCTCTCCCGCCTCGGTGACGAGGCCGAAGAGGTGGGCCACGGTGATTGCCCGCCCTCCGCGGGACGCGGTGGCGTGCAACGAGTCCCAGCGTTTGCCGATCACCTCGCCGTGGTCCTCATAGCCGACGCCGCCCGTGGACCACTCGATGAACTCCTGCCGGCCCTCGCCGGCCGTGGCGTGGTGGCAGGCCATCATGAGCTCGCGCCACCTCAGCTCCTCGGCGAAGTCGTCGGGGTCCAGCTTCTCAAGGTTCGCAGCCAGTGCCTCGGGTGTCAGCTCACCCCAGCGGTCGTGCCCCGCTCCTTCAGGCCGCTCGAGGCGGCGGACCCTCAGAAGGTCGAGTAGCGCTTGCGGCGCGTCGGGCGTCTCGTCGGGGCCTAGCAGCCAGAACTCCGACTCGTAGCGGCGCCCCGTCTCGGGGTGCACGGCGCCCGGCGCGACCACCTGGCCGCCGACGGTCTTGAAGTCGATGCCCGGGTAGGCAGCGACGTGTGCCACCGTGGCCAGGTCGGCGGGCTTCCTGAGGTAGTAGTGGTGGCCGCCCCCGCCGGTCATTACGTGCGGGCAAACGAGCAGCTACCTCCGCCACTGGCAGACCTCGTTCGGTCACCTGTTTGACTGCTTCGATTTTGAATTCTTCGGGATAACGCGGGTTGCTCATGGCACCTCCTAGTGGGCCGTATTATGA
>Ga0172382_10006683_pt1 | contig 16647 bp, 12 predicted proteins | sample Leawel138RmetaG_FD_122245 | JGI IMG/M metagenome (GOLD analysis project Ga0172382, IMG submission 122245) | Leachate microbial communities from a municipal landfill in Southern Ontario, Canada - Leachate well 138R metaG | ecosystem: Engineered > Solid waste > Landfill > Unclassified | place...
CCTCCTTGCTCAATAACGCCTTTAGTCAGCGTCAAGTCTCAACGATTTATGAAAGCCTCAATCAGTACAGCGTGGTCTTAGAAATTGATCCACAGTTTGTTGGGTCGCCAGAGGTTCTGGAACAAGTGCAGGTGATCGGTGCGAATGGTGAGCGAATTCCCTTGTCGGCGTTTACTCGCTGGGAGTCCAGTTTGCAGCAGGATCGCATACAGCATGACGGTCAGTTTGCGGTGGAAAGCATTGGCTTTGCTTTGGCGCCGGGTGTCAGTCTAGAACAGGCCAACTTAGCCATTGATAAAGCCATGGCGCGGATTAATTTACCCAATGAAGTGCAGGGACGTTTAGGCGGTACCGCTGGAGTGTTTCAGCAAAGCCAAGGTGCGCAGGGCTTAATGTTACTGATGGCCATTGTGATTGTGTATTTGGTCTTGGGTGTTTTGTATGAAAGCTATATTCATCCGCTGACCATTCTTTCGACCTTACCCTCTGCAGGTGTTGGTGCGTTGTTGGCGATTCAGCTGACAGGCGGTGAGTTCAGTTTGATTTCGTTGCTGGGCTTGTTTTTGCTGATTGGTGTGGTGAAGAAGAATGCGATCTTAATGATTGATTTGGCGTTGCAGTTACAGCGTGAGATGAAAATGAGTGCTGAACACGCCATTCAACAGGCCTGCCAACAACGTTTTCGCCCCATTATGATGACCACTATGGCGGCTATTCTCGGTGCGGTGCCGCTGCTGATCAGTAGCGCGGAAGGTTCAGAAGCACGTCAACCGCTGGGTTTGGCGATTGTCGGTGGTTTACTGCTCAGTCAGTTGCTGACTCTGTACAGCACACCTGCCGTATATTTATTCTTTGATCGTTTGAGCGCCCGTGTACGGCGTAAAAAAACGCCAACGACGATGGAAGTAGCCCATGAAACAGATCGTTAAACTCAGTGCCTTTGCCATCGCTGGTGTGTTGTTAAGCGGTTGTGTGCTGGGCCCCAATTATCAACGTCCTGAGACGCCGCTGCCGCTTGAATTTCGTCATACACCGGGCTGGAAGGTGGCGCAGCCTGCTGATCTACAGGCGTCGGTGGCGTGGTGGTCGTTGTATCAAGATGCGCAGTTAGCGGATTTATTAGAACAGCTGGCGTTGTCCAACCAAAATCTACGTGCGGCTGAAGCTGCTTGGCGTGAGGCACGGGCGTTAGTCGGTGGCAGCCGTTCGGCGCTGTACCCCAAAGCGACGGGTCAAGTGGGTACGTCGCGCAGTGGTAATGATGTGAGTGTCGGTAAAAGCAATGAGTTGGCGCTGGGCCTGAGTTGGCAGTTGGATATCTGGGGGCAGGTGCGTCGTCAAGTTGAATCCAGTGAAGCCAGTGCTCAAGCCAGTGCCGCGGAGTGGGCAGGCGTGCGTTTAAGCCAGCAATCGGAGTTGGTGCAGAACTATTTACAATTGCGGGTGATTGATGAACACATGCGCTTGCTTGATGCCACGGTTGTAGCCTACAAGCGCTCGCTGCAACTCACTGAAAATCGCTATAACGCGGGTATGGTCACGCGGGCAGATGTCAGTCAGGCGTTGACGCAACTGAGAAATACGCAAGCGCAACGCCTGGATCTGGATTGGCAGCGCGCGCGCTATGAACATGCGCTGGCCTTGTTGGTGGGTAGCACGCCCAATGCGCTGCAGATTGCCAGTGTTGAGACCTTGCCCATGGTGCCGGCCTTGCCACTGGAAGTGCCTTCAGCCTTGCTGGAGCGCCGCCCTGATATTGCTGCAGCTGAGCGTCGAGTCATGGCTGCTAATGCCGAGATTGGTGTAGCTAAGAGTGCCTATTTCCCTGATCTGACTTTGAGTGCCAGCGGTGGTTACCGCGGCAGTAATTTAGCTGATTGGATTAGCATGCCGAATCGTTTCTGGTCGATTGGTCCACAGTTTGCTATGACCTTGTTTGATGCAGGTTTACGACGCTCGAAAACTGAGCAGGCGGAAGCGCGTTATGACCAGCAGGTGGCGCGTTATCGTCAAACCACCTTGCAGGCGATTGGTGAAGTGGAAGATGCCTTGGTGCAGCTCAATGTCCTCGCTGAGGAAATTGTGGTGCAGCGTGAAGCCTTAGCCGCCTCACAAGACTCGCTAAAGTTAACCGAAAATCAATATCAAGCGGGTATGGTGGATTATCTGGCGGTGAGCAGCGCACAAACCATTGCGCTGAATAGCGAGCGTAGCTTGCTTAATTTGCTGGGCATGCAATTGACGGCCAGCGTCCAACTGATCAGCGCACTGGGCGGCGGTTGGCTGATGGAGAGCGACAACGAAGTGCCGCGCCAACCCTAGGAGTGGGTCATCTCCTTGACCGGCGCATCTAAATTTTATACAGAATCTACTGGTCGAGTCAGTGGTTTTGTTTGTGTGCTGACGTTAACGTAAAGTATGGCTGCGGTAATTTCTCTAAAATAATAAGGATAAAAACAATGGAAGAAGGGTTTTGGCAAACGCGTTGGCAGCGTGATCAGATTGGTTTTCATCTGAATGCAGTGAATCCTGGTTTGGCAACCTATTGGCCGCGTTTAGATGTAGCCGAAGGCAGTAAGGTGTTTGTACCTTTATGCGGAAAGAGTATCGACCTGTGTTGGTTGGCTGATCAGGGCTATACAGTGCTGGGTATTGAGTTGATTGAAAAAGCCGTGATCGACTTTTTTGCTGAGCAACACTTAATAGCAGAGATCACTCAACAGGGACCGTTCACTCGATACAGCGCTGGCGCAATTACTATTTTGTGCGGTGATTTTTTCAATTTGAGCGCAGAGGATTTAGTTGATTATCATACGTTTTATGACCGAGCGGCTTTAATCGCATTACCCGATGCTTTACGCAAACAATACGCAGACCATTTAAGCAATATTATGCCCAAACCCTGCAAGGGCTTGTTGTTGACCATGGATTACCCGCAACACCAGATGAAAGGGCCTCCTTTTGCGGTGCCGCCTGAGCAAGTTGAACAGCTATTGGGTGCAGCCTTTACTGTTGAATGTACTGAAGAACGCGATATTCTTGAGGAAGAGTGGCGCTTTAAGGCGGTAGGTATTACGCGTATGTTTGATTATGTGTATTGCGTCAGGTCGCGTCGTTTAACGAATGAATAGGAAGTGTCAGCGAAACCTATCTTCACTCGTTGATCGCAGTGCCCGTTTGCTTAACCCTCTGCAATGCTGTCTGCTCAGGCAGTAAGGTAGGTCATGGTGGTCTACCTTACTGAGTAACGGCTTGATCTTTTTTCTAAGCATCGTTATGTGATGCACTTGGCATCCCTTCATTTATGCCGTCCTTTTTCAGCTAAAACCCACTGTTGATCCAAGGTCTAGCTCCTATCTTGGGCTAAGCTTTGGAGGTTTAAAAATGATCGGCACCCCGTGCCACTCTTTTAATAACCAACGATGGATTTTAATAATGATGAAAAAAGGATTATTTGCAGTTTTAGGACTTTCGATTGCATGGCTCGCAGGCTGTGCCACTGAGACTTCACGCACGATTGAATCGCCAACCGTTAACAGTGCTGCCAGCTATTATCAGGGCCCACGCACACCGATTGCGGTGGGCAAGTTTGATAACCGCTCCAGCTATCAGCGTGGTATTTTTTCTGATGGAGTGGACCGTTTAGGTAATCAGGCAAAAACCACATTGGTCACCCACCTACAACAAAGCAATCGTTTTACTGTGTTGGACCGTACCAATATGGGCGAAATTAAAGCTGAGGCGGCGATCAAAGGTCAGCAGCAACGTTTAAAAGGCGCTAACTATGTGGTGACGGGTGATGTGACTGAATTTGGCCGTAAAGAGGTCGGCGATCATCAGCTGTTTGGAATTTTAGGCCGCGCTAAATCACAAGTTGCCTACGCAAAAGTGAGCCTTAATATTGTCAATGTCAACACCTCTGAAGTGGTCTATTCGGTGCAAGGTGCCGGTGAGTATGCTTTGTCTAACCGCGAAATCGTTGGCTTTGGTGGTACGGCCAGTTATGACTCAACCTTGAATGGCAAAGTATTGGATTTAGCCATTCGCGAGGCGGTAAACAACCTTGTTGAGGGCATTGATAACCGAGCATGGAGCCCCGTAGCACAATGATTAAGCCATTCTTTTTATTGGTAATGGTCACTGTAGCGCTGCAAGGATGCGTGCAGAAGACAGCAACGCAGTATGAGTGGGAAGGCTATCAGCCGTCGATTTACAACTACTTTGTACCCAGTAAACATGATACTCAGGCGCAAATTGCCACGCTCGAGAAAAGCATTGAAACAGCGCAAGCTAAAGGGTCGCGTGCCGCGCCAGGTCTACATGCTCATTTAGCCTTGTTGTATTTTAATCTCGGCCGTGATGAAGAGGGTGTGGGGCATCTAGTGACGGAGAAACAGTTGTTTCCTGAGGCAACTGAGTTTGTAAACTTCATGCTTGAGAAACAGGGACAGTTCGAATGAAAACTTTAATCCGTATCTATGGGGTGTTAGCCGTTTTGCTATTGGTTGGCTGCGCCTCAGATCAGAGCGCTGTTTACGATTACACCAAGCTCAAAGATGAAAATCCGCTATCGATTTTGGTGTTGCCGCCACTGAATGAAAGTTTGGAGGTGAATGCCAGTTACAGTTTTCTGTCGCAGGTGACTTATCCCTTGGCTGAGTCGGGCTATTATGTTTTTCCGGTGGCAATGGTCAGTGATCTGTTTAAGCACAATGGCCTGACTGAGCCCGGTGAGATTCATGCGGTACCCATGGAGAAATTGCGTGAGATTTTTGCTGCAGATGCGGTGGTGTATTTAAAGATTACTGAGTACGGCACCAGCTATAAAGTCTTAAGCAGTGATACACGGGTGACGGCGCAAGCGCGCTTGGTCTCGTTAAAAACTGGAGAGGAGTTGTGGCAAGGCTCGGCGACGGCATCAACTGCTGAGCAACAAGGGTCTAACAGTGATGTGTTCGCGATGTTGCTGGTAGCGGTCATTGACCAGGTGGTTAATACGCTGAGTAATAAGGGCCATGAGGTCGCGGGCATCGCCAGTGCGCGTTTGTTACACGCCGGTGGCCCAAATCGTTTGCTCTACGGCCCACGTTCGCCACAGCAAGAGCCCTAGGTCTTGAGACTGAGTCGAGCATGTCAGACCGATGATTAGGATGCTTGCTCAAGCAACACTTTATAGATAGGTAATGTAATAGCGGTAACTGCAGCTCTTTTTATGCTAGCGTAACAATCATATTGAGAAGTGGAGTATGGAATGTCTAAGCAAATCAGTGTTGATGTGGCGATCATTGGTGCAGGTACCGCAGGGTTGTACGCGTTACGGGAAGTGCGACGTGCGAAGAAAAGCTTTGTCTTAATTGATAGGGGTCCGTTGGGGACAACCTGTGCGCGGGTCGGCTGTATGCCGTCAAAAGTAGCACTGCATATCGCTGACTTCTGGCATTCACAACAAGAATTTCCCCGTTATGGCATCAGTGGTGCAGAGCATTTACGCCTTGATAGTGGCGTCGCTTGGCAGGCCTTGCGAGAGCAGCGCGATATATTTGCTGGAGGTGCTGCTGCAAGTGCTAAGCGCGCAGCTGGTGAACACTTAATAATGGGCCATGCGCGCTTTTTAACACCAAGGTTACTCGAGGTTGAGCAGGCTGACGGTACCCTGCAGATTCAAGCCAAAGCAGTAATTATTGCCACCGGCTCGCGTCCAGTGATGCCGGAGTTTTTACAACCCTTTGCCGAGCATTGCATCACCACTGATGACTTCTTTGAAATGGAGGTTCTGCCGAAATCCATGGGTGTTTTAGGTTTAGGTGCGATTGGTCTGGAGATGGGCTTAGCGTTGGCGCGATTAGGCGTTGCCGTGCATGGCGCAGATATGGCCAGCAGCGTTGGTGGTATCAGTGATCCTGAGGTCAGTCAGCATGCATTGGCTGAGTTTAGCAAAGAGATGCCGCTGTATTTAGGCGCGCCTGCTGAGCTGGTCAAGGCTGAGCAAGGTAAAGGTGTCGTGTTGCAAGCCGGCGATAAACAGGTTCAGGTCGATAAAGTTCTCGTCGCTTTAGGTCGTCGCCCCAATACAGACCGGCTTAATTTAGCAGAAGCAGGTTTTGAGTTGGATGAGCGTGGGCAGCCGCTGTTTAATCCACAGACCATGCAAATGGGACAGCATCCCGTCTTTATCATTGGTGATGTTAACGGTCAGCGTGCCTTGATGCATGAAGCCGCTGATGAAGGTGCGATGGCCGGTTATAACGCGGTGCAAAGCACGCCGGTGGCCTTTAAACGCAAAACGCCGATAGCTATTGCCTTTACCAATCCTGATGTCGTCAGTGTTGGTGCGCGTTTTGACCAGCTCGATCAGGATGCTATTTTGATTGGCACGGCCTATACCCAGAGTAATGGTCGTAGTCAGGTGTTATCTGAGCATAAAGGTCTACTGCGACTGTATGCCGATAAAGTCAGTGGCCAGCTGCTGGGTGCCAGTATGCTGGGGATGCGCGCCGAGCATGTGGCGCAGTTCTTGGCGTTGGCGATTCAGCGTGAAGAGACCGCGCACAGCCTCTTACAAATTCCGTTTTACCATCCGGTGGTCGAGGAAACGGTGCAGAGTGCCTTGCAAGATATCGCGCGGCAGATCCCTGATCCTGCTGGCTTACCCTTTGGCTTGGTTTTAGCCGACCTATAATCGTCTACACTATGCCCGCCGCGTGTTGAATCCCGCGATAAAGGATTCAACACGCGGCGGGCATTTTTATTCGATCGATACAGCAAAAGGACGCCACCGCAATGCGCATTTTACACACCTCCGATTGGCATTTAGGCCAGCACTTTATGGGCCGGACTCGTCAAGCTGAGCACCGTGCTTGGTGTCATTGGCTGGTGCAAACCGTGCAAGAGCAACAAGCGGATGCGTTGATTATTGCTGGCGATATTTTTGACACGGGGACACCACCGAGCTATGCCCGTGAACAATACAATGATTTTATTTTGCAAATGCAGGCCAGCGGTTGCCAGGTGGTGATTCTTGCCGGAAATCATGACTCAGTGGCCATGCTCAATGAAAGCAAAAACTTATTGGCGCGCCTCAATACCCATGTCATTTCCGCTGTCACAGACAACCTTGATGAACAGCTCTTAGTGCTTAAACAGCGTGATGGTCAAGTCGGGGCGATTGTTTGTGCGATTCCTTATATCCGTCCACGTGATGTGCAGCGCAGCCAAGCAGGACAAAGTGCTGAAGATAAGCAGAGTGATTTACAGCAGGCAATTGCCGCTCATTATGCACAGCTGTTTGCTAAAGCCGAGGCCATACGTACGGAGCAGGGGATTGCTGTACCTATTATTGGCACCGGACATTTAACTACGGTGGGTGTCAGCCTGACTGAGTCAGTACGCGAGATTTATGTCGGTACGCTAACAGCCTTTCCCACCGATGCTTTTCCTGCCTTTGATTATTTAGCGCTGGGGCATATTCATCGCCCGCAAAAAGTTGCTGGGCTGGAGCATATTCGTTACAGCGGCTCACCGATTGCTTTAAGTTTTGATGAAGCTCAGCAGCAAAAGCAACTGCTGGCGGTTGACCTCAATGCGCAGGGCTTACAGGCGGTGACGGCGCTGGAGATTCCATGTTTTCAGCGTTTAATATCTTTATCGGGCAATTTAAGTGAACTGGAGCAACAGTTTGCCGAGTTGGCTGATCAGCTTGATCAAGACGCGGTGACTTGGTTGGAAATTCAAGTGCACGCGGATGATTACTACAATGATTTAGAAGAGCGCGTCACTACGCTGTGCGCTGAATTACCGGTGGAGGTGTTACGCGTGCGCCGTATGCGTGGTACTAAAGTGGCTGGATTAACCGCTGAAACAGGAGAGGTATTAGCGGAGTTAACCGCGCAAGAGGTGTTTGCCAAACGCTTGCATGGTGAAGAACTCAGCGAAGAGCAGATTAACCTGTTACACGGCTTGCATAACCAAGTGTTAGCCAGTTTGCAGGAGGCCGAATAATGAAAATCCTCAGCATTCGTCTCAAAAATATCAATGCCTTAAAAGGCGAGTGGAAGATTGATTTCACTCAAGAGCCGTTTAATGGCAGCAGTTTATTTGCGATTACCGGACCGACAGGCGCGGGCAAGACGACGCTGTTGGATGCCATTTGTTTGGCGTTGTATAGCCGTACACCGCGTATCAGCAATATTTCGCAAACCAGCAATGAGTTGATGACGCGACACACCAGCGAATGCTTGGTGGAGGTTGAGTTTGCCGTTAAAGATAAGGGCTATCGCGCCTTTTGGAGTCAACGCCGTGCCCGTGGCAAAGCCGATGGTGCGTTACAGCAAGCTAAAGCTGAATTGGCCGATTTAGAAGGCAACATTCTTACCGATAAGCTCAGTGAAAAAGCTAAAGCCGTTGAAGAACTGACGGGCTTAGATTTCCAGCGTTTTACTCAGTCGATGTTGCTGGCGCAGGGTGGTTTTGCTGCGTTTTTAGAAGCCAACGGTAAAGACCGGGCTGAGTTATTAGAACAGCTGACCGGTACCGAGATTTACGGCAAAATCTCTGCGCGAGTCTTTGACGAACAAAGAGAGCAACGGCAAAAACTGGATAATCTCAGCAGTCGAGCGCAAGGTTTGCAGCTGCTCAGTGTCGAGGCGCTGAACGCTACGCAAGAACAGTTGGTTGGCGCTGCAGAGCAAGAAAAAACGCTAAAACAACAGCAAGATCAGCTCTATCAACAGCAGCAATGGCGTATTAACTTAGATCGAGCACAGGCTGAACAGCAGCAGGCGCAAAGACAACTGGAGCGTGTGCATGCCCAGAGAGAACAGCATGCTGCTGATTTACAGCGCTTAGCTGAACATGCGCCTGCCGCACAGTTACAGGTGGATTATAAGGCTTTGCAAACGGTACAGCAGGCTGTCGCTACGAGTCAGCACAACCTGGTGGCGGCTGAAAACCAAGAACGCCAAAGCGCGCAGCAGATAGAACAGTTATCGTGGCAGCGCTATCAGTATGCTCAACAGTCTTTAGAGGGTGTTAGTGCGCAACTGTACGACACTGAGCAAGCACAGCAGCAGTTGCAAATACGACGACAACACACATCAGCGCATGCACAACTGGCTGAGCACATGGCGGGCTGGCGCAGTGAGTTTGCCTTATTGGCTCGTCAGCACGTCGCTCTAGACAAAGAGCTGACACGATATGCAGCGCTAGCGACCCAGATACAGCGTTTGACTGTTGAAATAAACAGGCAGAGCATCGCCTTAAAGCAGCAGCAAGAAGCGCTCAAACCGCTGTACAGCGCGTCACAGGCACAGCAGCACAGACTGGCCGAGGTGCTCGCGCAACGCAGCGTCAATGATTGGCAGCAGCAACTCAACACATTGTATGACAACAGTCAGCATTACCAGCGCCTTACCTACCTCTACAGTACAGAGCACACGCAGCACGCCACGAGCCAACGCTTGCTGGTACGCAGTACTGAACTGATGACAGAGATTACGAGTCAAGAACAACTGCGTGATGCTTTGCGTGCTCAATATAAAAGCCTGAAAGAGCAGGTGGATGATAAAACTCAACTGCTGAACCAAGAGCGCCGCATCACCAGTCTTGAGCAGCAACGTGCGTTGTTGCAAACGGGTGAGGCGTGCCCGCTCTGTGGTTCACATGAACACCCTGCAGTCAGCGCTTATCAAGCGCTGGATGTGTCGCAGACCGAGCAGGTACTGAATACTAAAAAGCTCGAATTGGACGCACTCACTGAACAAGGTCAACGCTGTGCAACTGCGCTGGCTAAACTTAAAGGTGAGCATGAACTATTGCTACAGCGTCAAGTGGACGCTGAGCAAGAGCGGCTAAAACTGCAGACTGAAAAAGCGCAATGCCTCACGGCTTTACAGTTAGCCAATACATTGAGCGAGCTTGAGTTTACTGCTGCACAAAGCGCACAACAGCAGGCATTGCTTGAGTGTCAGCAGCGTCTAACTGCTATTACTCAAACGCAAGAGGCTTTAAAACACTGTGAGCAGCAATATGCTGTTGCGGAAAAAGCGCTGGGCGATACACAGCAACAGCTCAATACTGAAAAAAGTAACTTCGCGCACCAGCAGCGCCAGCTTGCCGAAATAGCTGAGCGTATCGCTACGCAAAACAGTGATATTCAGCAGCATCAGCAGCAGCTTACTGAGCAGTTGCTTAACCTGGGTTACAGCTTGCCAGAGGATCCGCAGCACTGGTTGCTCGAGCGCGAACACGAGTCGCAGCAATGGCAGCAAGGGACTGCGCAACTGGCTGAATTCAGCCTGCGTATTACTGAGTTACGCAGTCAATATGTATCTGTTGAGCAACTGTTGCAGGCTGCACAACAGCACTGGCAGGCTTTGGGCGTGAGTCCTGGCCGTGCTTGTGCGCCTGTAGTCAATCTGACTGAAGCACGTATCGATCTGCAGGACAAACTGCAACTCGCAGAAAGCCAGCATGCACGGCTGCAGGGACAGGTTCATAGTCTAACCGAGCGTTTAGCCGAGGCGCAGGCTGCTTTGAGTGTTCAGCAGGCTGATTGGCTTAAGCGCTTAGCACAGAGTGTGTTTGCCGATGAAGCAGCGTTTTTGCAGGCGTTATTACCTGAACAGCAGGCGCAGCAATTGCAGGCGCTTAAAACAGATCTTGATACTCAGTCGCAAGATGCGCTGACTTTGCTCAGTGCGGTAACGCAGCGTATTGCTGAACTGAGTGAGCAGCCACAAACCGAACTCAGTCATACGGAGTTAACCCAGCAGCGTGCAGACCTCGATACGCAGCAAGCGGAATTAAATCGTCTGATGGGCAGTTTACAGCACAAGCTGGACACCGATCGCGACAATCGCCACGCTCAGCAAGTTTTACTCGACACCATTACCCAGCAACGGCTGATTTACGATCAATGGCAGCAACTCAATAGTCTGATTGGTTCGGCTGATGGCAGTAAATACCGTAAGTTTGTGCAGGGCTTAACTCTGGACCACTTGGTGATTCTCGCTAACCAACAATTGCTGACCTTGCATAATCGTTATCAACTCAGTCGTAGCCAGCATGGCGAGCTAGAGATTCAAGTGGTGGATACTTGGCAAGCGGATATCCAGCGTGATACTCGCACCTTGTCTGGCGGTGAGAGTTTCTTGGTCAGTCTTGCTTTGGCCTTAGCATTGTCTGAATTAGTCAGTCATAAAACGCGTATTGACTCGTTGTTTCTGGATGAAGGCTTTGGAACCCTTGACAGCGAAACGCTGGAGATGGCTCTTACGGCCTTGGATAACCTCAATGCTGACGGTAAAACAATTGGTATCATCAGTCATGTTGAGGCGCTTAAAGAGCGTATTCCAGTACAAATTAAAGTGCGTAAAAGTGCTGGCATGGGGTATAGCACCTTGGATGAGTGTTATCGAGTGAGCTAGCCGACACACAGTCGTTTCCGTCTCCAGATTTTTCAATGACGTATTGAAAAACAGTAGCGGGCAACCTTGTGCAGATTACTGCGCTGGGTTACCCGCTTTTTTTTGATCGTTCTATGCCGCAGTGCTGCTTTTAAAGGTTGTTTTTACATTCTGACTGCTGGGTCAAGCTCTAGAAAAGTCTCTGCGTAGCTGTGTTTTTTGGTCACAATTAGAAATATTTAATCACTTGAAGTTTATTTTTCAAGGCTAATGTATTTGTTTATTTCGTCTAAATTCTGAAAAATAAGGTTAAATTCGATAAAGTTCGGAAAAAATAGCTTATTTTCGGATTATTAAAAGCATCTACAAATGGTGAATAGACTAAAGCAGGGGGTTATCTTGCAGGCAATTAGCTTGTTAAATTTGCGCTGCCACGCTGCATTTCAATTCACAAATAAAAACAACGGTGAGCATTATGCAAGACGACAAAACAAATGCTGCTGCCTATTGGTCGGCAAACTTACGCTTAATCGCAGGCTCGATGTTTGTATGGGCGTTAGTTTCATACGGCTTCGGCATTCTTCTCAGACCTCTACTGTCCGGAATCTCGGTTGGTGGAACTGATTTAGGTTTCTGGTTCGCTCAACAAGGAGCTCTACTAACCTTTATCGTGTTGATCTTCAACTATGCTTGGAGAATGAACAAACTTGACAAAAAATTCGGCCTCGAGGAGTAAGACAGCATGAGTCAATTTATGATTAATATGCTGTTTGTAGGTGGGTCTTTTATCCTCTACATCGGTATTGCGTACTGGGCTCGTGCGGGCTCAACTAAAGAGTTCTACGTTGCCGGTGGTGGTGTTCACCCGATTGCTAACGGTATGGCAACCGCTGCTGACTGGATGTCAGCGGCTTCATTTATCTCAATGGCCGGTATTATTGCGGCAACCGGTTACGCCAGTTCGGCCTACTTAATGGGTTGGACCGGTGGTTACGTAATTTTGGCAATGCTGCTGGCGCCATACTTGCGTAAATTCGGTAAGTTCACCGTACCTGATTTCATCGGTGAGCGTTTTTATAGCCGTGGCGCACGCCTGATGGCGGTACTGTGCTTGATTCTGGCTTCTGTAACCTACGTTATCGGTCAAATGACCGGTGCCGGTGTAGCATTCTCACGATTCCTCGAAGTGAGCAGTGAAGCCGGTATCTGGATCGCCGCCGCTATCGTATTCTTGTACGCCGTATTTGGTGGTATGAAAGGTATTACTTACACGCAGGTTGCGCAGTATGTGGTACTGATTGTTGCTTACACCATTCCTGCGGTGTTCATTTCACTGCAACTGACTAACAACCCTATTCCTATGTTTGGTATGTTCGGTACGCACACTGAGTCTGGTGCGCCACTGTTACAGAAACTCAGTGAAGTGTTGGTTGAGCTTGGTTTCCGTGACTACGCTGCTGACGTGCCAAGCCACTTGAACATGGTGTTGTTCACCTTGTCTCTGATGGTTGGTACTGCCGGTCTGCCACACGTCATCATTCGCTTCTTCACTGTACCTAAAGTTGCTGATGCACGTTGGTCAGCCGGTTGGGCGTTAGTGTTTATTGCACTTCTGTACTTAACAGCGCCTGCGGTTGCTTCTATGGCGCGCTTGAACTTGCTGACCACGGTTTACCCAGAAGCAGCAAAAGAAGTTGTGAACATGGACAGCTATGATCAAATTCTTGGTAACTCAATCAAGTATGCAGATCGTCCAGAGTGGGTTAAGACTTGGGAAGGCACTGGCCTGATCAAGTTCGAAGACAAAAACAACGATGGTCAAATTCAATTCTATGATGACACCAACGCAACATTCGCTGCTGATGCCGAGAAACGTGGCTGGGCAGGTAACGAATTAACTGTAAATAATGACATCTTAGTATTGGCTAACCCTGAAATTGCAAACTTACCAGCTTGGGTGATTGGTTTGATTGCAGCCGGTGGTATTGCCGCAGCGCTATCAACAGCAGCAGGTTTGTTGTTGGCAATCTCTGCAGCAATCAGTCATGACTTGATTAAGAAAACCATCAATCCAAACATTTCAGAGAAAGGCGAAATGTTGGCAGCACGGATCTCCATGGCAGCAGCGATTGTGATGGCAACTTGGTTGGGTCTTAACCCTCCAGGCTTTGCGGCGCAGGTTGTGGCATTGGCGTTCGGTATTGCTGGCGCGTCAATCTTCCCTGCACTGATGATGGGTATCTTCTCTAAGAAAATGAACGATAAAGGCGCGATTGCCGGTATGGCTGCTGGTTTAGGCTGCACCTTGCTGTACATCTTCACGTACTTAGGTTGGTTCTTCGTAGCCAGCACAGCGATGCTGCCAAACACACCAGAGCATTGGATCATGGGTGTATCACCTCTGTCCTTCGGTGCGATTGGTGCGGTCATTAACTTCATCGTTGCTTACGCAGTATGTAGCGTGACTAAGGAAACACCACAACACATTCAAGACTTGGTTGAGAGTGTGCGTTTCCCTAAAGGCGCGGGCGGTGCAGTTGATCATTAATGATCAGCTTATACCTCGGTCGCATTAGCAACTGAGACAGGCAACACAACGGGCTTCTTGATTGAGGCCCGTTTTATTTATAAGAAGAGATAGCTATGATTTGGCATTTAATTGCAACATTTAGTGCGGGTTTAGGCGCAGCAGGCATCGCTTTTTTACTGCGCTCAATCTCTAGGCAGACACTACCCAAGTGGATTATTCCTGCTTTCGCGGGTATCGGAATGTTGGGCTATCAGATTTATTTTGAGTACAACTGGTTTGATCATCAAAGTTCACGTCAACCTGAAGGCACTGTAGTAACCTCCAGTCAGCAGGGTGAAGTGTTTTGGCGTCCATGGACGTTTTTTTACCCGATGACTACCGTTTTTACTGTGGTTGATACCAATAACTTGCAAGTGAGTGAGGTTAACGGTTTAACCTTGGTGGAGTTTATTGAGTACCGTTTTGAGAAGAAGTACATTGATGTCGTCACCCACCAAAGCTATGTTTTAAATTGCACAGAGGCGCAGATCATTGCGATCTCGGATGAGCATCAGGTACTGTCTAAGCAACCACGATCTGTTGATCGTGACAGTGCGCTGTTTTTAGCGGTGTGCTCTACATCTAAATGAGCATAGCGTTGTTATGCTATCAGCGGCAGGCTAAGGTATCTTTGATTGGATTACGCAACAGGAGTTGCACTCATGCCGGATACGTTCAACGTTGATCAAGTTCCCTTTCGCTTCTTAACTGGAGATGAAAAAACGCTGCTACTGAGTCATGTACAATATAAAGAATACCAACCTTTGGATATTGTCCTCGCCGCAGGTCAACCTTCGCAAGGCGTGTTTGTTATTGATCAAGGACGCATTGCTGAGAGTGAGTGTAGTGCGCAGCCCGACGAGCAGTTGATCCAACAGCAAGCCGCTTTTATGCATTACCAAGCGGGTGAGTATTTTGGTAGTTGGTCCGTTTTTAATGGCAAAGCCATTCATAACTTTATTGCTGTGGAACCCACTGCTTGCCATCTGATTCCAACCCAAACTTTGCTAGAGTTAATTGATAGCAACTCGTTATTTGCGGACTATTTTCAACAAAGCTTAACCGCTAAACGTGAAATTATTGCCCAGCATGCACCCAATCAGGATATGGCTGAGTTTATGTTGGCGCGTATTGCTGACAGTACGATTCGTGAACCATTAATTGTAGAAGAAGGCACTTCGCTTGAGGATGCCACGCGTTTAATGCGTGAGCATAAAGCCGATTGCCTATTGGCTAAAAAAGGTAATCGCTACGGGATGGTGACCGGTACGGATTTGCTTGATGCGGTGATTCTTCAGCATCGATCCTTGGTCACTGATGTGTCACAAATTGCCAGTTACCGCTTGATCACTATTCATCCTGATGATTATTTGTTTAACGCACTGATTATTATGACCCAGCAGCGCATTGAACGAGTGGTAGTGATGGATGATAAGCGCGCGCTAGTTGGGGTGATTGAACTGACTGATGTACTCAGTCAGTTTTCCAGTCATTCGCATGTGATTGGTCTACGTGTGGAGCGCGCGCAAACGATTGATGAATTGCGTGAGGCTTCCTTTGGCTTAACCGATTTGATTAAAGCGTTGATTTCTACTGGGGTAAAAACACGCTTTGTCATGGAATTATTAGCCGCGCTCAATAGCCGGATCTTAAGTAAGTTGTTTGATTTTGTTGTGCCTCAGGAAATGCATCCACATGTGTGTTTAATTGTGATGGGCTCGGAAGGCCGTGGTGAGCAAATCATGAAAACCGATCAGGATAATGGTTTGATTTATCGTGACGGTTTAGATTGGCCGCAGATGCATGAGGTGATGAACACCTTTAGTGAGACATTAATTTCCTTTGGTTTCCCTCCATGCCCCGGCAATATCATGGTGTCTAATCCTGAGTGGGTGAACTCGACTAAGCAGTGGGCTGAAAAGTTGACACGCTGGAGTCAAAGCTTCGAAGGTGAGGCAACCATGAATTTAGCGATTGCCAGCGACAGTAAACCTGTAGCGGGTAATACGGCGTTGTTTAAAGTCGCGCGTAATACGTTCTTTCGGCGTATTCAAGATAATGAAATCTTCTTTGCTCATTTTGCTAAAGCAGCGTTGCGTTTTGATACGCCGTTGACTTTTTTTGGTCGTCTGAAAGACAGTGCTGGCTTGGATATCAAAAAAGCAGGGGTGTTTCCTATCGTGCATGGCGTGCGCAGTATTGCTTTGGAAAGTAAAGTTGCGGAAACCAATACGTTTAAACGTCTTGAGCAGTTAGTCGAAAACGGCGTTTTACAAAAAGAGTTGGCAGATAACTTATCTGAGGCACTGAGCTACTTTGTGCAAGTGCGTTTGCAGCAGCAGATTGAGCGTTACAGTGGTGACCCAACTGAACTCGATGAGACACCCAATGAGGTGAACATTAAGCTGTTAACGGCGCTTGAGCGTCAATTGTTACGCGATGCCTTGTCGGTGGTGAAGGACTTTAAAAAATACCTTGTTCAGCGTTACCACTTGACCTTTTAAGCGGTGGTTACATGCTGTACTGGGGGCTCTATATTGCGCGAGGTTAGTCGAGGTCTGATGGGCGTAAGCAAGCCATCGCCATGGCGACCAAGCTGTCGAGTAAGGCAGGGGATTGCAGTTGCTCTGGAATATCGTCTTGTACCGAGCGGATCATGCTGCGTAAGCCTTGCCC
>Ga0172382_10006684_pt1 | contig 16647 bp, 21 predicted proteins | sample Leawel138RmetaG_FD_122245 | JGI IMG/M metagenome (GOLD analysis project Ga0172382, IMG submission 122245) | Leachate microbial communities from a municipal landfill in Southern Ontario, Canada - Leachate well 138R metaG | ecosystem: Engineered > Solid waste > Landfill > Unclassified | place...
ACCCCTCTTTTACTCCTTGTATGGCATTAGATATTAACATTCTATATGTTCCATGATTTGATCTTGCCTGTTTGGTACTATCCTTAGCAGACACATTGATAACAGCATCTTTTATTATCACGTCTATATTATCAGGAATTTTTACAGTAATTTCCCCTAAGGCTCCTGTTACAGTAAGGACAGCTCCTTCCTTTTCGACAGTAACTCCTTATTCTATTATTATTTCTTGTTCTCCTATTTTAGACATTCTTTTACCATATATTACATATTAATTCTCCACCTAACTTTTTGCTTTTAGACATAGCACCAGACATAATTCCCTCTGATGTACTAATTATCGATATTCCTCTCCCATTCATAACAGGAACAATATCCTTGTAGCTAACATATATTCTTTGTCCAGGTTTACTTATTTTCTTTAAATGTGTAATTACTGGTTCACCCTTATCATATTTTAATGTAACTGCCAACATACCTTCCTTCTCTTCAAAATCCTCAAGCATTCCTTCCTGTTTTATTACCTTTAGTATTTCCCTGTTTACCTTAGTAACAGGAATACTGATTTGTTCCTTTTTTCTCATAATTCCATTCTGTATTCTTGTTAACATATCTGCTATCAAATCGTTCATTCTTCAGTGTAATAAAATTAATTTACCAAATAGATTTCTTAACTCCAGGTATCTTTCCTTCACTAGCCAACTGTCTAAAACATACCCTACATAGGCCATAATGTCTCATATAGCTTCTTGCTTTTCCACAAATTTCACACCTATTATGCACTCTAGAGGCATACTTAGAACTTCTTTTTAACTTTTTTGCTTTGTATTCTTTAGCTTCTGTTGACATCTTTTACAAAAGGAAAACCAAATTTATCTAAAAACACCTTAGCATCTTTATCATTATCCGCTGTTGTAACTATTGTAACCTGTAAACTTCTAACTTTTGATACCTGATTAGGGTCTATCTCTACAAATACAGTATGATCCTCTATTCCTACAGAAAAATTACCAGAACCATCAAAAGAGGAAGCCTTAAGACCTCTAAAGTCTTTTGTCCTTGGAAATACTACATTAACCAACTTATCAAAAAACTCCCACATTCTAGCACCTCTTAAGGTTACAGACACACCTACATCTTGTCCTTGTCTAATTTTAAAGGAAGAAATTGCTTTCTTTGCCTTATTAACAACAGGGTTCTGTCCTGATATCAATCTAAACATTTCAATTATATCCTCTAGTGCAGAGTGATTTGCTATAACCTCTCCAGCTCCCATGTTAATAACTATTTTCTCTAGAGTAGGTACTTGCATTGGGTTTTTATAGCCCAAGTCTTTCATTACTTCCTGTTTTATTTTTTTATTGTATTCCTCTCTTAATCTTGCCATTATTTTATTTTATTCTTAGTTTTAGATTTAGCTTTTTTAACCTGTTTTTTCGTCACATCAACCTTTGTTTCTTCTTTCTTCTCCTTAGAAATATTACTTACTATTTCTTTTCCACATTTTTTACAGATTCTAATTTTCTTGTCATCTTCTATTTTAGAACTAACTCTTGTTGGCTTATCACAAGAAGGACAAATTAACATTATTTTTGATACAGGAAATGGTTTTTCTATTGTTATTATCTCTGAAGTCTTACTCTGTCCATCTCCCTTTATATGCTTTTTGTAAAGATTTAAACCTTCAACTATTACCTTTTCTTTCTTTACATCAACAGCAACTACAGGACCTCTTTTCCCTTTGTCTTTCCCGTATAGTATTTTAACTGTATCTCCTTTTTTAATCCTCATTTTTATATTTATTAATTACAATACTTCTGGAGCAAGAGAAACTATTTTATCAAAACCTTTCTCTTTAAGCTCTCTTGCTACCGGACCAAATATTCTAGTACCTTTAGGTCCCTTACTTTTTGCATCTATTATGACCACTGCATTATCATCAAATCTAAGATATGTTCCATCTTTCCTTTTTACTTCTTTACGTGTTCTTACAATAACTGCTTTACATACTTCGTGCTTCTTAATACTTGTATTAGGCAATGCTTTTTGTATAGAGACAGTTACAACATCTCCAACCTTTGCATATCTTCTTTTAGAAGTTCCTGGTATTCCTGTTACTTTCGCAATTTTAGCTCCACTGTTGTCTGCTACTTTTAACTGTGATTCTGTCTGTATCATAATTATTCCTCCTTCTCTACTACTAGCCATCTTACCTTTTTGGAAATAGGCTTACTCTCTTTAATCATAACTTTAGTTCCTACCTCTAACTCTTCTTCTGTATGAGCAAAAAAAACTTTTTCTTTCTTTATAATTTTCTTGTACATAGGGTGTGCCTCTAAGGTGCTTACAGTAACTTTAACAGTTTTACCCATTTTGTTTCCTGTTACGACCCCTTTTATCTCTTTCTTTCTTCCTTTGTTTTTATTTTCTTTGTCCATATTTTTTATTTAAATAACGGCATGTATTTTATCAATAATTGCCTATATTCTCAAGTTAAATGTCCATTCTCGTTACAAATCTAGTTTTCACTGAAAATTTATGACCTGCTAACCTCAAAGCTTCTCTAGCAGTTGCCTCATCCACTCCTCCTATTTCAATTAAAACTGTCCCTGGGGAAACAACTGCAACATAGCCTTCTACTGGACCCTTACCTTGGACCATCTTACTGTTTAAAGCTTTTTTAGTATAGGGTTTATGAGGGAAAATTTTCAACCAAACCTTTCCTTTTCTTTTAGTAAAACTTGTCATAGCTCTTCTAGCAGCTTCTATTTCTCTTGCTCCTATCCAAGCACTCTCCAAAGATTTCAAACCATACTCTCCAAAATCCACTCTATTGTTAGAAGATGCAATACCTCCCATCTTTCCTCTCATCTCTTTTCTATATTTTCTTTTTCTTGGTTCTAACATTATTATTACTTAATATATTATTCTTCTCTTTCTATCTCTGTTTTATCTCCTTTATATATCCACACCTTAACTCCCATCAATCCTGAATCAGGTGTCTTTGCCACCTCTCCTGCATAGTCAACATCTGCTTTAAATGTTTGTGTAGGAACAGATCCAGCAGTAGTTTTAATAGTTCTAGCTTGACTAGCATTATTTATTCTTCCAGATATCCATATCTTTAATCCTTTAGCTCCCGCTTGCATAACTTTATCTCTAGCACTTACCATCAAGAGTTTAGAAGGTTGTCTTCTCTCTATACCATCAGCTATTGATCTAGCTACTATCCTTGCTGAGAGATCTGCTTTCCTGACCTCCCTAACTTTTAATTCTACATCTGATTTAGTAATTCTCCTTAACTCTTTTTGTAATTTATCTATCTCCTCTCCACCCCTTCCGATTGCTACTCCTGGTTTAGCAACATATACAATAACCTCTATTTGATTCAAAGATCGTTTTACCTCTACGCTATCTACTCCTGCATCTTTCATAGATTCCTTCACTTTTTCTTTTATCAAAAGATTTTGAGAAAGAGATTTTGGAAAATCTTTTTTATCAGCATACCACCTAGATCCCCAAGTTCTATTTATTCCCATTCTTATAATTTTTGGATTTATTTTCCTACCCATAATTATTTAACTTTTAATTCTAAATTAATATGTGATCTTCTTTTAAATATAGTTGATACTCTCCCTTTTGCTTGGAATCTCGTCCTTTTAAACATAGGAGCCTCATTTACCATTAATTCACTTATCACTAAATCTTCCTGTCCAACACCGTGTGCTTCCCTAGCATTTGCAACACCTGACATAATTGCCTTCTTCATTGTTTTAGTACCCTTTATTCTTATTAACTCAAGATTCTCTAGAGCTTGGTCAACACTCTTGCCTCTAATAGTATCTGCCACCAACCTCAATTTTAGTGGTGATTGTGCAATATTTTTTACTTTTACTTTAACTATTTTTTCTTCCATAACTATTTATATTTAATTATTCCTCAAACCTCCCTGTACTACCATATACTTTAGATAGCTTTCCTTTCTTAGCATGACCTTTAAATTTTCTCGTTTGTGAAAACTCTCCTAACTTATGACCTATCATTGATTCTATTATTAAAACCTCTTCATGCTTTTTGCCATTATGTACTAAGATTTTAAATCCTACCATCTCAGGCGTTATAGTTGATTCTCTTGCCCAAGTCTTAATAGGGGACATATCACCCTTAGCTTTAGCCTGAGCTATTTTCTTCATTAGATTTTCATTTGTGTATGGTCCTTTCTTTAATGATCTAGACATAATATTTAATCAATAATTTATTTTTTAGCATATGGTCTTGTTTTAGTTCTTCTTCTTCTAACTATGAATTTCTCTGTTTTCTTGTTTCTTCTTGTTCTAGTTCCTATCCTATTGCCCCAAAGGTCTTTTGCTTTGCCTCCGACTTTACCTCTTGCTTCTCCTCCTCCATGTGGATGCTCTGCTGCGTGCATTGCCATTCCTCTAACTTCTGGTCTCCAGCCTAAATTTCTCTTCCTTCCTGCTTTTCCTAACTTTTCGTTCAACTTTTCTTCATTTCCTACCTGTCCAATAGTTGCCATACAATCTGCGTATACCAACCTTATCTCCCCAGATGGTAATTTTATTTGCATAAATTTACCGGAAGTATCAGGACCTTGTACAGATATGGACTCTCCTGCTGACCTACCATATATTGCACCTCTCCCTGGATATCCCTCTACATTATGAACAAAGGTTCCAGAAGGAATATTCTTTATTCTCATTGCATTTCCTGGAAGTATATCTGTCTGTTCAGAAGATATTAATCTATCTCCTACTTTTATTCCTCTAGGTGCAATTATATATCTTTTCTCTCCATCTTCATACTGTAAAAGGGCTAAATGTGCCGTTCTATTAGGATCAAAGTAAAAACCTGTAACCTTAGCAGGGATATCTAATTTATCCCTCTTAAAATCAATCACCCTTATTCTTCTCTTAAAACCACCTCCTCTATGTCTAACTGTAACTTTTCCCTGGTTATTCCTTCCAGATTTCTGCTTCTTTGCAACAGTTAACCCTTTAGGTCCAGAGTTTTTACTCAAGGATCTCCTATCTTCCAATCTTGTCTTTCTTCGTGTAGAAGTTGTAGGTTTAAACTTTTTGATTCCCATATTAACCTTTCAAAAACTCATCTATTTTATTTCCTTCTTTAAGTGTAACAATGATTTTAACTTTATCTGATTTTCTTGTTTTAATATTTGTTTTCCAGTCCCTCTTTAACTTCCCTGGGCTAATCACACTATTAATACTCACAACCTTTACTTTGTATGTTTTCTCAACCCACTTTGCTACTTCTATTTTATTTACACCTCTAGGAACAGAGAATGTATACTTGTTCAAAGCATTAGCCATCTCATAGCTCTTTTCCGAAATCACTGGTTGTACTTTAATCTCATTACTTTTCATTTAAAAGCCTTTTTTCTAACATATTAATAATCGACTCATCCACTAAAACTTCTCTTGCCCAAACTAAATGCTTAGCGTTAAGTTTTAATGGATCAACAATGTTTATTTTCTTAGCATTCCTAAGTGCTAAAGAAATTTCCTTATCTCCAGAGACTATTACTAGATTTCTTTTAACTTCACCTTTTCGTAAGCCTTTAGCTTTTGTTAAGGTTAACTTATCAAACTCTAATTCCTTGTTTCTTAATCTTTCTGAAAGCATTATCCTTGTTGCCTTTTGAGCCATTTTCCTGTTTATCTTTTTCTCAAAATTTCTTCCACTAGTTGGAAATGTAACTCCTCCACCTACCCAAAGAGGAGATCTTGAAGATCCACTCCTTGCTCTTCCCGTTCCCTTCTGTCTCCATGGCTTTTTTCCCCCTCCAGACACCTCTCCCTTTCCTTTTTGCTTAGCACTTCCTTTTCTTTCGTTAGAGTTGTAAACATACAGCACCTGAGTAATTAACTCTTCGCTATATGGAACTTCCCATACTAATGGGTTTAATATTACTTTCTCTTCTTTTTTTGTTTTTGTTTCCTTTTTTTCTGCCATTTTACTCCTTAAATACAGCTATTAAATCTCCTTTAGCTCCTGGGATCGGTCCTGAGATTAGTAGTAGAGAGTCATTTATAGCTACTATTTTTTTGTTCTTTAAAGTTGTTCTCTCTTGTCCCATTCTTCCGGCCATTTTCTTTCCTTTTAAAACTCTTCCTGGGTCTGTTCCCGCACCTATTGAGCCTGCAGATCTTAGTTTATCCGACTGTCCATGTGTCTTAGGACCTCCTGCAAAACCCCATCTCTTAACAACACCTGCAAAACCTTTACCCTTAGACTTTGCAACTACTGTTACCTTCTCTCCCTCTTCAAATATTTCAGCCTTAAGTTCATCTCCTACTTTAATTTCTTCATTTGTTTTTCCTTTAAAATACCTTCTTTGCAAAGGAACTTTCTTTAAAGCTTTGTACTTTCCTTGCATAGCTTTAGTAGGATGTTTTTTCTCTCCTATACCCAACTCAAACCCTTCTACTTCGAGTTTAGAAACAATACATCCATGTGTATCTACAATTGTTACGGGAATGACTCTACTGTCATCAAATATTCGTGTCATTCCTTTTTTAATTCCTAGTAAAGCCTTCATTAATTAAAAATATAATTTATTCTATTCCTATGTCTACACCAGCGGGCATTTGTAAATGCTGTAAAGCATCTATCGTTTTAGATGTAGGATCTATAATGTCTATAATCCTTTTATGAGTATTGATCTCAAAATGTTCAATCGAGCTTTTATAAATAAATGGAGAACGGTTCACAGCAACCTTTCTTCTTTTGGTCGGTAGTGGGATTGGACCCGCCACTTTTGCACCAGTGCTTATCGCTGTCTCTATTATACTTCTAGCAGATTTATCTACTACTACTGAGTCATACCCTTTTAGTTTGACTCTTATTCTTGCTGTGCTATTAGCCATTATATTTAAAAGAGCTAAATTAAATTACTTAATCAGGGGGTAGTTTTAAAAACTCCCCCTGATACTCATATTACTTAATAATCTCTGTAACAACTCCATGGCCAACAGTCTGTCCTCCCTCCCTTATCGCAAAGGTTACTCCCTTTTCGACAGCAACTGGAGATACTAGCTTTACTGTAAACTCTCCGTTGTCTCCTGGAGCCATCATCTCTACTCCCTCATCCAACACCACTTCTCCTGTTACATCCGCTGTTCTTACATAGAATTGTGGCTTGTACCCTGTTACAAATGGAGTATGTCTTCCACCTTCTTCTTTGCTTAATACATATACTTCAGCTTTAAATTCTGTGTGTGTATTAACTGTACCTGGAGCTGCTAATATTTGACCTCTTTCAAGATCCTCCCTCTTCAAACCTCTGAGTAAGAGTCCAACATTATCTCCTGCCTGTCCTTCATTCAATGTTTTGTTAAACATCTCAACTCCCGTAATAGTTGTTTTTTGTACCTTTCTTCCCATTCCTAGAATCTCTACACTCTCTCCAACCTTTATAATGCCTCTCTCTATTCGACCAGTAGCTACTGTTCCTCTTCCTTCAATGGAGAACACATCTTCTACAGGCATCAAAAATGGCTTGTCAACTTCTCTCTCTGGCATTTCCACATATTCATCAACTGCCTTCAATAGCTCCTTTATTGCATCTGCTCCTTCAGCTTCTCCTTTTTCTGCCTTAAGTGCATCACCTACAATTATTGGAGCGTTAGCATCAAATCCATATTTTTCCAAGAGCTCTTGTACATCAGCTTTAATGAGTTCAAGAATTTCTTCATCTGCATCTCCAAATTTGTTTATGAAAACTACAATCTTAGGAACTCCTATCTGCTTAGCTATTAACAAGTGCTCCTTTGTTTGAGGCATTGCACCATCATTTGAAGAAATAACTAGAATAGCACCATCCATTTGTGCAGCCCCAGTTATCATATTCTTAACATAGTCCTTATGCCCTGGACAATCTACCAAAGCATAGTGCCTATTTTCTGTTTCAAACTCAACGTGAGCTACAGAAATAGTTATAGCTCTTGCTCTGGCATCAGGATCTTTATCCAATTTATCTACCATTTGCTTTGCTTCCTCTGGAGAGAAAGTATTTAGAATACCTTTTACCAATGTGGTCTTACCATGATCAATATGACCTAAGGTTCCGATATTCATGTGTGGCTTTGTTCTTTCAAATTCTGCCATGAATATATTATTAAAAATTTAAATATATGTCTTCTAAACAGTACTATCCTCAATATTTGAGAACTTCCGTTGAATACTATCAAAAAACTACAATACTTGCAAGGGGATTATACTATATTCACCCAGTTTTTTACATCCTTTTTATGCAATTCTATTCCTTTCGATATTATACTCACTACTAGAACAAGAAACATTATTACAGTAAGCACAAATACAACAACATCGTATTGAGTAACAATATAGTTAGAAATTTCATAGTAAGTTACAGGAAGGAAAAACATGACTATTGCTATTATTATACCTACTATTCTTATTTCTGTTGGACCAAACAAGCCAAATGAATTTTTAGATTTACCCTCTACATAGACTAGAAGATCTACATTGAGCATCATAGCTAAGTACACACATGCTAAAAGTAGTGATATCTCTAATCTCACAAATCCAGAGAGACCTAACCCTAACCCAAAAATTATTACTACAACAGCGTCTACTATTTTATCTATGTAGTAGCCGTAGTTTGGTCTTGTCCTCTTTCTGTATCTTGCTATACTGCCATCAAAAGAATCACCAAACCAATTAACTATTAAACCAACAATAACTAATATTAGATAGTACCTATTTACAAAACCGTAGTAGAAACCAAAAGAGACCATTATTACTCCTAAAATCCCTATTACCGTTAAGTGATCAGGACTCATCCATTCTGGGATTCTGGGACATATGTACTCCTTAGCCTTCTCCTCTGCCTTAGCAGTCAAGGCTGTATTTATCGCTTCTTGCTCATCTCTTTTATACCTAACTTTAAGGTTCTCTAAATCAAATACTATCTCTCCCAAATGGATATCTTCTACCCAATGCTTTATCTCCCCTACGATTCCTTGGAAATCTCTCTTTTTGAAAAGTTTTTCCATCTTTTCAAGTCTTTTTTTAAGTGGTTTTTCTGACATCTCTACATTTTACCAGATATTTCTTCTGCTATGTTCTTAGGCACTTCCGCATAGTGAGAAGGTTCAATACTAGCACTACCTCTACCACTAGTAATAGATCTTAATTCATTTGTATATCCAAAAAGCTCAGATAGAGGAACTAAAGATTTAATTCTACTAATACCATTACCAATACTCTCCGTTCCCATGATTTGTCCTCTTTTGCTACTCAAAGATCCAGTTACATCTCCCATGTAAGTATCTGGGGTTTCTACATCTACCTTCATAACAGGTTCTAGAAGTATTGGATCTCCTCTCTTAAAACCTTCTTTGAATGCCATAGATGCTGCTATCTTAAAAGCAGACTCCGAAGAGTCCACATCGTGATATGAACCATCATATACCGCGACTTTTACATCCACAATTGGGTAACCAGCAAGCAACCCCGTTTTCATTGTTTCCTCCACTCCCTTTTGAATTGCAGGTACATACTCTCTAGGAATGGCTCCCCCTTTAATTTCGTTTGTAAACTCAAAACCCTTTCCTGTTTCATTCGGCTCTAACCTCAACCAACAATGCCCATACTGACCTCTTCCTCCTGATTGTTTTACATATCTTCCTTCTGCCTGATCTACAACTCTTTTAATTGTTTCTCTGTATGCTACCTGTGGTTTACCTACATTAGCAACTACTCCAAACTCTCTTTTCATTCTGTCTACCATAATTTCAAGATGTAACTCCCCCATTCCATGTATTATAGTCTGGTTAGTTTCCTGATTTGTTGTAACATGAAATATCGGGTCCTCTCTTACTAGTCTTTCTAGGGCTTGGGCCATTTTCTCTTCATCTGACTTAGTTGCTGGCTCTATTGCTTGAGAAACTACTGCTTCTGCAAATGATATCTTCTCTAGAATAATGGGGTTGCTCTCATCACAAAGAGTATCACCTGTTGTAGAGTTTTTAAGGCCCACAATCGCACCGATATCCCCCACCCTTAAAGTCTCTACCTCTTCTCTCTCATCTGCATGCATCAATATCAATCTACTCACTCTCTCTTTTTCATCTTTGGTGGAGTTTAGTACATATGTACCAGCCTGTATTTGACCAGAATAGATTCTAAAGTAAGAAAGAGTCCCTACATGAGGATCATTAACAATCTTAAATACCAAAGAAGAGAATGGTTCCTCCTCACTGGGTTCTCTCGTTAACGCCTCTCCCGTTTTTGGATTTACTCCCTTGACCGCAGGTCTCTCTAAAGGAGAAGGTAAACATATCGTGATGTAATCTAAGAGTGTTTTGGATACAGCTGTTCTCGAATCTCCTCCTAAAACAGGGAAAATACTCATACTTAATGTACCTTTCCTTAATGCTGAATACAGTTCTTCTTCTGTTAGTTGCTCTCCTGCAAAAAACTTTTCCATTAACTCATCCTCTTGCTCTGCTAAAACCTCAACTAACTCTTCTCTGTATTTCTTGACTATATCTTGCATATCCTCAGGGATATCTATCTCTATCAAATCTGGTGTATTTTCTCCTTCGTACTTGTATGCCTTTAGCTTAATTAGGTCTACATATCCATGAAGTTGTTGTTCTTTTCCAAGAGGTAAGGTTATAGCGATTGCTTTCTTACTTAATCTCTCCCTAATGGTCGAAAAGCTTTTTTCAAAATCTCCACCTATTAAGTTAATTTTATTCATAAAACAAATTCTAGGGACATTATATTTATTCGCCTGTCTCCAAACTGTTTCAGACTGGGGTTCTACTCCTTTCCTTCCATCAAAAATAACAACAGCCCCATCCAATATTCTAAGAGATCTCTCTACCTCTGCCGTAAAATCTACATGCCCTGGAGTATCTATTATATTAATCCTATACCTAGCATCAGCATAATCCCAGAAACAGGTAACTGCTGCAGACATAATGGTTATACCTCTTTCCTGCTCCTGTTCCATAAAGTCTGTAGTAGCAGCTCCCTCATGCACTTCTCCTATCTTGTGTACCTGCCCTGTAAAGTAAAGCAATCTTTCTGTAGTCGTTGTTTTGCCTGCATCAATATGGGCTATTATGCCAATATTCCTTACTTTATCTAAAGGCATCTTAACATTATATGTATTCTTCTCCATAGTATTACTAAAAATTTTAACAACAGGAAGGGAATGTGAACCTTCGCAGTTGGCATTATAACAGAACTATCTGAGAGAAGACAATATCTCTTTTGACCTTTTAGTTATTTCGTAATTCACATCATATTCTATACTTCGTTCTAGAGATTGTCCTGCTAATTCAACCTCTCCTTTTTCCTTCTGCACATTTGCAAGGAAGTAATAGTAGTAAGGATTGAACCTATCTATCTCAAAAAGTTCTTCCATGTATTTCTCTACTTCTCTCATGTCGAAACTGTTTTGGTCAAAAAGATAAAGTAACTTATATTCCAAATACTCCTTTCTTATACCTTTATCTAATTCTAATGCTTCTAACTCTCTGAGATAGTAATCTACTTTTGCGTTTTGCTCTAATTTGTAATTAACTTTTACCGCCATCATATTAACAAATGCATTCTCCGAAAAGTTAAAGGCAAGGTTTCTAACCACTTCCTCTGCTTTTAACTTCTGATTTATTTCTAAGAGTACATTTAAATACTCTTCTACTAATTCTTCTTGTACATTCTCTCCCATGTAACCAATTGCATTATCATAATCTCTAACAGTATTCTCTAAATCTTTTTGCATGTAGTAAGACCTTGCCCTAAGCCAGAATATCTCTGTCTCCATTCCTCCTAAAGTAGAAGCAGAATTGAGAATCTCTATTGCCTCTGAATAATCTCCAAATTCTGTATATGCTCTTCCCAAAAAATACATCCCTTCCAAATACTCAGTAATCTCTTCATTCAACGGCTCTAAAATCGTTATTGCTAAAAAAGGATACCCTTGATTAATATACACTCGAGAGAGTTTAGAAGCATTAAATTTTTTATCATCATCCAAATCATTTAAGATTTCCTTTATTTCTTCATAATATATACCAAAAGAAGAAGTAGGCTCTATCATTTTTATAAATTTCTTTGATTTTGATATGTCTTCCGTAGAGTATATGTAAGAAAGAATTAAATTTGCCTCTACTTGTTCTTCATGAGTAAACCCACTCCTTTGAAGATATTTTTTTGCTTCTGATATCTCTCCCTTCTTTAACATTACTTTCCCATACTTTAATTCCAATGCAGTATTCCTTACACCCAAAGTTAAACCATTCTCATACATCTCAGAGGCTTTCTGATATTGGCCCTGTTCGTAATATTTATCTCCTATCATTTTGTACAAAAGAGATCTGTCGTATGAGCCTAAAGCTGTAGCTGATTTTCTAACAACCTGCTCAGAATCTTCTACTCTATTTTTCAGAAGAAGAATTGAAATAATCCCTTCATAGGCATCGACTCTTCTGGGAATTATCTCGGAAGCTTCTTGAAACTTAGAAACCGACATAGAGTACTGTTTAGCCTCTAAATACTTCTCTGCCTCTGTTATTCTAGATTCATATGCTAACAATTGTTCCTGTGTAACTCTCCTACTTAACAAGTATGCAGTAGAAAGAGATATTATTATCAAGAGTAATACAATCCAAGGGATATATTTTTTAATATTCTTTTTCATTATTTAAATATATGAAGATAGGGTACTTATGTCAACAATTCTCTGATTTGTGATAAAATAATTACCTATGAAAGGAAAATTGGCGATTTTAGTTTTGGTAGTAACATTAATAGCTGTCATATCTCTTGGGATGTATGCTAACAGAGCCCCCATTATTAGTAGTGATGATGCTCCTCTAGGTTTACCTGAAAAGATTTATCAAATTTATGGAATAAATTCCTATGAAGCAAATAACTGTAACTCTATTAAATTAATTTCCGTAAACTACGAAGGAGAAACACAAAAACATTTGTGCAGGTCATATTCTCCTGTAACTGCGCTTATAGATTTAGGATACTCTATCAGTAACAAAAATAAAATTACTTCTACCTCCCCCATAGACAACCTCTTACCCAATTCGTACATTTTAGTAGAGACATACACTACAACTATAGATGAGATATTAATAGAATTACCATATGAAAAGATTATGAAAGGAAATGTCTTGTGTAAAAAGCTAGCTACAAAAGAACAGGAACAAGAAGGAGTTTTAGGACTAATGACTCAAAGAATAAAGAGAGTATATAAAGGGGATAGGCTTATCGCAGAAGAAATCATAGAAGAGAGAATAGACAGAGAGCCCAGACCTGAAATCATCATAATTAAAGGACCAGAGGATTTGCCTGATTCCGTACCCCAAAGAGGCCCTGACTGCTCTTACTGGAACTCTTATATTAACAATATCAATGCTTCCACCGAGGAAAAGGAGTGGCTTAAATTCATAATGCGTTGTGAATCTGGTTGTAATGCAGAAAGTAACAAATCTTTTCATAAAGGATTATTCCAATGGGATCCATGTCTATGGTACACGCAATTTGCCAATGACAATATATTTGATGGAGAAGCTCAAATAAAAAGGACTTTACAGAAATTAAGAGAGGGAGCAAATCCAAACAGTATGTGGCCCGCATGCCACAGAAGATACAAAAACCAACCTGAGGTTGGAGAACTTAGCTGGCTTCAATAATCAATAATCAATGTCACTACTACTGTAATAGTCACATATATCTTGCGGAATCTCTCCTAAAAACCTAGAGGGTATCTGTGATGTGTATCCTTCTCTTGTCTGCCTTCTTTCTGCAAAAGTCATAAAAAGCTTCTGCCTTGCTCTTGTAATTCCTACATAACATAATCTTCTTTCTTCTTCCATATCGTCTTCTTCCATAAAAGATCTTGAGTGAGGAAGTAGCCCTTCTTCCATACCTACCATAAACACATAATCAAACTCTAACCCCTTAGAAGAATGAAGAGTCATAAGGTTAAGATAATTACCACTACCATCTTGGTTCTTCTCTTGTTCTTGCTCTATTAAATTTATCTCATTAAGAAACATCTCCAATCCTCTCTCTGCATATTTTTCTGTATAACTAGAAGCAACACTCTTTAATTCATTTATATTTTCTTTTTTCATCTCGGCTTCTTCTGTTCTATCATCAAACCACTCTATATATTTTGTCTTCTCTAATATCAAATCTATTATTTCTAAGAGATCCATATTTTTAGACGAAAAAAATATTAAGCCAAAAAGCCCTATTACTGAAAAATGTTTTTCCCATTCTTGTTTTAGAGACATTATTATGGAGAGGACTTCACTATTTAACTCTACTTCTTTCTCGTATTCTGGATTAAGAACTGTATATGCTCCTATTATAAATTCACCTAATGTGCATTTTGCCTTCTTAGATAATTCGTGTAATTTTGCAAGAGATTTAGAACCTACCTTCCTTGGAGGAGTATTGATTATTCTATCAATACTTAGTTCATCCTTTAAGTTAAAACAGAATCTTAAATAGCTGATGATGTCTTTTATCTCTTTTCTCTCGTAGAATCTAAACCCTCCAACAAGTTTGTATGGCATACCAGTCTTAAGTAGAGCCTCTTCTATTGCCCTTGATTGATAATTTGTCCTATATAGAACCGCTATATCTTTCAGAGAGATGCCTACCTGTTGTAAAAGTCTTGTTTGTTCAACCACATAGTCTGCTTCATTTGCTTGATCAGATGCTTGATATATTGTTATACTCTCCCCATCATTATTATCAGTCCACAATACCTTCTCTACTCTAGAGTTATTCTGCTCTATCACCTCTACCGCTGCCCTTATCACATTTTTTGTAGATCTATAATTCTGTTCTAATTTAACAACAGTTACATTTTTAAAGTCACTTTCAAATGACTGTATATTCTTAATATTTGCTCCTCTCCACGCATATATCCCTTGATCATCATCTCCTACAACACAAATATTGTTGTGCTTCTCTGAGAGTAATCTTGCAAATTTGTATTGAGCAAAGTTCGTATCTTGGTATTCATCTATTAATATATATCGATACAAATCTTGATATCTTTTTCTTACATTTTCATCCTCTGATAACAGCTTAACTGTTAAGTAAAGAAGGTCTCCAAAATCAACAGAGTTTTGTGCCTTAAGCTGCTTCTGATATTCTGGGTATATCTGAGCTACTACATCTTCTATATATCCTCCATAGTGCGATGAGAATTTCTCTGGAGGAATCATTTCGTTTTTTGCTGAGCTAATATATGTGGATACTGAGGAAGGCTTTATTTGTTTAATATCTATATCTCTTTCTAAGAGAAGCTCTTTTATTACATTCTCTGTATCTTTAGAGTCATATATGGAGAAATGGTTAGTTAAGCCTAATTCTTTTGCGTTCTGCCTTAATATCATTGCCCCTATGGAGTGAAATGTTCCAATAGTTGGAAGAGATTGAGATGGGACTTTCAATTCCTTAAGTAATTCAACTACTCTTTCTTGCATCTCTCCTGCAGCTTTTTTTGTAAATGTTACAGCTAAAATATTATTTGGCCTTACATCTTTCTCTATAATTAAATACGCTATCCTGTTTGTTATTACTCTAGTTTTTCCAGAACCTGCACCTGCAAAGACTAGTAGTGGACCTTCTGTACATTTAACAGCCTTCTTCTGCTCTGAGTTTAGTTTGTCCAAAATGATATTGGCATCCATTTTATGAATGAAAAAAGTAATATATTCAGAAATTATATTTCCTTCAAATATGCAGAATTAACCCATCCATAAAGACCTAGTCCATACATTACTTTGGACCAACCGGCTTCTTCCTCCTCAAGAACAAAGACTGCTCCATTATCTGCACTGTCCACAACCTCACAACTATACCACCTACACTCCCTTATATTTACAAAGTCATACTTTGGGGATGCTACTTGAACTAATCTCTTTTCTCCTCTTGTTATTTCAAATTTCACCTCAAATTCAGAACCTTTAAATGGATGATTTTCAAATTTTAATATTTCAAATTCCTCTGCTGCTTCCCCTAAAGATATTCTTGCTTCTAAAGCAAACTCAAATTCTACAGATTCCCCTGGCAAAATATTGATATCACTTACACTTGTAGGCTTACTAAAACTTAACCATTCTTGATTTATTGCATAACTACTCTCTTCCTCCCCCTTAACAGAGATATATATCGGATCTTTGTCCGTAAACCATATGAAATCATTTAAGTTTCTTACTTTTACCTTTACAGGTAATCTTTCACCTATCCCTATCTCCTTTTCATACTGTATCTCTTCTATTTTAAGAACGTAGGATTGATTCTCCTGCTCGTAGCCTTTCCAATCTTGAAGAGCACTTTTAACTGAACTTGAGAATTCTCCTGTTGTCTCAATAATGGAGATAGTGGAAAGCGATCCTTCTTCCTGATTTATATACATCTTAACCGTTTTAAGAGATGTTATACCCCAACTGTAAGACAGTTCTTCTACCATCTTCACTAATGATTCCTTTGCTCTATTAGTTAATACTGTATTATTTGAAAGATACCCTATTGTAATAGCACCATCTATTTCTTTTAGCTGAGGGTTTGCCCCTAGACCTCCTCTGTTTCCTTGAT
>Ga0172382_10006685_pt1 | contig 16645 bp, 16 predicted proteins | sample Leawel138RmetaG_FD_122245 | JGI IMG/M metagenome (GOLD analysis project Ga0172382, IMG submission 122245) | Leachate microbial communities from a municipal landfill in Southern Ontario, Canada - Leachate well 138R metaG | ecosystem: Engineered > Solid waste > Landfill > Unclassified | place...
AATGCAGTTGCAGAAAGTGTCCTGGGCGGGCCTTCGTTCTTCTCCCGTAACATTTCCTGCGGCGGTTCTTGTTGAGGCGGGGCATGAGCACGACAAAAGCATCTTATACCATAGCGTGCTCGTCGGTTTTCCGCGATGCCGTGCTCGCCTTGGCGGCACGACGGGCGGTGAATGCGGGCGATCTGGCGCGGTCGATCATGTTGGCGGTGCCCGAGTCGGTTATCGCGGCGTTTCCCGATCCCGGCGACCCGCCGCCCGATGACCGCGAAACGGTGGTCATGCAATCGGGTGCATCGGAGGGACGTCCGTGGCGCCGCAAGCCGCGCCTTCAGGTCCGCCTTCCTCCCGGCCTTAGCCCACAAATGGTGCGGAAGGCGTTGAATCTTGCGCTTTCGCTCGATCACGGAACGATGACGCTGGCGGTCGAGGACCCTGCCGCGCCAGCCCCTGAACCGCCCCTACCCCCGCCGGTGCAGCCGGATCCCCACCCCGCCCTTTTGGCCGAGGTGGCGCGTCTGCGCGATGAGGTTGAACGTCTTCACGCCGTCGTCGGGGCATTGTCCTTCATGCCCCTTCCGGCTGGCGTGCAGTCCCGATCAGAGGCGTTGCACGTCCTTGGGTTCGCGCCGGAGTCAGACCCGGACGCTCGGGAACTGCGTGGGCGGTTCCGCATGCTGGCGACGATTCACCATCCCGACGGCACGTTCGGCAACCACGACCGCATGAGCCAGCTCAATGCCGCCATGGATATCCTGCGTCGGCGTTGACGCGGATCAGCGTCCGCCCAAACCCGCCGCCGCAGCGTCCATGATCTGGGCCAGAGTGATGTCGCGGTCGGTCAGGCCGCCGGTGTCGTGGGTCGTCAGTGTCACCTCTACCCGATTGTAAACATTCGTCCATTCCGGGTGGTGGTTGATCTTTTCAGCGGCCAGGGCACACTTGGTCATGAAGGCAAAGGCGGCCTGGAAATCGGCGAAGCGGAAGGAGCGCGTGATGGCATTCCGGCCCGGCATTTCCGTCCACGCGGGCAGGCTGGACAGGGCGTCCCGGCGCTGTATTCCCTCAAGCGTGTGAACCATTTGATTTCTCCTGGATTCGCCACCCCAAACTCCAGACAATGGGAACCCCCGTGGCAGCCTGCAAGGTGGTCGCGCCCGTTGTCACTTGGATATGCTTTCATGACCGCCGATCCGTCCTTCACCACTGCTCCGACCTTGGCCGACATCGACGCGCTTGCCCGCCGTTCCTGTGAGGACTTGCCCAAGGCGTTGGCTGGATACATCGCCGGCGTTGTCATCCAGGTCCAGGACTTCCCCGACGAGGATGTCGAGCGCGACATGGAGTTGGAAAGCCCGTTCGACCTGTTGGGGCTGTACCAGGGTGTGGCGTTGACCGAAAAATCGGTCCATCACGTCGTTGAACAGCCCGACATGATCTTTCTGTATCGCCGTCCGCTGCTCGATTATTGGTGCGAAAGCGGCGAAGATCTGACCGACCTCATCCGCCACGTCATCATCCACGAGATCGGCCATCACTTTGGCTTCTCCGATGACGACATGGATCGCATCGAAGACGCTGAATAGACCGTTGCCGCCAGAACCACGAGGAATTCCCCCCATGACCGTGACGCCGCTCCCCCCCGACGCCCTCTATGGCGCCGTGGACCCGGCCCTCATCCCCTTTGCGACCACCGCCGAGGCCCCCGAGCATGATGCCCCGGTCGGCCAGGATCGCGCGGTCGAGGCGGTGCGCTTCGCCATCGGCATGAACGGCGAGGGGTACAACCTGTTCTGCATGGGGCCGGAGGGCACCGGCAAGGCCAGTCTGGTGCGCCGTTTCCTGCGCCAGACGGTTCAGGACATGCCGGTTCCCGATGACTGGTGTTATGTCCACAACTTCGTGGAAACACATCGGCCTCGGGCGTTGCGGCTTCCGGCCGGGCGGGCGCGCCATTTTGCCAAGGCCATGGATCGGCTGGTCGAGGACTTGCGCCACGCCCTGCCCGCTGCCTTCGAGACCGACGAGTACCGTAACAAGCGCAAGGCCATCGACCGCGCCTTCAAGGAACGGCAGGACGAAGCCCTTGAGGGGACTCAGGAAAAGGCCGAAGGAAAGGGCATCGCACTGGTCCGTACGCCGGTCGGCCTCGCCCTGGCACCGATCAAGGACGGCGAGGTCCTCGGCCCCGACGAGTTCAAGCAACTGCCCGACGACGAGCAGGAGCGCCTCAAGGACGTGATGGGCGCGCTGCAGAAGGAACTGGAGGAAACCCTGCGGTCCGTGCCGCGCTGGGAACGCGACAAGCGTGACCAGATCCGCGATCTCGACCGTGCCGTGACCGATCAGGCGGTGGCGCATTTCATCGGCGATTTGCGCGATGCCTATGACGACTGCCCCAAGGTTCTGGACTATCTGGAGGAGGTCCATCAGGACATCCTGGATACCTTCGCCGCCTTCCTGCCCGACAGCGGCGAGGCGCCGGACGGTCTGCCGCCCTTCATGCGGGCCGAAGGCAGCGACGCCCGGTTCCGCCGCTATCAGGTCAACGTGCTGGTCCACCATGACCATAACGGCGGCGCGCCGATGGTCGAGGAAGACCACCCGACCCAGCCCAATCTGGTCGGCCGTATCGAGCACATGCAGCAGTTCGGCGCCCTGGTCACTGACTTCAACCTGATCAAGCCGGGTGCCCTCCACCGCGCCAACGGCGGGTTTCTGATGGTCGAGGCGCGCAAGCTGCTGATGAACCCGTTTGCCTGGGATGACGTCAAGCGGGCCTTGCGCAAGCGCGAGGTCCGCATCGAGGCTCCTGGTGCCGCGTGGGGCATCTGGTCAACCCAGTCGCTGGACCCCGAGCCTATCCCGCTCGACGTCAAGGTGGTGCTGCTGGGCGAACCGATGGTGTTCTACATGCTGTCGGACTACGACGCCGATTTCCGCGAGTTGTTCAAGGTGGTGGCCGATTTCAACGTGCGCATGGACCGCTCGGCCGACAACACGCGCGATTTGGCCCTGCTGCTGGCCTCCATGGCGCGCGAAAAGCAGGTGCGGCCGCTGGACCGCTCGGCCATCGCGCGGGTGATCGAGCACGGCGCCCGGCTGGCCGACGATCAGGCCAAGGTGGTCACGCACATGAGCGACCTGTGCGACCTGATGCGCGAGGCCGAATATCACGCCCGCCAGGACGGTGGCGCCGTGGTCACGGCCGCCCATGTGCGCGCCGCCATCGACGCCAAGCGCCGCCGTTCCGACCGCATCCCGCTGGCCATGCGCGAGGAGATCGAGCGCGAGACCATTCACATTGCCACCACGGGCACCTGCATCGGCCAGATCAATGGGCTGGCGGTCATCGAGATCGGCCCCAATGCCTTTGGCCGCCCCAGCCGCATTTCGGCCCGCGTGCGCGTCGGGCGCGGCGAGTTGATCGACATCGAGCGCGAATCCGACCTCAGCGGCTCGATTCATTCCAAGGGCGTATTGATTCTGACATCCTTCCTGTCGTCGCGCTTTGCCGAGGACCAACCGCTCAGTCTGACCGCCTCGCTGGTGTTCGAGCAATCCTATGGAATGATCGACGGTGACTCGGCCTCAAGCACCGAACTCTATTGCCTGATGTCGGCCCTGGCCGAAACGCCCATCCGTCAAGGGCTGGCCGTGACGGGGTCGGTGGACCAATTCGGCAAGGTCCAGGCCATCGGCGGTGTGAATGAGAAAATCGAAGGGTTCTTCGATCTGTGCGCGGCGCGCGGCCTCACCGGAGAGCAAGGGGTTCTCATCCCAGCCAGCAACACAAAGCACCTGATGCTGCGCGAGGACGTGGTCGATGCCGTGCGCAACGAGCAGTTCCACATCTATCCCGTGGAAAGCGTCGACCAGGGCATCGAGATCCTGACCGGCATCCCCGCCGGAGTGCGCGACGAGCGCGGCGATTATCCCCACGGCACCATCAACCGGCTGGTCGCCGCACGGCTGGCCAGCTTTACCCGCAAGGCCCGCCGCCACGCCCACGATGGCGGCGACCGCCACCGCCCACCGCCGCGCCGGTCGTCCCGAGCGATTGACGACGAGGATGACGGCGGGGAGGAGTGAGGTCAGGCAGGCTGCCTCTGCCGCGGCATTAAGGGCGCCGTTTGGGGGGGTTGTTGACCAACCGGATGCCGACGGCGACCAGCACTCCCGCGACCAGCAGGCCGGGTGTCAGCGGTTCGCCGAGCAACAGGCCGCCGGCCAGCATCCCGAACAGCGGGGTCAGGAACGAGAATGCGGCGAGCCGGCCCGCCGGATACTTGGTGATCAGCCAGAACCATGTGAGGTAGGTGACGAACGCCACGCCGATGGTTTGATAGGCGATCCCCGCCACGGCCAGGCCGCTGACCGGGATGGCGCCGCTCAGGACGGCCCAGGACTCGCCGAGGCCCAGCGAGGCCACCGGCAGGATCAACGCAGACACCACAAGCTGATAGAGCAGCGTCTTGACCGCCGGCGCACGGGCAAGGCTGCTGGTCTTGATGAGCACCGTGGTCGCCCCCCACAGCACGGCGGCGACCAGGATCATGGCATCGCCGATCATTTGGGATGCGGTGGGCATGCGCAGGCCGTCGGAAAAGGCCGCCACCACGCCGACGAACGCGCACACCAAGCCGAACCCCTGCCACCGGTTCAGGCGTTCGCCGGGGATCAGCAGGTGGACGCCCAACGCGACCACGAATGGCGCGGTATAGAGGAACAACACGCCGCGCGACGCCGTGGTGTACTCCAGCCCCCAATAGAGGAACACGAACTCCACGCCGAACAACGTGCCGGCCCCGATCCCGGCCCACAGGGTGCCGTCGGAGGTGAACAGCCGGGTCCGCCGCGTTCTCGCCCACAGCCATACCAGGAGACCGGCGCCGAGGGAGCGGATGGCCGCCTGAAGCACCGGCGGCACTTCCGCCACGGCCACTTTGATGGCGACGCTTTGGAGACCCCATGCCGCACACAAGGCGAGCATGATGAGGATGGCTCGTCCGTTAAGGTGGTCGTAAGTCAATTTTATGAGGGATCCATTTGTGACCACAGAGTCATACGTAAGCTTCTATGGCCTATGGCCGGTTTGAAATTATGTTTATAACCCTGTAATACACCATCCCATAAGCCGCTAAGGCATACATTTAGGGACCGAGAGGAGCTTCACGGTGCTCATTCAATGGGACGACGCATGGCGCGTTGGCAACTCAGCGATCGACTATGACCATCAGATGCTGGTCAACATCACCAACCAGCTTTATCACCTCAAGCAGATGCCGCGCGCAAAGAACGCGGAGGTCAAGCGCCTCCTCGACCAGCTCGTCGACTACGTGAAGCGCCATTTCGAGCGGGAAGAGGCCATTTTCATGGCTTCCGACTACCCGCACAAGAACTCCCACAAGGCCATGCACCGTGACCTGACCAAGGTCGTGGAAGACATTGCAACGGTGTTCGGCCGGGAACCCGATCTCCTGAACTTCGACGAGATCATGGACTTCCTGAAGCGCTGGCTAATGGACCACATCCTCAAGCACGACATGGGCTACAAGGACTTCATCAACGGTTCAGCAAAGAAGCGCACCGCTGCCTGAGGTCGGGCAGCACCGTGTCCTCGAACCACGGATGGCGCTTGCGCCATCCGGTGCTGCGCCAACTAGGGTGCGGAAGCGGGAACGTGGCCGGGGTATAGTCGTGCCACGCCGCCACCGTCTCGGTCATGGTTGGCTTGCGATCGCGGCCCAGGTGCCAGCGCTGGGCATACTGGCCGACCAAAAGCGTCAACTCCACCGCAGGCAGGGCGCCGCGTAGTGCGTCGTGCCACAACGGGGCGCACTCCGGGCGCGGCGGATTATCGCCGCCCTTGGGATCGCGGCCTGGATAGCACAGTCCCATCGGGATGATGGCGACCCGCGCCTCGTCATAAAACGTGTCGCGGTCCACGCCCATCCAGAACCGCAACGTATCCCCCGACGCGTCATTCCACGGCACCCCGGTCTGGTGAACTTTGGTGCCAGGGGCTTGCCCGACGATCAACAGCCGGGCCGTCTCGGACACCCGGAACACCGGACGCGGCCCCAGCGGCAAATGCCCGTCGCATATCCGGCATGCGCGGGCACGGGCGGCGATTTGCTCCAGTTGTTCAGCCATGGGGCCTCCGTTTTTTGAGGGAAGGACTGGGCGCTGCCCAGGCCCGCAAAGGGCCTCGGCCCTTTGATCCCATGAAGGTTCGTTCACTTCCTTTGCGCCGCAGGCATCTTTCCGGGCGTCACAATGCGCTGCGCGCGGCGCCCGCCTACTTTTTCACCATCGCCAACACCTCGTCCACGAAACGCGGCACCACCTCGGACGCCGGGCCGTACAGCGCGCGGTCGAACAGGCTCGCGCCGTTGGACGGATCGAGGTTGAGTTCCACCGTCTCGGCGCCTCCGACCTCTGCGACGTGCTGGACGAATCCGGCGGCGGGATAGACCGTGCCGGACGTGCCGATGGACAGGAACAGGCCACAGTCTTCCAGGGCGGCATAGATGCGTTCCATCTCCAGCGGAAGTTCGCCAAACCATACGACGTGGGGCCGCAAAGTACCGTTGCGGGAACAGTCCGGGCAGGTATCGCCCCGGCCCAAGTCGGCCCGCCAGTCAGCCACGGTCCCGCAGGCCGCGCAGCGGGCCTTGAACAACTCGCCGTGCATGTGCAGCGGGTTCTGGCTGCCAGCTCGTTCGTGCAAGTCGTCGATATTCTGCGTGACCAGAAGCACCTCGCCCGGCCACTCGCGTTCCAACCGGGCGAGGGCGTCGTGGGCGGCGTTGGGGTGCACGTCCGCTTCCAGCAGGCCGCGCCGCCGGGCGTTGTAGAAGGCATGGACATGGTCGGGGTCGCGGGCGAACGCTTCGGGCGTGGCGACGTCCTCCAGGCGGACCTGCGACCAGATGCCGCCCGCGCAGCGGAATGTGTCGAGGCCCGATTCCTTGGAAATTCCGGCGCCGGTGAGAATGACGATGGGCCTGGCCATGGGGTGCGGTCCTGTGTTGGGTGGGTCGGGCGATCCATGGTAATCCAGACAGAGTAACGATCCAGTCACAGTAACGATCCAGTCAGGGAAATGATCCGGGTGATGCAGAACCAATCGCAGTCCAAAATCGGCGTGTTATTCGTGTGTACGGGGAACATCTGCCGCTCGCCAACCGCTGAGGGTCAGTTCCGAGCCGCGGTCCGCGCGGCCGGGCTGGACGGTCGATTCACCATCGACTCGGCCGCCACCCACGATTACCACATCGGCAAGGGACCCGATGCGCGCACCGTGCAGGCGGCCCGGCGGCGGGGTCTGGACCTCGCGCCGTTGCGGGCCCGGCAGGTCGGGGTCGAGGACTTCGCGGCGTTCGACTACGTGGTGGCGATGGATCGCGGCCATCTGGAGATCCTGACCGCCCTGGCCCCGCCCGGAGCCGGGCACCGGATCAGTTTGTTCCTCGATCATGCGCCATCCGGCGGCCTGCGCGACGTGCCGGACCCCTATTACGGCGGCCCCGACGGGTTCGAGACGGTGCTGGACTTGGTCGAGACCGGATGCGCCGGGCTGCTTGCCCACATCCGCCGGACCGCGCCGCTGGGTGGCTGACATGACCGCAGAAGACGGATTCCCCCGCGTTGCGCCTGCCCTGTCCCCCGCCCTGGCGCGCATCGGGCGGGCCTATGGCGGCGCGGTGGAACGCCAAGGGCCGCGCGCTTCCGGGGTCGGCTGGTCATCGGAAGTGGCCCAGATGCTGAGATTGCGGACGCTGTTGCGGGTTCTGGACGGCGCGCCTGAGGACCGGCCGGTCAGCGTTCATGACTTGGGCTGCGGGTATGGGGCGCTGTGGCCCTTGCTGGCCGACCGCGCGCTGCCGCCGATATGCTCCTACGTCGGCTATGACATCAGCCGCCCGATGATCGCCCGCGCCCGCGGCCTCTATGGCGCCGAGCCTCGCGTGCGGTTCCTGCTGTCCGATGGGGCGCTGGAGGATGCGGATTATGGTTTCGTTTCCGGAACGTTCAATTTCCGCGATGGCGAACCCGATGACCTCTGGCGGCCCTATATCGAGGCCAGCCTAGAAGACTTCGCGGCGTCCTGTCGGGTGGGGCTGGCCTTCAACCTGCTGCACCAGCGCACCGCCAAGTTCCTCAAGCGCATGTACTACGCCGACCCCGCCGACATCGCCGCCTTCGCCCGCGCCAAGCTGGCGCGGGGCGGGACGGTGACGGTGATCGACGACTATCTGCCGGACGATTTTACGGTGCTGGTGCGGTTCGGGAGATAGGCCTTAAAGCGCCGTGCCCTGCATCAACTTGGGCAGGCGGCCGACGTCGCCCATGGCATGGCGCATGAAGAACGTCTTGAGGCCCGGCAGCTTGTTGACCGCGGCCAGCCCCAGGGTGCGGGCCAGGCGCAGCGGCGCGATGTCGTTGGAGAACAGGCGCACGATGCCGTCGGTCAGGCCGAGCATCAGCAGGTTGTCGAACCGCCGCCAGCGTTGATAGGTCTCCAGCACCCCGGCGCTGCCGGGGTCAATGCCCAGGCGGTGGGCTTCCACCAGTTGCTCGGCCAGGGCGGCGACATCGCGCAGGCCGAAGTTCATGCCCTGCCCGGCGACCGGATGCATGCCGTGGGCGGCGTCGCCGACCAGGACCAGGCGGCGGTCGATGTAGGTCGGGGCGAATTGCAGGGTCAGCGGATAGGCGAATCGCTTGCTGACCACCTTGACCTCGCCCAGAAACGTGCCGAACCGTTCCATCAACTCGGCGTGGAACATGTCGTCGTCCAGGGCCATGATGGACTCGACCAGCCGCGTCTTCTCGGTCCACACCAGCGACGAGTGATGGCCGCCAGGAAGTGGCAGGATGGCGAATGGCCCGGACGTCAGGAACCGTTCGTGCGCGGTGCCGCGATGGTCCTTTTCGTGCTGCACCGTCATGACAATGCCCGACTGGTGATAGGGCCACGATACCAGCCGGATGCCCGCCGCGTCGCGGACCTTTGACCGGCGGCCGTCGGCGGCGACCAGCAATTTCGCACGAATGGTGCGGCCATCGGTCAGGGTGGCCCACACGCCATCGGCCTCGCGCCCATGGTCGGCCATGCGGGCCGGGGCGATCAGCGTGGCCTTGTCTTTCAACTCGGCCAGACGGGCGAGGATCCCCAGGCGCATGGTGCGGTTTTCCGCCATGTAGCCCATGGGGCTGCCGACGGACTGGGAATCGTAATGCAGGTGCAGGGGACTGTCAGTGTCGGTCACGCGAATGTCGAGGATGGGCTGCACGCCGCCGCCCGGTCCGACGTGGCCGCTATCCATGTGACGCCAGATGCCGACGCCCTCGAGCACTCGCTGGCAGGCCAGGGCAATGGCCGACGCGCGGCCGTCATAGGTTTCTTCGACCAAGGCTTGCGGATCTTCGCTGTCGATGACCGCCACGCTGATGCCGTGCTGGGCCAGCGCACAGGCCAGCGTGCCGCCGACCAGCCCGCCCCCGACGATCAGGACATCGGCCAGGATGTCACGTGTGGAGGTATCCGAGATCTGGGTCATGGCGCCCGCTCCGTGATGAATTCCCGCGCCGCGGAATGTGGCCCTGCGTGGGGCTATTGTCCAGTCTCTTACCATATCGTTCGTAATGGAGGTACGGGACGTGGTGCGCATCTGCATCGGCGAACGCGGACCTGATGCCCTGTGTCATTTTATGCGCAACGCGACGCAACCGATCCTCGTTAGCCACTGCAGTTGCGTTTCCTCCCTATTTACTGGCCCGGTGGGGTTCCCTCACCGGGCCTCTTTTTGGTTGGTGCGAGACGGCTGCTCTGGACGCAGGGTTCGCTAAGGGGGTATCCTCGGTGGTCCTGTTTTGTACCGCTATCCGGTGCCAACCGCGCATGTTCAATCCCCGTCTCGACCAGCTTTCCGAATATCCGTTCCAGCGCCTTGCCGCCTTGTTAGAGGGCCTCAGTCCTGCCGTTTCGCCCGTGGTCATGTCTATAGGCGAGCCGCAGCATGCCGTGCCCGATCTGGTCGGCACCACGCTGGCCGCTCAGGCCGCTGGATGGGGCAAGTACCCGCCGATTGCCGGAACGCCCGAATTGCGCGCCGCCGTGGGCGGTTGGCTGACCCGCCGCTATGGGCTGCCCGGCGGCATGATCAATGCCGACACGATGATCCTGCCCGCCTCGGGCACGCGGGAGGCGCTGTACATGATTACCCAGGTAATCGTGGACGAGGCGGCCCGTCCGGCCCCGCTGGCGCTGATGCCCAACCCGTTCTATCAGGTCTATCTTGGCGGGGCGCTGATGGCCGGGGCGGAGCCGCTTCTGGTCGATGCCCCGGCATCCACCGGGTTTCTGCCCGACTATGCCGCGTTGCCGCCCGAGGTGCTCGACCGCGCCGCCGTGGTGACGCTGTGCTCTCCGGCCAATCCGCAAGGCGCGGTGGCGAGCCTGGAGACGTGGAAGACTCTGATTACCTTGGCCCGTCGCCATGGCTTCGTGGTGCTGGCCGACGAGTGTTATTCCGAGATCTATGCCCACACGCCGCCCCCCGGCGCGCTGGAGGCCTGCGCGGCGCTCGGCGGGTCGGTGGATAACGTCCTGGTGTTCAATTCGTTGTCGAAACGGTCCAGCGTGCCGGGCCTGCGCTCGGGCTTTGTGGCTGGGGATCCGGCGTTGATCGACCGTTTTCGCCGCCTGCGCGCCTATGCGGCGGCCGGGATGCCGTTCCCGCTCCAGGCGGTCAGCGCCGCGCTGTGGTCGGACGAGGCGCATGCTGCTGAAAATCGCCGCCTGTACCAGGACAAAGTGTCCGACGCCGCCCGCATCCTGGGCATCGATGCACCGCCGGGCGGGTTTTTCCTGTGGCTGCCGGTGCCCGATGGCGAGGCTTTCACCCGCCGTCTGTGGGCCGAGGAGGGTATCAAGGTCCTGCCCGGCGCCTATCTCGCCCGTACTGCCGCCGATGGTACCAACGTCGGCGCGGGCTACGTGCGGATTGCCTTGGTCCATGACCGCGACACCACGGCCGGCGCCCTGGAGCGTATTGCGGCCTGCCGTCACCGAGAAGGGATTTAGACATGGCTGGTTCCAGCCGATCCACCGCGACCACGTCCAGCCGCGTGCAGTTCCTGCCGGCCGGGGTGCGCGCCGGCCTGGCCCGCTTCGGGCGCCGCCTTGGCGGCCTTGGGTGGCTGATCGGGGCTGGTGTTCTAGGTGCGGCGCTGGCCACCTACACGCCGTCCGATCCGTCGTTCAACACGGCAGGACCGGGGACGGTTGTGAATGCCCTGGGCTTGCTGGGGGCCGGCGTGTCCGATGCCTTGCTCCAGACGGTGGGCGCGGCGTCGATCGCAGTTCCGATTGTCATGGTGGCGTGGGGCGTGCGGCTGATCGCGGGCAGCCAGATTGGATGGACGTGGCTGCGCACCCTGACCCTGATTGCCGCCTTGTTGCTGCTGACCATGGGCCTGTCGCCGCTCGGGCGGCCCGAGGGCTGGCCGGTGGCGGCGGGGCTAGGCGGGGCGGCGGGCGCGTTGCTGCTGGCTCATGCGCAGAGCGGCTGGACGGCATTGGGGGTGGTGGCCGATCTGCGGTGGGTGATGGCCGCAGTGGCCGCGCTTCTCGGGCTGGTCGCCCTGTCCTGGGCTGGTGCCGTGCGGCTGGCCGAATGGCGTCTGCTGCTGCGCGGCATCGGGTCGTTGGGCAGCCGTGCCGGGCGTGGTGTCGGCAAGGGCGTCGGCCGTGTCGAGCAGGGCGCGGGCAAGGCGGCCGGGGCATTGTCCGGGCTGTCGGGCCTGGCAACCGGTCTGAGCGACCGCCTGCCCCGCCTGACCCGCAGCGAGCCGAGCGTTGACGAGGCTGCTCCGGCGGCTGAACGGGTGCGTATCGAACCGATGCTGGGCAGCCGCTCGACCATGTCCGACGACGCCCCACCGTTCGACCTTGATCCTGACGACGCCGACCTCGACGAGGATGCAGAGCGCCCCGGACGTCGCCGCCGCCTGCGGGCCGCGCCGATGGCTGCCGACGCGGTTGCCCCCTCCGCACCGCCGGTGTCTGTGACCCCGGTCCGCACGCCGGGCGAGCTGATCGCCCCGCCGCCGCCGCGCCCGGTGTCCAAGCGCGACCTTGCGGCCCGGCAGGGCAACCTGCTGCCCGACGACACCGAGGGCGCGGGCTATCGCCTGCCGCCGCTGGAGCTGTTGGGCCTGCCGACCCACGCCGCCGGGACGTTTGTGAATGAGGACGCCTTGGCTCAGAACGCTCGCCTGCTGGAAGGCGTGTTGAGCGACTTCGGGGTTAATGGCGACATCGTCAAAGTGCGCCCTGGCCCGGTGGTCACGCTCTATGAGCTTGAACCCGCACCCGGCACCAAGACCAGCCGCGTGGTGGGGCTGGCCGACGACATCGCGCGCTCCATGAGCGCGGTCAGCGTGCGCATCGCGGTGGTGCCCGGCAAGTCCACCATCGGCATCGAACTGCCCAACGCCCGGCGCGAGTTGGTCAATTTCCGCGAACTGCTGGCCGCCGATGCCTTCCACAAGGACGACGGCAAGCAAAGCGGCGGGTTGACCCTGGCGCTTGGCCGCGATATCGGCGGAGCGCCGTCCTATGTCGATCTTGCCAAGATGCCGCACCTGCTGATTGCCGGGACCACCGGGTCGGGCAAGTCGGTGGCGATCAACACCATGATCTGTTCATTGCTGTACCGCCTGCGGCCCGAGGACTGCCGTTTCATCATGATCGATCCCAAGATGCTGGAACTGTCGGTCTACGACGGCATCCCGCATCTGCTGACCCCGGTGGTGACAGACCCCGGCAAGGCGGTGGTGGCCCTTAAATGGGCAGTCAAGGAGATGGAGAACCGATACCGTTCCATGAGCCAGATGGGCGTGCGCAACATTGCGGGCTACAACGCCAAGCTTGCCGAGGCACGCAAGGCCGGCAAGACCATGACCCGCACCGTGCAGACCGGCTTCGACCCGGAGACGGGCAAGCCGATCTACGAGGAGCAGGAACTCGACATGACCGCGCTGCCGTTCATCGTGGTCGTCGTCGATGAAATGGCCGACCTCATGCTGGTTGCCGGAAAGGACGTCGAGGCGGCCATCCAACGCCTTGCCCAGATGGCGCGCGCGGCGGGCATCCACCTCATCATGGCGACCCAGCGCCCGTCCGTGGACGTCATCACCGGCACCATCAAGGCCAACTTCCCGACCCGCATCAGCTTCCAGGTGACGTCCAAGATCGACAGCCGCACCATCCTCAGCGAACAAGGCGCCGAGCAGCTTCTCGGCCAGGGCGACATGCTCTACATGGCCGGCGGCGGTCGCATTACCCGCGTGCACGGCCCGTTCGTGTCGGATGCCGAGGTCGAAGAAATCGTCACCCACCTGCGCGATCAGGGCGAGCCCGACTACATGGAGGCGGTGACCGACGAGGACGAGGCCTCGGGCTCCATGCTCGACATGATGACCGGCGGCGGCGGCGGCGGCGATGGCGACTCCGGCGACGCCCTGTTCGATCAAGCCGTGGCCGTGGTGGCGCGCGAGCGCAAGGCCTCGACCAGCTTCATCCAGCGCCACCTGCAAATCGGCTACAACCGCGCCGCCCGCATCATTGAACGCATGGAAGCCGAAGGCATGGTCGGCAAGCCCAACCATGTCGGCAAACGCGAAGTCCTGCTGCCGCCGGTCGGGGAGGAGTACTGAAGTAGGTGAAGTGGGTTAACCACAGAGGACACAGAGAACACAGAGAGGCCGTGGCCATTGCGTCGCAGGCGATTAATCCCCACTAGGGGTTTTGAATGCGCTGCGCGAGGTCATCTGCACCAAAATCTCTGTGCCCTCTGTGTCCTCTGTGGTTAACCCCTTCACTTCCCTAGGTTCAAGCATCACGCGGTACGTACCGCCCGCCCTTGGTTTGCCATGTTCCACGGGCATCGTGGTTGAGTGCCGATCCTGCGGGGTCATTTTTTGGAAAGAGGTTCCATGCGCCGTTTTGCCGCTGCCGTGCTGCTTCCCGTGATGTTGGCCCTGGCCGGGCCGGTGGCTGCCGCGCCGCAGTCTGAGGCGGTCTCGCAGGAGGCTGCGCTTACCACCGACCAGGACGTTCTGCGCAAGGCCGAGGCACACCTTCAGGCCATCCGCACCATGACCGCCCGGTTCATGCAGATGTCGTCCACCGGGGCCGAGGCCGAGGGCGCGATGGCCCTCCAGCGGCCGGGCCGCATGCGCCTGGAGTACGACGCACCCAGCCCGATCCTGGTGGTGGCCGACGGGCGGTTCCTGATCTACGTCGATGAAAAACTCAATCAGGTGTCGCATCTGCCGCTGGAGTCCACGCCGGCGGGCATCCTGCTGCGCGAAAACCTCAGCTTTGCCGACCCGGAGATCACGGTGGCCGCGACCCGCAGCAAGGCCAGCGTGGTCGAAATCGATGTGGCGATGACCAACGACCGCGCCGCCGGACTGATGACCTTGGTGTTCTCCGAGGAACCGTTCGCGTTGCGCCAGTGGCGAATCACCGACGCACAGGGCACTGAAACCGCCGTAACCCTCTACAACGTACGCACGGGGGTTGATCTTGATCAGAGGCTTTTCAAGCATATTCCCGGTCCTTTGCCGCCGGGCCAGTCATATCGCTGAAACCTTTTAAATGTGTCTGTGCAGAAAAGAATAAGCAGATCAATTAGTTGACTGCTGTTGTCGGATGCTATGCGGCGGCAGCATGACTGCCATGCGCGCATAACACTGGCACAAGGCCCCTTGCCGCCCTAACTAACCCATCAGAGGGGCGCACCGCACAGGTGCGACCCCGTAGGGAAGGCCGGTTTCCCCTGCCGCCCTTCCCGCTCCGCAAGGAGCCGAGCGCCCGGTTGCCCCCTGACCGGGCGCTCATCCTTTGCGCCGTTTCTTTTTCCGACCATCGTGCTTTTCCCGCAGCGCTGAATGCCTATACTGGCATTCTCGTCCGCTGGAGGTCCGCCATGCCCGCTTTCGTCATTCCCGAACCGCGCCGCCCCGTGCTGGCCGTGCATGGAACGGACGCTCTGTTCCCGGTGCGTCGAGTTTACTGCGTTGGTCGGAACTATGCTGCCCACGCGCGCGAAATGGGCGCAGATCCCGACCGCGAGCCGCCGTTCTTCTTCTCCAAGCCCGGCGATGCCGTGGTGCCGGGTGGCCAGATCCCCTATCCCCCCGCCACCGCTGACCTGCATCACGAGGTGGAACTGGTGGTCGCCATCGGGCGCACTGGCACGGCGGTCACTGCCGCTGACGCACCTGGTCTGATCTATGGCTTTGCGGTCGGCGTAGACTTGACCCGCCGCGACCTTCAGGCAGTCGCCAAGAAGGGCGGCAAGCCGTGGGACATGGCCAAGGGGTTCGATAACTCCGCCCCAGTCGGTGCGCTGGTGCCGCTCGATGCCTTTCCCATGCCCGAGGCCGGGCCGATCACTCTCGACGTCAACGGCCAACGCCGCCAGACCGGGGATGTGTCGGACATGATCTGGCCGGTCCCCGACATGCTGGCCCATCTGTCGGCCCTGGTCACGCTGGAACCCGGCGATCTGGTGTTCACCGGCACGCCCGACGGCGTCGGGTCGATCAATCGGGGCGATCTCGTCCAGGCCGAGGTAGCCGGTCTGCCCCTGCTCGCCTTCACCATGGTATAGACAGACGTGGCACTCACCGTCTGTACCTGGAACGTCAATTCCATCCGATTGCGCCTGTCCCACCTCGACCGTTTGGTCGAGGCGTTGGCGCCGGATGTGCTGTGCCTTCAGGAAACCAAGGTCCGCGACGAACTGTTTCCGCTGCTCGAACTGGCCGCGCACGGTTACGTCCATACCGCCTTGCACGGTATGAAGGGCTATAACGGGGTTGCCATCCTCTCACGCAAGCCGCTGGAGGACGTACAGACGCAAAGCTGGTGCGGGCGCGAGGACTGCCGCCATATCAGCGCCCGCATCGACGGCATCGACGTGCACAACCTTTACATCCCGGCCGGGGGCGACATCCCCGACGCCGAGGTGAACCCCAAGTTCGCCCACAAGCTTCAGTTCCTCGACGACCTAGCCGAATGGTTCGCCGGGACCTTCGGGCGCAGCGACCCCATGGTCCTGGTCGGCGACCTCAACGTTGCACCGCTTGAGACCGACGTGTGGGACCACAAGCGCCTGTCGCGAATCATCACCCACACCCCGACCGAGATCGCCCGCCTCAACCGCCTGCAAAACGCGCTGGGCTGGGTCGATGTCGCCCGCCGGTTCGTGCCCCCCGATGAGCACCTGTTCACATGGTGGAGCTACCGCCAAGGCGCCAACGGCACCGACTGGCGAACCGTCAACCGGGGTCGCCGCCTGGACCATATCTGGGCCACCGCCCCGGTCGCGGCAACCGCCACCCGCTTCGAGGTCCTCACCGACGCCCGCGACTGGCTGCCGCCGTCCGATCACGTCCCCGTGGTGGCGACATTTGGGGAGTGAGGGGGAAGCGAAGGGATTAACCACAGAGAACACAGAGAACACAGAGGTTTCGCGGCACGGCATCGCGCGCAGCGCAGAATACTCAGCAGACGGTTTATCGCCTGCGGCGCAGTAGCCCCGCACTCTCTGTGCCCTCTGTG
>Ga0172382_10006686_pt1 | contig 16644 bp, 15 predicted proteins | sample Leawel138RmetaG_FD_122245 | JGI IMG/M metagenome (GOLD analysis project Ga0172382, IMG submission 122245) | Leachate microbial communities from a municipal landfill in Southern Ontario, Canada - Leachate well 138R metaG | ecosystem: Engineered > Solid waste > Landfill > Unclassified | place...
CATGGAATTTACCACGCCTACAGATTGGCTATTGCGCCTAACCAGTCCACCTCGTACATTATGAATGCTACTGCTTCGGTAATGCCAATTGTGGATGTGATAGAAGTGCGTGAGTATGGAGACAGTACAACTTATTATCCAATGCCGTACCTGACCAATGACAATTACTTCTATTATAAGTCGGCCTATGATATGGATCAGATGAAAGTGTTGCGCATGGTATCAGTCATACAGCGACACATCGATCAGGGAGTTTCCACTATCCTGCATACCAACTCGAAGGATTCTACCCGCGATCTGTCCCGCTATTATATTTACGCCCACAAAATGGGGTTGAAGTCACTGTATTACACCCGCACACGCAAGACATCAATTGAAGAGTGTGTGTCCTGCTCGGCTTAGGGAGCAAGGAGGAAAGATAATGAAGCAAGGTTGAAAGACAAAAGACAAAACTATGGATACAATCAAACAAAAATATAAAGCAGTCAATTGGAACGTGCCTGATAATGATTATGCATTGATGTTCTGGGAGCAGAATATCAGGCAATTCTGGATTGACACAGAATATATTCCTTCCAAGGATATAGACAGTTGGAAGTCGCTGTCTCCGGCGATGCGGGAATGCTACAAAAAAGCTTTGGGTGGCTTAACGCTGCTGGATACCCTACAGAGCCATACAGGCATGCCTATGATCATTGACCATGAGGAGTCGCTACAGAACAAGGCGGTACTGTCCTACATGTGTATGATGGAAGCCATCCACGCTAAGTCCTATTCAACAATCTTTACTACTGTAGCTACTTCGGATGATATTAAAAATGTATTTGATTGGGTACAAAACAACAAGTACCTACAATTCAAAGCGGCTACCATTGACAAGCATTACCGGAAACTGGAAAACAAAGACATTAGCAAGGAAGACCTGTTTATGGGGCTGTGTGCTTCGGTACTGCTGGAATCCTTCCTTTTTTACAGCGGATTCTTTATTCCTCTCTGGCTATGCGGCCAGGGGCATATGGTGGCTTCGGCGGATATTATCAAGAAAATTGTAGCCGATGAGTCTATACATGGGGTGTTCGTGGGGCTGCTGGCACAGGAGGTGTATCGCAAGCTGCCAAATCCACAGCAAACCAAAGAGAAATTCCTCAAGTTGCTGAATGAGTTGTACGAGAATGAATTGAAATACACGGAAGAGATTTATACGGAAGTTGGTCTGACAGCGGATGTAAAAGAATATGTGAGGTACAATGCCAATAAAGCACTCATGAACCTGGGCTTCGAGCCAATCTTCGAAGTGAAAAATGTCAATCCGATTGTTTTGAATGGACTGAATGTGGAAACAACCCAGCATGATTTCTTTTCAAAAAAATCCACCAACTACGAGAAGTCCATGGAGATTGTTCACCTGCGGGATGAAGACTTTGTGATGGATACTGAGCTGGCAATATAATCTCGAACTTCCAGGAGATCATTGAAAATTTGGCTTCCGGCAGGTATCATCTGCCGGATAGCCTCATAATGTTGAATGACAACACACGGCACTTCGGCTGCCTGTGCAGCAGCCAGACCGGTTGAGGAATCCTCCAGCACCAAACATTCTGATGCTGGTAATCTGAGTTTTTCCAATGCTTTTAAATAGGGTTCGGGGGCTGGTTTGGTGCTTTCCACATCGTTTCGAGTAATGAGAAACTCAAAATGTGGCAGCATGCCATGTCTATCCAGGTGGAGCTCAGAAATTTCCCGCTTGCTGGAGGTGACTACAGCCATACGAATCCGCTGATCGGATAGATATTGGATGATTTCCTGGACGCCCGGCATGAGAGGAATAACCTCAGTCCGGAGCTTCTCAGCCACCAGTTGATGAATCTGGATCAGGAGACTATCACGCGTCCCGGTAAATCCAAACTCGTTCTGCAACACACCAAAAGCCTGAAAATCAGTCTTTCCACCCAAATTTGCAAGCAACTTATCCCCGGTAATGAACAGGTCATATTGCTCCAGCACTTCCTGCCATATCCTGACATAAAATCCCTCGGAATCGATCAGCGTTCCGTCCATATCAAATAACACTGCCTTCAACATCATGCACAATAATACTATTTTAAAGAATGATTTATGGCATTTTACTGGTATTTTTGTATCTATGAAAATTATAGCAATTGGCAGGAATTACAGTGAGCATGCAAAGGAGCTGGACAATCCGGTTCCGGAGAAACCGGTTATCTTCCTGAAACCGGACACAGCAGTCTTAAATGACAATCAGGATTTTTATTATCCCGCCTTTTCTCAGGATATTCATCATGAAATCGAGGTGGTGCTGCGCATTTGCAAGGAAGGGAAACATATTGTCCCTAAATTTGCTGGCAAATACTTTGATACTATAGGTTTAGGGATTGATTTTACAGCAAGGGATATTCAACAGGAACACAAAAAAAAGGGCTTACCATGGGAATTGGCCAAAGCTTTTGACCACTCCGCCCCTGTCAGCAAATTCAGGCCCAAAGAAGAGTTTGGGGATTTGAAGGCGATTGAATTCAGTCTCAGCAAGAATGGAAAGTCTGTGCAATCGGGCAATACCCGAGATTTGCTTTTCTCATTTGAAGAGATTCTGGCCTTCGTTTCCCAATACATTACCCTCCGCAAAGGCGATCTGATCTTTACCGGAACGCCTGCAGGGGTAGGCCCCGTAGCGATTGGCGATCATTTAGAAGGGTTTTTGAATGGAGAAAAAATGTTGGATTTCAAAGTCAAATAACGAAATGTTCAAATTGATTCTGACCTTGATTTTTGTGTGGATTGGGCAGTTGGCACTGGCACAAGGCTTGGGGCCCATTATCAAAAGTGGTGAATACCCCCAAGGCTATTTCAGGAGTCCACTGGCTATTCCCCATCAGGCTTCCGGGACCTTTGGAGAGCTGAGGTCAACTCATTTCCATGCAGGAGATGATTACCGGACTCAACAAAAAGTCGGATTGCCCCTTTATGCGGTAGCAGATGGCTACATTTCCAGACTTCGGATCCAGGCCGGTGGCGGTGGCCATTCCCTTTACATTACCCACCCCAATGGCTATACAAGTGTTTATCTTCATATGCATGAATTTGCGGCAAAATACAAGGAGCGGATCCGGGAAGAACAATATTCTCTGCAACGATATGAGGTGGACATTGAGCTTGGTGCAGATGATTTTCCAGTCAAAAAAGGAGAACGTATAGGTTTGGCTGGTAACACCGGGAGTTCGGAAGGCCCTCATTTGCATTTTGAAATTAGAGAAACGGAAACCCAGAATCCCATTAATCCTCAATTGTTTGGCCTGCACTTTCCGGACAATCAGCCTCCCTTGATCCAAAGCATTGTGATTTATGATCTGGGCGAAGGGGTATTCAATGAACATACGCCCAGACGGCATTTCAAAACTATCCATCAGGGTGCCGGTCAATACCGACAGGACGGGTCTGCCCCTATTCCTGTAAACGGGAGGTTTGGGGTCGGAATACAGACTGTGGACAGACATAATGGCACGACTTTCAATAATGGGGTATATAGTATTGAATTGCTGCTGGACGACAAAGCAGTAAGTACAGTGGTTTTTGAAAAGCTATCATTCGCCACATCGGGTACCATTCACGCTTATATTGACTACCCGCATTATCAAAGAACCAGAACGCGCATCCAGAAATCCTTCAAAGACCCGAACAACCCCATCAATATTTTTCATTTTCTGGACGGAGATGGCAGCCTCCGATTGGATGGAGGCGGAGGAAAGGGATCCATCAGAACACTGACCTACAGGGTTCGGGATGTACATGGCAATACGAGCGTGATCAGCATCCCTGTACGCCACGAACCAACCCATGAGCCTAAACGGGTGGCTCAAACCGGCACTGCTGTTTTCCGCTATGAACGGGCAAATCAGTACCGTGCGGACAATATCGCATTGGACCTGCCGGAAAATGCGCTCTATGATCACCTTTATTTTAATTATGCGCAGGGAACAAAGCCGGAAGGAGGCTATTCACTGGTGCAGCATGTGCATAACAACATGATTCCTCTTTCCAGATCATACACGCTAAGTATTAGACCGGACCGAACTCTTCCAGCGCACCTTCAGGCCAAGGCCTTGATTGTTGATGCCAGAGGAAACTCTGTTGGGGGGTCATTCGGGGACGGATGGGTCACTACCCAAACCCGGTCCTTTGGCAGCTTCCATATCCGCGTGGACACAATTGCACCCCAGATCCAACCTTTAAATGTCAGTCCCGGGAAAAACCTGTCGGGCCAGTCCCGGATCAGTTTTCGTATCTCTGATAACCTTTCCGGGATTGCTTCCTACAATGCCTATATAGATGAAGAATGGGTCCTAATGGAATACGATCCCAAAACCCGCTCCCTCTGGCACACCATCGATCGCAATCTTCCCAAAGGAAGGCATCAATTCCGGCTTGAGGTCAGGGACGGGAAAGATAATGAAAGCCGGTATGAGTTTAGTTTTTCCAGATAGTGTGGAATCGGGTTTGGTTTTTTGAATAATTTTTATTATATTTATAAGATGGACTCTATTTTAAACCCCGGGGATCAGGCCCCTGCATTCACTGCCAAAGACCAGCACGGCAACGAGGTTTCCCTTAGTGATTTTAAGGAAAAGAAAGTGATTCTGTACTTTTATCCAAAGGACAATACGCCCGGCTGCACTACCGAAGCCTGCAATTTCAGAGACAATTATGAAAGTTTACAGGCAGATGGCTTTGAGGTGATCGGGGTGAGCACAGATTCGGAGCAGTCCCACCAGAAATTTATAAGCAAATATGACCTGCCCTTTACCCTTTTAGCGGATGAAGACAAAGCGATAGTCCAATCCTATGGGGTTTGGGGGGAAAAGAACCTATACGGAGTCAAATATATGGGCACCAACCGCAGGACGTTCCTGATAGACGAAAATGGGGTGATCACCCATATTATAAAAAAGGTTGACAATAAAAACGCCAGTCAACAGGTACGGGATTTATTGAATAAGAAGTAAGAAATAGCTGGCAAAGATCAGGGACGGACCCAGATCTTTGTTCTTTTATCTTTTATCTTTTATCTATCTTTGCCGCCATGAGTAAGCAAAACGATGATTTTTTCAAAAGCGTAATTGCACATGCCAAGGAGTATGGTCTTGTGTTCCCTTCCAGTGAGATTTATGATGGATTGAGTGCTGTATATGATTACGGACAATTGGGCGTTGAATTAAAAAACAACCTCAAGCAATACTGGTGGAAATCCATGGTCCAGCTCCATGAAAATATTGTCGGAATTGACTCTGCCATTTTTATGCATCCCACTATCTGGAAGGCTTCCGGCCACGTGGATGGGTTCAACGATCCCATGATCGACAACAAGGACTCGAAAAAACGGTATCGTGCAGATCAATTGATAGAGGATCAGATCAGCAGGTACGAGGCGGATGGCAAAACGGAAGAAGCGCAGCAGCTCCAGGCCGATATGGATGAAGCCTTGAATGCGGATGATTTGCCACGTTTGAAAGCCATCATTGAAGAACATAACATCGTTTGCCCACAGTCTGGCACCAAGAACTGGACCGATGTGCGCCAATTCAACCTTATGTTTTCCACCAAAATGGGGGCGTCTGCAGAAGATGCGGACACAGTTTATCTCCGTCCGGAAACAGCGCAGGGGATATTTGTCAATTTTCTCAACGTGCAAAAAAGTGGCCGGATGAAGGTACCTTTTGGCATTGCCCAGATTGGCAAGGCCTTCCGAAATGAAGTAATCGCCAGACAGTTTATCATGCGCATGCGTGAATTCGAGCAAATGGAATTGCAGTTTTTTGTCCGCCCGGGAACCGAACTGGAGTGGTATGAAAAATGGAAAGAGACCCGTCTCAAATGGCATATTTCCCTGAATGGAGATTCTAAAAAATATCGTTTCCATGATCATGTCAAGCTGGCCCACTATGCCAATGCAGCGGTGGACATAGAATATGATTTTCCTTTTGGGTTCAAGGAAGTGGAGGGCATCCATTCCCGCACAGATTTTGACCTCGCCCAGCACCAGAAATTCTCTGGAAAGAAATTGCAATATTTCGATCCTGAAATCAACCAGAATTACGTGCCATATGTAGTGGAAACCTCGGTGGGCCTGGACCGTCTGTTCCTCACCATTCTCTGCAATGCATTTGAAGAACAGGATCTGAGTACAGAAGACAAAAAGGATTCGAGATCAGTATTACATTTCCATCCGGCTATTGCTCCGGTAAAAGCTGCAGTATTGCCTTTGACCAAAAAAGACGGCTTGCCCGAAAAGGCCAGGGAAATTCTCAATAGCCTCAGGATCGATTATAACATTCAATATGACGAAAAGGATTCCATAGGCAAGCGGTACCGCAGACAGGATGCCATTGGTACTCCATTTTGCATTACCGTGGATTACCAGACCCTGGAAGATGATACCGTTACGGTAAGGCACCGGGACAGCATGGAACAGGAACGCCTGCCCATTGCCGGGCTGGAGCGAATGATGGCTGAGAAAGCAGGATGGAAAAGTCTGCTGAACGACCTGATTTGATGCAATCCCCGGCTTCACTTAAATGGTTGACAGCAGGGCTTTCCTTTTCTATATTATGGGCCTCGGCATCTGCAGCCACCAAAATAGGTTTAATATCTGCTCAGCCTTTCACCATTGCCATCAGCCGATTTGGAGTGGCTGCGGCTTTTATGCTTATCATTACCCACCTCATTCTGAGCAAAAAACTGCCTCGTTCCCAGAAAATATGGAAGCAATTGACGGTTTATGGGTTTTTAAATATTAGCCTCTATCTGGGACTATATGTACTGGCAATGGAAGAGGTTTCTGCGGGAATAGGTACATTGTTTGTAGCTACCAATCCGGTTTTAATCACCCTGATCAGCACTATCTGGTTTAAACAAAAGGTTCAGCCCCGCATATGGATAAGTTTGATCCTGTGCGGAGTCGGAGTATTACTTGCCGCCTATCCCCTGATCATAGCTGGCTATGCCAGTATCAAAGGTTTATTGATCATGGTATTGAGTATGATATGTTATTCTGTGGGTGCTATTTATTACTCAAGGAAAGACTGGCAAGGCCTACATATATTGACGATCAATGCCTGGCAAACCCTAATTGGCGGAATCCTGCTTCTGCCTGCTTTTATTATATTCTACGATCCATCGGCAAATAATTTTGATTTGCGGTTGCTGGGATCGGTACTCTGGCTGGCATTGCCAGTGTCTATTGGAGCAGTGATGCTCTGGCTGTATCTACTGAGCCGGGATACCATTAAAGCGTCTTTCTGGTTGTTTCTTTGTCCAATTGCCGGATTCGCAATAGCCTCCCTCCTAATGAACGAGCCTTTAACTTTTTATACGTTGATAGGGGTAATATTTGTGTTGGGAGGACTGTATCTTACCCAAGCTGGTCGCTAATCAACCGGACAAGGTCTGCAGCAACTTGCTTTTTGGATTGCAGGGGGAATTGGTTGCGCCGACCATACCGATCAAAGACAGTAATCTTATTGGTATCAGTACCAAAACCCGCACCTTCGTCTCTCAGGGAATTGAGGACGATCATATCCAGGTTTTTCTTTTTCAATTTGCTTAGCGCATGTACTTCTTCATTCTCGGTTTCCAGGGCAAATCCAACCAGAAACTGGCCGTCATTTCTCCGCTGACTCAATTCACTCAAAATATCCGTTGTCTTTTTGAGTGAAATCACCAGCCCTTCGTCTTGGTCTGAGGTCTTTTTGATCTTTTGTGCTGCAGGATCAGAAGGTGTATAGTCGGCTACCGCAGCCGCCATGACCAGGATATCGACGCCTTCAAACTCCTTCAAACAAGCTTGGAGCATTTCCACCGCACTTGTAACCGCCTGAGTCCGGATCAGAGGATGTACAGGGGTTGCAACAGCAACAGGCCCATGAACCAATACGACCTCGGCTCCCTGAGCTGCCATTTCCCCGGCCATAGCAAAACCCATTTTTCCAGAAGAGTGATTACCAATAAACCGTACCGGATCTATAGCTTCATAGGTTGGACCAGCGGTTACCAGGATCCTTTTCCCAACCAAGCTTCCCTTTGAATCCTCATTTTTGCCAGATTGAATCGCAGTATTAGCTTGGTTTTCAAAATGCTGAATCAAAACCCGCAGAATTTCTTCGGGTTCTGCTAATCTCCCTTCCCCTACCAGACCACTGGCCAACTCCCCAATTTCGGGAGAGATCAGCTGATGACCATAGGACAAAAGTGTTCCAATATTGGCTTGGGTTGCAGGATGCTTCCACATGTCCAAATCCATGGCTGGGGCTAAAAATACCGGTGAACGTGCAGATAAGTAAATGGCAGTTAGTAAATTGTCACATCCTCCATATGCAAATTTGGAAAGCGTATTGGCCGAGGCCGGCGCAATCACAATCAAGTCCGCCCAAAGTGCAAGATGCACATGATTGTTCCATTCTCCGGTTTTTTCATCAAAATAATCAACCAAAACCGGTCGATCTGAAAGGGTAGAAAACGTAAGTGGCCCAACAAAATTTACAGCATCGGGAGTCATGACCACCTGCACTTCAGCACCAGCCTTGGTAAGTAGCCTAAGCAAAAAAGCGGCCTTGTAAGCCGCTATGCTTCCACAAACGCCAAGAATTATATGCTTTCCCTTGATCGTTTCCATAAAATCAGGTCATTACAATCACAAGTAGCATCGGAAGGTTCCGGCTAATAGCGATTAATCCTCATTTGCAGGATTCCTGAAATAAATCTTATCATTCAGGAACTCCTCCAAAGCAATCAATGTCGGTTTTGGAAGACGCTCATAATGTTTTGAAATCTCGATCTGCTCACGATTTTCAAACACCTCCTCCAAATTATCATTTGTCGTTGCAAATTCAGCCAGCTTGCCATTCAGTTCTTCTTTCACATCAGCAGCAATTTGATTGGCCCTTTTACTCACTACAACAATTGACTCATAAATAGTCCCAGTTTTATCATCAATCTCCCTCAAGTCTCTGGTGACTGTAGTGTTTGGGGTATTTGTCAGATTTTGAATAATACTCATTTATCCTATTTATTTAATGATTTATCAATATACTAAAAATTATCGGTAGTCCCCGAAAATTGCGCCATTTTTTGTTGTGCCTCCCGAATTCCCCGTTCCGCATCCCTTTTGAATGACTCTGCCTCCCTAAGAAACTTACTTTCAGGATAAGCAGATACAAAACGGTTATACAGGTCAATGGCCTCACCAAATCGCTCTTCCTGCCTTCTGGTCGTGCTATTATTGGCATACAGATATTGTGCCTTGATACTCAGGAATTCCATTTCCTCAGCATATTTGGTATCAGGGAAATCCCTCAATGCATTATCAAAAGCGATTACCGCTGCCCGATAGTCGTCCATAAGACCCATGTCCAGATACAATTTGGCATTGGCAAATGCCTTTTCCTCCAAGCGATCCCTCAACTCCTGTATCAACTCCGCTGACTCTTCGGCCCTTTCCGAATCCGGATACAAGTTGATAAATAACTGTAGGGATTCGATTGCCCGATAGGTATATTCCTGATCCAAGCTATAACGTGGTGCCTCAAGGTAATAACAATAGGCGGCCATAAACCTGCATTCCTCGGTACGGGAGCTGAATGAATATGAGCGAACAAATTCATTGAAAGCATATCTGGCTGAGGTATAATCCCTCAATCTGTAGTTGGTATAGGCGATGTAATAATAAAGATCCTCGGCCTCAGATTGACCACGATAACGATTGGCCAGGTCATCGAAAAGAACCAGTGCCTTGCTGTACTTTTTGTTGTCGTAATATTTAATGGCCTCCTGATATTTCTGTGCAATATTGTTACTGGTGCGGATTTTCTCAAACCTGCTTTTACATCCACCAGCAAACAGTACAAACACCATACACAAGATAGCCCAACCGATTCGCCTATTTAAAAACATCTTGCAAAGATAAGTGAAAATAAAATAGGTAGCAATTGATTTTAACAAAGTTTAACTTCCTTCGTTTCCATGCATTATTACAGTAATTTTGGTACTTTTGGACTGGTTACATTTTTAAATATATAATAAACGCTTTGAAATACACCCTTTATACTCCTGTTTTTTTTCTTGTGGCGGGTTTATTATGGGGAGGGTGCCTCTCTTCACCAGAAATCCCGGGAACCCAGAGCGGGCAAATGGCCGCCAATTTTACTCAACTCGACAGTCTATACCTTTCGGGAGATACTGCAGCTGTAGCCAGGCAATTGGACGAAATCCGAAACCAGATCGCAGAAGAGGATCTTGTTTCACGCAGCGATTATTATTATTACCGGGGGGTCGTCCAGAAAAGCTTCATTGACCGAAACAGATACGCAGATAGTGCACTGAATCTCTATCCCGATATTCCGAGCCAGATACAATACAAAAACGCGTATATCAAAGCCTTGATCCTAAAGTGCGAAGTTCTGATACATTACAAAAGACATGAAGACGCACTCGCTAATTACTTCAAAATCCGATCGCTTGCAGATCCTGACAAAAATCCGGTCGCTTATGCGGATTACAATAGCCGTATAGCCCAATTATATTATGCACAGCAACACTACATTCAGGCTGCTGGCTATCATATGCTCACATACAACACGCTTCAGTCCATTGAATACGATAACCCCCAACATTTGTTTTACCTCAGACAGGGTGCTTTAAACAACGCAGGCTTCTCATATGAACAGGCCAATATGCTTGATAGTGCGGAATACCTTTATCGCAAGGGCATAGCCTATCTGAAAGAGGAAGATGAAAAAAACATAGTGGGAAAACGTATGCTCAATTCGAGCAAAATAGTTTTTCTGGACAATCTTGGTGGTTTGATTGCCAAGCGAGGTGATTTGTTGACTGCTCGCAATCTATTGGAACAATCTATCGCCATCAACGACTACGAAGAGGACAGGAGCAAATCCACAGCCTACCTTAAACTGGCAGATGTCTATACAAGATTAGGGGAGTTGGAAAAAGCAAATGGGCTTTTAGATATTGTTGAATATAATTTAAGTTATTCAGAGAGCGATTACTTTCAAATTGGCCCAAGACTTACCAAGGCCAAAAGCAATCTGGCCGCTGCCCGTGGTGATTACGAACTTGCGCTTTTCGATCTGACACAGCATTTAGAAATACTGGACAGTATCCAGCAGGAATCCAGAGAACTGTCCAATATTGACCTCAACCTGAGATTTGAAAGTTTTCAGGACAAAAAAGATATTGCCCATTTGGCAAAAGCCAATCAGGACAAGACACGATCGCTTGTGATTGTCGGAATGTTTTTGATCATGCTCATATTTATAGTCTTGCTAACCCTGAAAAATGCAAAGCAGGCTAAAAAGGCGCAAAATGCCTCTATAGAGCACAATGAACAATTGAAAAAAGTGATCGCTCAATTGGAAACCCGCAATAAGGAATATGCCAAAATTATGAAAGTAATGGCCCACGATTTGAAAAATCCATTGGGAGGCATTGTGGGTATCAGCAATGAACTTCTGGCAGAAGGTAAACTTAACAATGAACAGCAGGAACTACTGCAATTGATTTCCAGCTCCGGAGCAAATATGCTGGAAATGATCAGTGAACTGCTCAATTCTGATTTGGTGACAGAAAACGAAAGGCTAATCAAAGAGGATATAGACCTCCAGCATCTCTTACAACAGTGTGTAGAGCTATTGCAATATAAGGCAAATGAAAAGCAGCAGGTAATTCACTTTAGAAGTGGAGAAGTGATAGTATTGAAATTGAGTAGGGAAAAAATCTGGCGCGTATTCAACAATCTCCTGGTCAATGCGATCAAGTTCAGTCCCGCAAACACGAAAATTCAGGTGACACTGGAAAGAAAAAAAGACTCCGTGGTTATTGCCATTATTGACAATGGGATCGGGGTTCCCCCCAACGACCGGGAAAAAATATTTGAAATGTTTACCAGTGCTAAACGCACCGGAACCGCCGGTGAACAGCCTTTTGGTATAGGTTTATCTATCAGCAAACAAATCATTGAATCCCATGGAGGCACCATCTGGTTAAAGGATAATCCTGAAGGCGGCACGATCTTCTTTGTAGAATTGCCAATCGCCCGGTAACCCCAGTTTGCATGAACAAAGTATTATTACGAAATTTGCGGATATGATCTCAACAAGTTGGTTTTTTTTTCTGATATTTCTGGCACCCCTGGTCGCCTTCCTGCTGTGGATGATGAAGCAGGACAAGAAAAAGGGATGGCTTGGCATTATCCTGGTCGCGATCATGGTGATTGTTGCCATAATCGTCTCTTCCAGGGCAAGTCGCAATGCGGCAATTAATTTTGAGCAGCGAAAAATAGATGCTGAAAACACCCGATAAGAAAGGTCACCACAAAAAGTCCATCACAAAAAGAAAATTTTTATGATTTTAAGACGCTGGATTTATCTAATCCTGATTTTAACACTTCCTGCGGGAGTACATGCCCAGAAAAAGGGTACTCCACCTGCCAACTGGCACAATCTTGACCTGTCAGAAAACGGGATTTTTGGAATCAGTACTGAAAAGGCATACCAACTTTTGCTGACAAATAAAGAATCAGTACCTGTAATCGTTGCGGTTATAGATGGTGGAGTGGATGTAAAACATGAAGATCTGAAAGACAATTTGTGGATCAATATTCTCGACAGTCAGGCTACCGGAACAGACGAGGATGGCAATGGATATATCAATGATCGGTATGGGTGGAATTTTTTGGGCAATCCAGAAGGGGAAAATGTGCAGTATGACAACCTTGAAGTGACCAGACTGATCAGGAAATACGAACCCAAATACATTTCTGTACTCCCCTCTACTTCATTGAATGAAACTGACCGCAGGGAATTTGAAGCCTACCAACGGATGGTAACTGATTACGCCAACCGATTGAATAGGGCACAGATGAATCAGATCAGCTACAGCGTTTTGAAAAAGACAACAGATCTCATCAAGTCCCGGATAGGTAAAGAACATCCGACTAAAAAGGATTTTGACCAATACAAAGCCCAAAGTGATCTGGAAAAAAGAGTGCTGAAAGTGATCAGGTCCCAGCTGAAAGATGAACCTGATTTCAGCAAATTTTATGAAGAGCTTGAAGAGGCGGTTGAGTATTTTGATACCCAGGTCAATTATCACCTCAATAAGGAATACGATTCCAGAAACATAGTTGGGGACAATTACGAAGATAGTTCGGAAAGATATTATGGCAATCCTGATGTAACGGGGCCAGATGCAGAACATGGCACCCATGTTGCCGGCATTATTGGGGCAGTAAGGAACAATGATCTGGGGGTGCAGGGTGTGGCCAATAATGTGCGGATCATGTCACTACGAGCGGTCCCAGACGGTGATGAACGAGACAAGGATGTGGCCAACGCCATTCGTTACGCAGTGGAAAATGGGGCAAAAGTCATCAACATGAGCTTTGGAAAAGGTTTCTCAAAAGATAAACAGGTGGTGGATGAAGCCGTGAAATTTGCAATGGAAAATGATGTGCTTCTTGTGCACGCAGCAGGTAATGACAGTAAAGATATAGATATAAACCCCAATTTCCCTAATAAGTACTATGTGGACAGCCTGGGAATCAATCAGGGTATGGCCGGCGCATGGATAACCGTGGGTGCGACCCAATGGAAAAATGGCAGAGATCTGGTCGCTACATTTTCAAATTATGGAAAACGTACGGTCGATGTATTCGCCCCAGGCGTAAAGATCCATTCAACTATGCCGGGATCAACCTATGACGATGCCCAGGGAACCAGTATGGCTGCTCCGGTGGTGGCAGGTTTGGCCGCTTTGATCCGTTCACATTACCCGGAACTCACTGCGGTACAGGTCAAGGAAATTATTATGCAATCAGTTACCCCAGTAAAGCAAAGAGTAAGGATCAAGGGGCCTGATGGCCGCAACAAAAGGGTTAGATTGAGTGATATCAGCGTCACAGGCGGAGTGGTCAATGCGTATAATGCTTTATTACTGGCAGAACAATATAACACACTCGGGTCAAGGGAAGTAATTGCCAAAGGCTCAGGTCCAGCACCAGCAGAAAATCAATCAAAGGAGGTTGGCTTATAATGCGAAAAAAGGAGCGGTACGAGGCATTTGTTGCCTATTTCTCCACCCATCACCCCGAAGCGAAAACAGAATTGGATTACGAGAATCCCTATCAATTGTTGGTAGCAGTGATTCTATCCGCACAATGCACAGATAAAAGGATAAATATTGTGACTCCTGCGCTGTTTGAGCGCTTCCCTGAACCAGAAAGTTTGGCTGAAGCCTCAGTGGAAGAGGTTTTTACTTATATCCGTAGTATCAGTTATCCAAACAATAAGGCAAAGCACCTGGTGGGTATGGCAAAAATGCTCATAAGTAATTTTGGGGGCGTAGTGCCTGAGAAAGTTGAAGATTTACAAAAGTTACCGGGAGTAGGACGCAAAACGGCCAATGTAATTGCATCTGTCGTATATAATGCCCCTGCCATGGCGGTGGACACTCATGTATTCCGTGTAGCAAATCGGATAGGCTTGGCCACGAATGCCAAAACTCCACTTGCCGTGGAAAAAGAATTGGTACGGCACTTGCCCGAATCAACTATTCATATTGCCCATCACTGGCTAATCCTGCATGGCCGATATATTTGTGTGGCCAGGAAACCTAAGTGTGAAATTTGCCCAATCACCTCGTTTTGTAAATATTACGAAAAAAATTTCATTAACGTAAAAAGGAATGAAAACGACCTATAAAACAGCCTCCGAAGCTCTGGCCTGTGTAAAATCAGGCAACCGGGTGTTTATCCACGGAAGTGCAGCAACCCCTATTCCCCTGGTAAGGGCATTATTGGAACGACATGATGAGTTGCGTAATGTGGAGTTGATGAGTATCACTAACCTTGGGAATATCGATTTCGATACTCCTGAGTTCAGGAAAAGTTTTTATTTCAATTCCTTGTTTGTAAGTCAAAATATACGGAAGCTGATCAATGAGGATGGGGGTGATTATGTGCCGGTTTTCTTGAGTCAGATTCCACAATTGTTCAACCAAAAAATACTGACATTGGATGTCGCGTTGATTCAGGTATCCGCACCCGATCAGCATGGCTTTTGTTCTCTGGGTACTTCGGTAGATATTGCCAAAGCAGCAGTTGAAAATGCCAAAACCGTGGTTGCATTGGTCAATCCGAAAATGCCACGTACGCATGGCAATGGTTTTATTTCAATAAAAGATATCCATCATTTGGTATATGAAGAAATAGACTTGCCCGAAATCGATTATTCCCAAAAAGTAAATGAATCGATCAAAATTATAGGGCACCATGTAGCCTCACTGATAGAGGATGGAGCCACTTTGCAGATGGGAATAGGCAGTATTCCGGACCAGGTCCTTCAAAATCTGACCGGACATAAGCACCTGGGCGTACATACCGAAATGCTTTCGGACGGTGTAATACCTTTGTTGGAGAGTGGGGTTATAGACAATAGTCTCAAAAAGGTCAAGAAGGGCCGTACACTAACCGGGTTTCTGGCGGGCACCCGCAAACTTTATGATTTTGTACACGATAATCCCAAGATGCTGGTGATGGATATTGCTTATGTGAACGACACAGCGGTGATTCGCCAGAACCCTAAAATGACAGCCATCAATAGCGCCATCGAGATAGATCTGACGGGACAGGTTTGTGCGGATTCTATTGGAACCTATCAATATTCAGGTATTGGAGGACAAATGGATTTCATACGGGGGGCATCACTTTCTGAGGGTGGTAAACCCATCATTGCTTTGCCATCAGTGACTTCCAAAGGCCAGTCCCGTATTGTACCCTATCTGAAACAGGGCGCCGGAGTTGTTACCACCCGCGGGCATGTACATTGGATCATCACCGAATATGGTATTGTCAATTTATTTGGCAAAAACCTGAAACAAAGGGGCAAAGCCCTGATCAGTATTGCACATCCCGATCATCGGGAAAGCCTGGAACAGGCCTTTTATGAGCGCTATAAAATGATGCCTTGATCAAATTAAGCTACAAGGTTTTTGCAGAATTTCAAAATCCCCAAATTCATGCGAATATGGGGATTTGTGTTTTCGTGAAAACAAAATCCGAGAAATGAATTCATTTCTCGGAAGTCATGAAAGCTGTGAAAGGAGTGTTTTTAAAAAAATATAAATTAACACAAGATTGGCCAAATTATTTGCTTAGTCCACAGGTTTTGAATCTGATCCTTAGTCCTTAAGCACATTTCTGGAGATCACGATTTTTTGGATTTCGGATGTTCCCTCATAGATTTGGGTGATTTTTGCATCCCGCATCAGGCGCTCCACATGATATTCTTTGACGAAGCCATATCCTCCGTGGATTTGCACGGCTTCCACAGTGGTGCGCATGGCCACTTCCGAAGCGAATAGCTTGGCCATGGATGATGCTTGAGCATAGGGCTGTCCCTGATCCTTGAGCCAGGCCGCTTTCAAACAAAGTAACCGCGCAGCTTCAATCTCGGTTGCCATATCAGCCAACTTAAATTGAATGGACTGATGATCCGCAATAGGTTTGCCGAAAGTTTTACGTTCTTTGGCATAAGCAAGGGCCAACTCATATGCCCCGGAGGC
>Ga0172382_10006688_pt1 | contig 16638 bp, 17 predicted proteins | sample Leawel138RmetaG_FD_122245 | JGI IMG/M metagenome (GOLD analysis project Ga0172382, IMG submission 122245) | Leachate microbial communities from a municipal landfill in Southern Ontario, Canada - Leachate well 138R metaG | ecosystem: Engineered > Solid waste > Landfill > Unclassified | place...
TAACTCGCTGGGTGGCGGGATCTAGCGGGTTCAATTGGCTAACTTTAGCGGGTTGAAGTGGCTAACTTGCTGGGTGGCGGGATATAGCGGTTTCATTCCGCTAAGTTTAGCGGGTTGAAGTGGCTAACTCGCCGAGTGGCGGGATATAGCGGTTTCATTCCGCTAAGTTTAGCGGGTTGAAGTGGCTAACTCGCCGGGCAGCGGGATATAGCAGGCTGAAGTGGCTAACTTGCCGCGCGACCCGACCGCGCTCCACCCCGCCACCCGCGTCCCCACCGCAAGTTAGCGCGTAACCTTCGCCTCCTCCGGCTTGGCCTCGTCCCCCTTCACCTCATCGGGCAGTTTCTTCAGCAACTCGGCCACTTCGGCGAACTTACCGTCCAGTTCTTTGGCCTTATTCAGTGCCTCCCGGGCCTTTTCCGGCTGGTTGAGGGCGAGATGGGCCCGCCCCAGCAGCACCCAGGCGTCTAGATTATCGGGGTATTGCTCGGCCACGGTGTCCAGGACCTTGACCGCGGCGTCGGGGTTGCCTGCCATGAGACTGCTCAGGCCGCGTGCCAGTAGCCAGTATTGTTGGTCTTCGATGTACTTGTTCTGAATGGTTTTCAGGGTGGCCAGGGCTTCAGCTCTCTGATTCAATCGCTCCTGGGCCCAGGCGATGTGGAAGTAGTAGAGGGCGGTCTCGGGCCTTTTGTTCAGGGCTTCGCGGAATTTGAGCAGGGCCTTGCGGGGGTCGCCCTGGGCCAGGTAAAGGGCACCCAGGTTGTGGTGGGCGGGAGCCATGGTGGTGTCACTTGCGACCGCTTCTTTCCAGTGCTGCTCGGCCTTGCTCAGGTCTCCCTGGTTGTAGGCCACGACCCCCCGATAGTAGCTGGCCCAGGGAGTGCCCCCGGGTTGGGCCGAGAGTTGCACGAAGAGGGAGTCTGTTTTGTCATACTGTTCTTGCTTGATGTACACCTCGGCCAATCCGCCGTAGGTGGGCAGGTATTCCGGGTTGCGGCGGATCACTTCTTTGAAGTCGGCCTCGGCCTTGGCGTAGTCCTTCAACTCTCGGTGGGCGAAGGCGCGCATGTAGAGGGCGTCTACGTAGCCGGCTTCATCCCGCAGCGCTCTCTCGGCATACTCCTTGGCCTTCTCCCACTCTCCCGCTTCGGCGTGGGAGCGGGCGATCTTGAGGTTGTTCCGGGCGTTGACCGATTGGGCCTCGACCGGACCTAGGAGCGACAGCAAGGCCGCCAAAAACACTGGTAGAATTAGTCCGCGTAATCTCATAAAGACTCCCGTGCCACTAGATTGATATTCCCGATCGCTTTGACCCTGCAGTCCTGATACATCTGTCGCTCCGGAAAGTCGGCCAGCGGAAAGAGGTGGGCAATAGAAAGAACAGCTCCATCCTCGATCGGTTGCTCCACCTGCACCACCTCCCCCTCGCCCTTGAACAGGTAGGTCACCTGGTTTCCGTTGGTCTGCAACCCCAGAAACCGAAAGCCCGAGTCCCTAAAGCCCCGGCACTTCTCTACAAAGCCCTGGTCAGACAACCGCCACCTCCCGGAGCCGAGCGACCACCCGTTCCGTGACCTGGGAGGTGCCCATCTCGTGGTAGTCACCTCGCGGTCCGTGAAAGTCGCTTCCACCGGTGAGGATTTTGCCGTAGCGTCCACCCAGCCGTTTGGCTCTCTTGCGGTCCGCCTTTTTGTGGGAGGGATGCCAGACCTCGATGCCGTCCACCGGCAACTGAATCATGCGTTCGACACGCGGCCAATCTCGACATGTGCCCGGATGTGCTATCACCGATACTCCTCCCACCTTTCGGATCGCTTCGATGCCCTCTTCGAGGGAGAGTTGATTGCGGCCTACATAGGCCGGACCGTGATTTCCGAGATAGATGTCGAAGGCCTGGCCCACGGATTCGCAATGATCGGCCGCCACCAGGGCCCGAGCCACGTGAGGCCGACCCAGCGCTTTGCCGCTGGCTTGCTCTTCGACCGCTTCGAAGCTGAGTTCGATCCCGACTGCTTTCAGCTTCTCCAAGATTTGGTGGATCCGTTCCCGGCGCTCGGCGCGCATCTGCTTGAGGAGTTCCAAAAAATCCGGATCCCGGTGCTCCACGAAATACCCCAAAAGATGGACCTCACGCCCTTCGAAGTGACACGACAGTTCGACCGCCGGGATGACTCTCAGAGAGTGTTCCCGGGCCGCATCCAAAGCTTCCGGCACGCCGTCCACGGTGTCGTGATCAGTGAGGGCCAGGGAAGTGATGCCCAGGGCCAAGGCGCGATCCACGATCTCGGTGGGGGTGCAATCTCCGTCGCTGGCGGTGGAGTGGCAGTGCAGTTCTATGGGCACGTTTCGTCCTTGTCGTTGGCGTACACCAGGACCCGCATTTCATCCCGAAATCCAGTCAAAAATCCACACGCATACGGATCCGAGCGCACCTTATCAAGACTTCTCAACAATACTTGCTCCTGGTATTTTGACTCGGCTACCGGCACCGGTTCTCCTTCTATCAGCACGGCCAAAAAGCGATCCCGGATCAGACTTACCACCATGGAGAGTTCTTCCAGGGAGAGGGTTTCCAGGTCTCGAGTCACCCGGATGATCTCGACCTCGGAACCGTTTTCGTGGGTTTCTGTGGGGTAATCCACAACTCGAGTGATCCGCCGTTCGGATGTGTGGGCCCGGACCAACTCAAAGAAGAGGTCCCACGACATCCGAAACTTCTCCACAAAGTCGGCAAAGCGCCGGGCGTCGATCTCCCGGTCCAAATAAAACTCGAGCCGTATCTCCCCCGACTTGGGTCCCAGGGACGCCGAGCCGAGTTCCGGGAAACGGATCAACAGAGCAGTCAAAAAAGCGACACCGTCGGACGCTTCGGCGCTACGCGGACTCATACTTCCGATAGTCTAGCACTTTTAACACCACTTAAACATGACTACCTGGCCACATCGAAGGAGCGAGTTTCTCGAATGACGGTGACCCGGATGGAGCCCGGAAAACGAACCTCTTCCTCGATCTGAGTAGCGATCTTGCGAGCCAGAACCGTGGCCCCTTTGTCGTCGATCTCTTCCGGACGCACGAATACCCGAACCTCTCTTCCGGCGGCCAGAGCGTAACACTTCTCGACTCCCTCGAACCGCTCGGCGATGATCTCAAGATTCTCCAGACGATTGACGTAGGTCTGCTTGCGGGTACGGCGAGCCCCGGGACGGGCCGCGCTGATGGCATCGGCGGCCTGGACGAGCATGGCCTCAACCGTGCGCTGCTCGACGTCTTCGTGGTGAGCCTCCACCGCGTGAGCTACGTCCTCACTCTCTTCGTATTTGCGGCAAAGCCGTCCACCCACCAGGGCGTGGGGTCCCACGGCGATGGGACCGTCGGTGGACTCCACCGCCACCTTGCCGATGTCGTGCAGCAGTCCGGCCCGTCGGGTTAGCTCCACATCCGCCCCGATCTCGGCCGCCATTTGGGCCGAGAGAAAAGCCACCTCGACGGAGTGGGAGAGAACGTTTTGGCCGTAAGAACTCCGAAAGGCCAACCGCCCGAGAAACTTGACGAGTTCGGGATCCAGTTCCGAAACACCGACCGTGCGCACTGCCTCCTCGCCCTCCTCCACGATGCGCTCTTCGATCTCAAGGCGAGCCTTGTCCACCATCTCCTCGATCCGAGCAGGGTGAATCCGGCCATCGGCCACCAGCTTTTCTAAAGCCAATCGAGCGACTTCCCGGCGGACCGGGTCGAAGCAGCTGAGTACGACCGCGTCGGGGGTATCGTCGATGATGAATTCGACCCCAGTCAGGCTCTCTAGGATGCGAATATTACGGCCTTCGCGCCCTATGATCCGGCCTTTCATCTCGTCGGAGGTGAGGTTGACGATGGAGACCGTCATTTCCGAGACCTGTTCGGCAGCCCAGCGCTGGATGGCCGTAGCAATGACCCGCCGGGCCACCCGGTCAGCGTCTTCTTGAGCAGCTTTTTCACCCTCTCTGATCTTGCGAGCGAGTAGATTTTCATTTTCCCGTTCGACTTTGGTCATGAGCCGTTCGGATGCTTCTTCGGCCGATAAGCCGGCCACGGAAATCAACTGCTCCTGGGCTTCTTCCAGGGCTTTTTCTCGTTTTTCAAGTAGTCCATCAGCCCGCTCCTCCCGCTTGCGGACCAACTCTTCGCGAGCCTGTAGCTCTCGTCGCTCTCGTTCTGTTTCTTCGGTCTTAGCGCGAAAAGATTTCTCTTTTTCTTCGCTGAGTTCTTCGGCCTTCTTGCGAATTTCCGATGCCTCGCGCTCGGCCTCTAGTAGGCGCCGATCCCGGACTGCTTCAGATTCTATTCGCGCTTTTTCAAGTAATTCTTCGGCCCCTTTTCCCAGTGCTTCGTGGCGTTGCTTTTCGGTGTGCCGTCCGAGGAAAAACCCCCCGATCAGTGCCAAAAGACAACCAACCACAATCGGTATGATATCGATGGTTGTGTCCTCTTATGTTAAGCTAAGAGTCAGCTTCGACCCCAAGGAGCGAATCCATCCTTCGGGAAGACAATCGTATGAACCGCTATACCTTGATGGTTTTGCTAATTTTTGCACTGCTGGTCGGCTGCAGAGGCAACAGTCCACCCGCTGCGGCCCAGTCGCAATCTATATTTGTGACCAGACTACCGGCTCAACCGGATGGCTTGCCTGCCATCGAGAATCCGCAGCCTGATGGCTCTCTCGACCACGATACCTCCGCCTTTACCCAGGGTCTGCTCTATCTCGACGGCAAGCTTTATGAAAGCACCGGTCGAGTAGGACAAAGTAAGATCCGTCGGTTGAATGCCCTGTCCGGTGAGGTGGAGGCCGAGACTGCCATGAATCCCCAGTACTTCGGAGAGGGCCTGGCCTTTTTTGAAGACCGCTTTTATCAGTTGACCTATCAGGCCGGGGTTTGCGTGCTTTATAACCGTGCCATGGAGCCTCAGGGCGAGCTTTTCTACGGAACCGAAGGCTGGGGGCTTACGGTTCATCCGGACAAGAAACTCCTCATCTTCACTGATGGCTCAGACCAGATGAGATTCTTAAAGCCGGACAATCTGACCACCCAGAGCAGGCTTCAGGTGAGCGACGGAAACGGTGAGCCGGTGCCTCGCCTGAATGAGCTGGAGTGGGTCAACGGAGAGGTTTGGGCCAACGTCTGGACCAGCGATTCGATCGCCAGGATCGACCCGGAAACCGGCAAGATAAAAGGCTGGATTCACCTCCCCGAGCTAGTGGGCCGGCATCACGTTGGCCCCGAGGAGGTGCTCAACGGGATCGCCTACGACGCCGAGACCGATACCCTCTGGCTCACCGGGAAGCTGTGGCCGAAGATCTACCGGTTCGAGCGGGTGAAAGATAAGTTTTTTTAGACTGTTCAGGCTTCGCGATAGGCGGCGAAGCGATAACCGAGGCCCCGCTCATTGAAGATATAGCGGGGATTGGCGGGGTCGACTTCCAGCTTCTTACGAAGATAGGTCACGTACAAGCGCAGGATCTGGGTGTCATCGCGGTATTCGGGGCCCCAGACCCTGGAGAGGATGGTTTCGTGGGTGAGCAGCCGCCCCGGGTGGTTGATGAACTGGTGGAGCAGCTTGAACTCGGTGGGTCGTAGATGCACTCTCTCTCCATCCACCACAGCCTCGCGCCGATCCAGATCCACCTGCAGGCGCTCGTCGATCTCGACCAGGCCTCGACTGACCGGCGCGGGGGTTTCGGTGCGCCGCAAGACCGCCTTGATTCGGCTGACCAGTTCGCGGTGATTAAAGGGCTTGCCCATGTAGTCGTCGGCACCCAATTCCAGGCCCAGAATCCGGTCGTCTTCGGAGGCCTGGACGGTGACCATAATCACCGGTACACCCACGGTCTGGCGGATCTGTCTCAGTACGTCGAAACCTGAAATGTCAGGTAAATTTAAATCCAGTACCACCAGATCCGGTAGCTCTTCGCGCAAACGTTCCAGCCCTTCGGTCCCGGTCAGTGCACTCGAGACGATAAAGCCCGCACCCTCCAGGGTGACCCTGATCAGATCGAGCATGTGGGGCTCGTCCTCCACCACCAGGATTCGCCTATCTTTAAAATCGTTTGCCACTACAAGCTCCTTAAATATCTTCTTTCTTTCGGGTAGGCAGTTGGAGCCTGAAGAGCGCTCCACCTGCCTCGCTTTCACTCAGCGATAGGGTCCCGCCGTGGGCTTCGACAATGGCTTGGGCGATGTAGAGCCCCAGGCCCGACCCCCCGGCGTGGGCCGAAGTCTTGCCCCTCACAAACGGTTCAAACAGCTTCTCTCGATCCTCCCGGGGGACTCCCGGGCCGTCGTCGCCCACGGTGATCAGTAACTGTCGATCCGTAAAGCGGCCCTGGACCTCGATTTTGCCCCCCTTGCTGTACTTGGTGGCGTTTTCCAGGAGATTGATCACGACCTGCTGCAAGCGTGCCCCATCGACCAGGGCAAGAAAGTCCGGCGGTTCGACGTCGGCGGTGACCTCGCAATTGGCGGCTCGAGCTACCGGTTGGATCTTCTCCACCGCCCGGTAGATCAGGCGACTCACGTTTTCGGTGCTCAATTGGGGTCTCAGGCCGCCGGCTTGGATGCGGGTGGCCTCCAGCATCTGCTTGACCATCCTCTCCAGACGATCGCTCTCCTCGATGATGATGGCAGCTTTTTCCTGAATGGTCTGGCGGGAGAGTTCCATCTCCGGGTCGGCTATCAGCCCGGCGAAGCCCTTGATGATGGCGATCGGGGTGTGTAACTCGTGCGAAACCGCCGACAGAAAAACCTTTTGGAGCCTTTCCATCTCTTTGCGGCGAGAGATGTCCCGGAGCATCATCACCCAGCCCAGCGGCTTGCTCTCTTCGTCGAAGAGGGGGGCTCCCGAGACCTCGACATCCAGAACCTCGCCTCGTCGGGTCGCGAGTTGAGCCTCCATGGGTTCGGTCCTTTCCCCGAAGAAGCGCCTGCCCACCCTGACCAGAGAGGTGGACACCTCGGGGCGGGCTTGCAGCCTCAAGGGAAAGACTTCGTGGGATGGCCGCCCTACCGACTCTCCGATGCTCCAGCCAGAGAGTTCTGACATGGTCAGGTTGTAACCCACCACCAGACCGTCACGATCCAGGATCACCACCCCGTCGGAAGAGTGTTGCACGACCGCTTCCAACCATCTTCGCTCGGTCAGAAGTCGCTTCAGGAGCCGGGCGTTTTGGATGGTCACTTCCACTCGATCGGCGATCAGATGATAGATCCCAGAGGCATCGTTTAAAAGTTTGTCGTCGTCTTCATCGTGGAGTAAGCAGAACATCCCGATGGAGCGGCCCCCTACCCGCACGGGGATGCCCAGCGCCGAGGCGGCACCGGACTGCTGGCGTACCTTCATGACCATTTCGGCGTTAAACTCTCCAGCCTCCGTCAGTTCCCTGACCGCTTCTTCCATCAGGGGCTTCAGGACTTGCTCCTCATCCAAATCGAAGCCGTAGGTGGAGGTCCTGGGTTTGCCGTCCTGGCTGGTCACCAGGACCCCGGAGCCGCCTCCACCGGCCAGCACCACATCGCCCAATAACGACTCCAGAACCCTCATGGCTTCGGGTCCATCGCCAAGCTCGACCTCCACTTTCAGAGAATCGAGTTGGGCCTCTTCCTCATGCTTTTTTTTCTTACCGAAAAAGATGGTTCTACCGCCTAACTACCGGTCTTAACGCTATTGCAACGGTGCTCTTATACATATCTAACTCCTCTGAAAGCCCCATCTAACAAGCAAGGTATATTCTAACGTTAGAAATCAATTGAAGACCACAGCAAATTCAACCTTTCAAAGGAGGCAAAAATGAATCTAGTAAGATGGACACCCGTAAACGAGATGATGGAGCTTGGAAACTTGCTAAACCGAACCTTTCAACGAAATGGATTTCCCAACCACCAGGCCCTGGGATTGGCCCTCGACCTCTATGAAACCGAACAGAACATTGTGCTTCGGGCTACCGTCCCGGGGGCAAAGAAAGAAGACATCAGCGTGGAGTTCGAAGACCAACTCTTGACCGTGAAGGCTGTGGTGAAGCCGTTCGAGCTACCCGAAGAGGCCAAGAGTCTGCTCTGGGAGTCGACCCACGGCGAGGTCTCCCGGACCCTGCGAATTCCCCACAAACTCGATGTGGAAAATAGCAAAGGTCGATTTGTAGACGGCGTCCTGGAAGTGACCTTCCCTAAAGCCGCAGAGGCCAAGCGTAAGACGATCATCATCGAATAAGCACACGCTCCTAGTGCAGCCCCCTTCTTGGGGGCTTTTTTGTGCCTTTCTGTAGGTCTTGCAGTGCCCTCGTCAAAGAATGCGGACGTGAAACTTCTATACTTTGGGATAAACCTGCTCCTGATCTTGATGATGGTTCAGGTCGGCTGGGCACAAACCTACGCCGAGGATAAGGCCCGGGCCGATAAGGCGCTGGCTTCGGGTGACTACGCCGGGGCGATCGCGGCTTTTCAAAAGCTGGTGACGAACTACCCGAATCAGCTCGAAGGGTTCAACGCCCTTGGCTTCGCCTTCTACCTGAACGGCCAATTCGACGACGCCATCGCCACCTTCGAAACGGCCCTCTCGAAAGACGCCACCGACGATTCCGCCAAGCGAAACCTGATCTTGGCCGGGGGGCGACGGGCCTTGGAGAGTAGCTACCGCAGCGGGCTGGAGCGGATCCAGGAACTCAAGCAGCGGTTTCCGGGGCATCCGCAGCTCGCGGTTCTGGACTTCTACTCGGGCAAACTCCATTATCTCTACGGCTTCTCAAGCCCGGCCTTTGAATCGTGGCAAAGGGTGGCTCGGGCCCGTCCGGATTCTGGTACCGCGCTCTTTATGAAAGCCGTGGAGGCTCGCAGTCGCAGGGACGCCGCCACCCAAAACCGCTTTTTCCACGAAGCCTTGAACAAGATGCCTTCAGAGGAAGTCTTTAGGTTGTGGGGCGCCCGCCACCTGATCGAGGGGGGCAAGCCTGAAGAGGCTGCGGTGCTGACCACGCCGATTTCCGAGCGACCAGTTTTGACCCCGGGAGTGGCCATCGCCATATCCCGTTTTGAACGCATGCGGGGGCGCACCCTGCAAGCCTTCGAGCAACTGAAGAAGACGGAAGATGTACCCGAAGTCCTGCTGGAACGAGCGCTGATGACGTCTCAGTTGGGCGCGAGTCCGGATGCCGTCAAGCGAGACGTACAACAAGCGCTGGACGCAGGGGGAGAGGGGGCCGTCATCATGCTGTCCGACGAGCCGGGAGCGCGGGTCTACATGGATGGAACGCTCTTGGGCTCTCCTCCCCTGGGGCTCTTCCCCTCCCCGGGGCAGCACGAGATGCGGGTTCTCTACGACCCCAACCCGGTGTTGGTGAGCCGTTTTTTTGCCCCCAGCAGCGGGATGCTGTTGGTGCAAACTGGGACCCGCACCGGAGTGGAGTTGAACGCAGTACCGTCCCGCAGCGAGTTTTTGCCCTAGTGCCTCTCAACCGAACTCCAAAGATTGACGAGGCACTAAATGGGTAGCCTCTTTAAGTCCAAGCAGGCTGTCCGGACCATTTTCTTCGATATCGGAGGAGTGGTGGTCGACGCCCCCATGGCGGGCTTTCTGAAGCTGGGCTGCCAGTTTTTTGGCTGCGATGAAGAGACCTTGAGGACGGCGACGGCTCAGCATCTTGGGGACTTGGAGACTGCGCAAATCGGTAGTGAAGTTTTCTGGGAGAGAGTTTGCGAGCAGGTCGCGGCCAGTGGTGGAGGGTCCGTTCCCGCCTGGAAGTTTAAGGGGTTCTGGGAGGGTCTGCTGACCGAACGGTTCCACATCGACCAGGAGTTGATCGACCTGATTCGGCGCCTTAAGGCCCATTGTCGAGTGGCGGTGCTCTCCAACGTGATCAAGGAGCACGCCGTGATCCTTCAGCGGGAAAAGGTGTATGAGCACTTCAATCCGGTGATCCTGTCCTGCAACGTAGGGCTGCGAAAGCCTGAACCTAAGATGTTTGAGAAGGCTGCCGAACTTACCAAGACTTCTCTTGCCCGCTGTCTTTTGGTGGACGACTGTGTGGAGAACCTGGAAGCTGCTGCCAGGCTCGGGTGGCGCACTCACCACTATGTGGGGGTTGAGGAATTTCGGCGAGTGATGTTTCAAATGGGTTTGCTGGAGAGCGCTTGATGGTACCTCCCAAAGAACCCAAACTCGAAGACCCGAAGGCGGTTCTAAACCGTGAATTATGGGCCGTGCTGGCACCCGGCATCGTGATCACGCTACTGGGGTTTATGCTGGCCTTTGCCTTCGTGGGGGCTCCTCCACCTAAGACCTTGCGTTTTGCTAGCGGATCGAACTGGGGAGCCTACAACAAGTTCGCCCAGATGTATAAAGCAGAGTTGGCGAAGGAAGGCCTGGCGGTAGAGGTTCTGGAGACCAAAGGATCCACTGAAAATCTGCAGCTTCTGATCGATGGCAAGGCGGATATCGCCTTTGTTCAGGGCGGAATCCTGCCCCCGACTGACGAGGTGGAGTTGGTGTCGTTAGGAAGCGTGTACTTCGAACCGTTGTGGCTTTTTGTGAGAAGTGAGCAGCCCCAAACCCGGTTTTCCCAGTTGAGCGGTAAGCGGGTGGCGATCGGACCGGAGGGCAGTGGGACCAGGGCGGTGGCGCTGGAACTCCTGGAAGATGCCCAGGTCTTTGACGAGATCACAGCGGTGGATGTGTGGGGCGAGACAGCCGAGCAGATGCTGTATAGCGGTGAGGTGGATGCGGTGTTTATAATTGGCTCTCCCACCATCGACGCGGTCAGCCGGATGCTGGGGTCCAAGGGTATACAACTCATGCAGTTTGAGCGCTCAAAAGCCATCGAACGACGCCACCAGTTTTTATCCCTGGTACCGCTTTACGCGGGTGTGGTGGATCTGAAAGCGGATATTCCGGCTCACGACGTCGAGCTGCTGGCCCCGGCCGCTACCCTGGTGGTGCGCAGTTCCTTTCACAAGGCTTTGCCTCCGGTGATCCTGGCCACGGCCACCGAAATCCACGGCTCCGCCACCATTCTGAGTGAGCACGGAGCCTTCCCTTCACCCCAATACTGCTCGTTCCCCATCGCTCGGGAAGCGCGCTTCTATTACGATCGTGGTCTGTCTTTTCTGTACCGGCACCTGCCGTTCTACCTGGCTTCCGGGCTTGACCGTCTGGCCATTTTGTTGTTGCCCTTCATCGGACTGCTGATTCCCATAATCCGTCTGCTGCCCCCGGTCTACAACTGGACCATGAAGCGCAAGATCTACAAACAGTATCGCAATTTGCAGCGCCTGGAGAATAAATTCGGTCTGGCAGAGTACGACGAACTGGCCGAAGAACTCAATGAGATCGAGGTTGCAGCCAAGAAACTCGCCAGCATGCCCCCAGCCTACGGAGCCGATATTTACGCTCTGCGCAGCAACCTGGAGCGGGTGCGCGACCGCCTCTCGGTGCTGGAGTCGGGACCACCAAAGCTGACCTTGCGCAAGGCGGACAAAAGCGCCCATCGCAAGCCGGGAAAACGGGTGGCGGAAGACGAGCCGGGGGATGACGAGTGAGGGGGCGCGCGGTGGCGGGGTGGGTGCGCGGGATGGGTGCGCGGCAGGCGTGGCGCCCGGCGAGTTAGCCGGTTCAACCCGCTAAAGTTAGCGGCTTCAACCCGCTATATCCGGGCGCCCGGGGAGTTAGCGACTTCAACCCGCTAAGATTAGCGACTTCAACCCGCTATATCCGGGCACCCAGCAAGTTAGCCGGTTCAACCCGCTAAAGTTAGCGGAATGAACCCGCTAGATCCCGCCGCCCGGGGAGTTAGCCACTTCAACCCGCTAAAGTTAGCGGAATGAACCCGCTATGCCCGGGCGCCCAGCGAGTTAGCCACTTCAACCCGCTAAAGTTCGCGGAATGAACCCGCTAGCTCCCGCCACCCGGGGAGTTAGCGACTTCAACCCGCTAAAGTTAGCGGCTTCAACCCGCTAAACCCCGCCGCCCGCTGAGTTAGCCGCTATGCCGTCTTCTGGCCCCCGTCCAACAGACCCCGGGCCATATTCACGACTTCCATTTCAGTAACGCACCCGGTCTTCAATCCTACCACTGCCGCGCGTTGGAGGTCGTAGCTCGTGTCGTGGCCAGGGCCATTGATCTCCAGGCAATACCAATGGTCCGGCTCCCTGACCAGGACGTCGACCTTCACCGTGTCCGGGCAGCGGAACATCGCCTGGAAGAAGTAAAACTGTTGTCCCAATACAACGCGAGATGTGGACGGTGGCCGACTTCGGAAAAGGACACCGGGTCGATGATCTGGTGAGGTAAGTGGCCCAGAGACAAGGGGGTGGCCCATACTGGTTGTGCACCTTTTGCCAAGAGGCAAAGTACGTAAAGGACTTCGAGTCCGGAGTCAAACGGCAGGTTGTGGCAAAAGTACTGTATAGCCTCAAAATCGACTCTACGACTTAGCAACGACTCCAGAGCCTGCACTCTTGGGCCATACCGCTTTAGTGCTGCGCGATACCGGATGTGGGAGCTGCGGTCGGCGGGTTGGAGGTAAGGCTTTCGTACCGGAAGCAATTTGTCGCCACGACTTTTTAGTTGCTGGAATATTTTGGATGGTGGCACGAAGTACTGACCGAGCCTGAGCAGATTTTCGATCGCTATAATCTCGTGGCTGCCGGGCTGGCGGTAGCCGACTTCTAGGTGACACCAGCGGGCAGGCTCCAGGCCGCAAAGCTCTGCTGCCTTTTTCTGAGACAGCCCGGACCGTTGGCGCTTTTTCTTCAGTTGGAGATGAAATAATGGTTTGAACATAGCTCTATTATGACATCGGGTCGTTTCCGTGAGTTTTCGGGATTGAAACAGGGTTGTTGACGCGGAGTTGCTTTTGTATGAACAAACCCTTACAGGACGCCGAAAAACAGGTTGCCCAGGGCCTGGGGGTCGTCGGATAGGTAGAATTCCTGGACCATTTCGATGACTTCGTCGTGGGAGAGTTGACCGTTGCCGTCGCGGTCAAACATTTTGAAGCCGATGCGGGCCTCGTTTTCCCCCACGTTGTAGGCGCCGCAGAACAGGATGTAGTCATCCACCGTAACGACGCCGTCTCCGTCGGAGTCCAGGAGGTCCACGAAGAATTTCGCGGTTGAGCTTAGAGCAGCACTGAATTCGGGGGCCAGACCGGCTTCTGCCGGCTCCTCGATAAAGCACCGGATGTGGAAAGCCAACCACTCGGCCAGGGTGATTTCACCGTTGTTGTCGGCATCCAGGTGGCGGGAGAACATCTTCCATAGGCGCTTGTTGCTGGCGATCAACCCCAGGTAACGGCGGCTTCGTTTGTCCAGTCCACGCTCCTCAGCCATCACGTCCACGACCATTCGGAAGTCGTCGTACTCTAAAAGGCCGTTGCCGTCCACGTCCAACAGTTCGAACATGTGCATGAGTTTATTCTTTTGCAGTTCGGTGAATTGCATCGGCGGTCCTAAAAGCTGGGTTCGGCGATCTGGTAGGGTTCGCCTTGAACGGGAGGGGCGGGTGCTTGGACCGGCACAACCGGAGGCTTCTGGGAGACGGCAGGCGGAGGGGCTTCACTCGGGAAATTCGATTCGACCGCAGTTTCCACCGGGGCTTGTGTTTGGGCGGTGGGGGGCTGGGGCCTGGCTGGAGGGATAGGGGCGGGCGCCTCGGTGACCGGGAAGAGCGAGGTCTCCTGGGCCGGACGACTGGTGCGCTCGCTATTGGAGACCGTGCCATCACTCATTCGTTCCATGATGGCAGCGCGCTGAGCCGAGGCTTCCCGGGCAGAGACGCTGGGGCTCTCCTCAGCGGTCTCTTCGGCCAGGGTGGCGGCCCGTTCAGGATCGACCGGGTCGGCAGGGTCTTCGATCGCTGTTTCGATCGGTTCTTCAGGGTTTGGTGCTGCTACTTCGGGAGACATCTCCGGGTAAGGGCTCTCTTCGCTCAACTCAGGCGCGTCCGGCTTTGGCTGTTCGCTCACGGGGATGGCCCGGGGCAGGGGTAAGGGCTGCTCAGAGGGGAACTCCGGTCGGGTTTGCTCTCTCCATACAAAGAGACTTACCAGGGCCAACAAGCAGATCAAAAGCGGATAGTTCAGGCCGGTTTTTCGGGCCGGGGTTGGGGGCCAGGAGCCCGCCGGAGGTGGCGTTTGAGGTGGCTCAGGCAGGACCCGCAAGGCCGGAGATTCGACCGCTTCGGCTTCGGGGGCCGATTGGCGCAAAGGAGAGAGGGGCTCCTGAGGGCGTGGCGGCTCGGGAGAGCGCAGAGGATTGGGGGTACGCGGGACCTCGGCTTCGACAACGACTTCGGGTTCCGGGTCGATCGGCGGTCGCTGGGATCTCTCCACGAACTTTACCCGGCGCTTGCTGCGCAGCACCTCGGACGGCTCCACGGCTTGAAACTCGTCGTCGGTGGAGCGGTAAAAAGCCCGGTGCATAAACTCAGGCACCACCTCGTCAAACTCCCGCTGACTCCCCGCCGAGGGGGTGCGCTCCAGGTACAGACGGGTGGTCTTGTCTTCCAAACTCTCTTTGTCCGATTGACCGTGCGACAATTTCGTGCTCTGCCTCGAGGTCTATCTTACCCTGGGGGTGATGAGTGAAACAAGGTACGCGGTGTTAAAAACTTATTTAGGGTCGCGCGACCACGAAACCAGGTGAAAATCTCCCACACCGTTGATGGACTTCAAGTACTTCGGGTCATAATTTAGTTCGATGCCACGGAGTACGATGCCGCCTTCACTTCCAGAGATCAGCCCTCCGTTGACTTTGAGTGGCTGATCGGCGTTGGCAAAGATCGACATGTTGGCGCCCAGGATCATCCCGTGGAACTCGCCCCCGCCCGTGAAGACGACGTTGGTGGCGCGGATCAAAAAGCCCTGGTCCATGCCCACGAACTGGGCATTGCCCATAATGAGGTTACCGTCTACGATCAGGGTCGCCCGACTACCCCGGATCGGGATCGGTTGCTCCAACTGGGTCGCTCCAAGGTCCAGGTCACCCTTGATGTGGAGGACCACTCCCTCGAGATCCAGCCCGGCATTCATCTCCCGGATGTAAAGATCGCCGGTCCCTGCTTCCGTTTCGTGGAAAACCACTCGTCGGTTGGAGACCGAACCGTTGATCACGAAGTGAGTTCCGTCGCTTTCATCCAGGCGTAACGTCTGAGTCAAGAAGCGCCGGTAGTCGGGGGTCACGTCGTCGATCCGTTCCGATTCGGCCGGCATCGGGAGAGAGGGAGCCAGAACCGCAGATTCATTGGGGATGGGAGAAAAGTTGACGCTTTGGAAGGTCTGCCAAAACTCGGTGCTGTCGGTGGGGGAGACCGCCGGGGGGCGGCGACGGATGACCTTTCCGTTGAAGATATTGTCGCCGGGGGCTCCGGCCAGCGCCGGAGTAGTATTCGCCTCGACTTTCACGTCGTAGCAGAAATTTCCGTTCAAGACGTTGCCGGAGTCGGTGAAGACCGGATGAAAGACTCCGTTGTCACCACCGGCACCCAAGACGCTGCCTTTAAAGAACGTATAGTGATACAAGACCGTGGAGGGAGTTCGCTGGAGAATGTTGGGATCCACCACCCGATTGTCCCGGATGGCCGAGCCGATATGCAGAGGTTTGGTAAAGGGTACATTGGGCTGAAAGCCGCTTTGCTCTTCGATCTCGTAGATGAAGTCGCAATCTCGGTCGATCTTGTGAACGGTGTAAGCCACCGTCTCCCCTCCTTTCCAGGTGGTGAAGGCATCTCCGTTCACGACGGTCGGTCGGCGCTCCATGGTTTCCGGATTCACTGTGTTCATCAGGGCGATGGAGCCCCCGCCCGTGTACATGGCGTAGGGCCAAACCCGCTTGAGGATCGCTCGAAAATAACGGTCGCCCTGGGGGCCTTCCACCTTGATCATCAGATCCAACCCGTAGGGTGGGATCCTGGGCACGTCGGTGTCGGCCCAGCCGAATCTCGGTTCATCTCCGGCCAGATTGTCAGAGGAGTAGCCCTCTTCATTGACATCGAAATGGAAGGACGCCTTGAAGGCTCCCTCGGTCAGAACCACCGGCTCGGGAAACACTTCGCTCATGAGTCCTGGCTCCCGGTTGAACGGCTCCCAACTCTTGCCAACCGTATCCGTTCTGGCTTTGGCTAGAAATAGATTTAGAGCGCTACGGGCCGCCATTTCGGCCTGGGTGGAGTGGAGGTGCCGACGACTAAACTGAAGCGACAGGGTGGAGAGGCTTCCCATAGCCAACCCAATGACCAATAACGTTGAGATAAGAGCCAGGACCATAGGAAGAGCCGTACCTTGCCTGGAAGCATGACCGGAAACCCCGCCGCCATCTCGCTCGTTCATTGTTGTCCCTCCGAAACAGTCCATTTGTCGCGAAATATTCCCGATATTACTCGAAAATGTCCAATTCCGGAGGACCAAAATGCCCTTCGCGATCTGTCAACGGGGTTTCCGGCCAGGCTTCTTAAGCGCATAGGCTTAATATACCAGAGCTCTACAAAAATGGCACGGACTAGGGCCTGTGGACATTCAGCCTTCGGTCACCAAACTTGTTCATTTTCCACCTCCTGAAGCGAAATTTTCCTCAAATAGGTCCACTATTCCACAGAAAATTCCACTCCAGGAGGAGAAAA
>Ga0172382_10006689_pt1 | contig 16638 bp, 17 predicted proteins | sample Leawel138RmetaG_FD_122245 | JGI IMG/M metagenome (GOLD analysis project Ga0172382, IMG submission 122245) | Leachate microbial communities from a municipal landfill in Southern Ontario, Canada - Leachate well 138R metaG | ecosystem: Engineered > Solid waste > Landfill > Unclassified | place...
CCTTTATCCGAAGCCCACTGGCCTGGTAACGATCAAATATCTCCTCAAACTGCTGTAATGTCCACATATTATTTTTTGCGGGCAAATATAGCAAGGATCAGAAGTTAAAACAGGACGGGGTTTACCGAATGCTTACAAATAATCAATACAACAGTACAGTTATTCTTCATATTTTTATAAGTTTGTACTCTATTTATTCAGAGAATTTTATGGCAAAAGGAAGAATTCTACAAGTAAAAGAATCTGAAATAACGGTTATCAGTCAGCAGAATACTGATTATATCAGCCTTACAGATATGACCGTTTCTTTTAAGGAAGGTAGCGGGCTGATAGGTAAATGGATAACCAATAAAAATACGATAGAATATCTTGGCGTTTGGGAAAGAGTGAATAATCCCGATTTTAATTACCCCGAATTCGGGGTAATTGGGCAAGAAGCCGGTACAAATAGATTTATAATGTCAGTTGGTCAATGGATTGACCGAACGAAAGCCGTAGGGATGCTTGTAAAAGCCGGACGCTATGGCGGAACTTATGCGCATAAAGACATTGCATTTCATTTTGCAATGTGGCTAAGCCCTGAATTTCAAATCTACTTAGTTAATGAATTTCAGCGACTTAAAGATGAAGAAAACGACCGTCTAAAATTAGAGTGGAACCTGCAACGCACCCTTGCCAAAGTAAACTACCAAATCCATACCGACGCAATCAAAGAAAACCTTATACCTCAGGAAGTTACCAAGCAGCAGGCAAATTTTGTTTATGCAAATGAAGCCGACTTGCTGAATGTTGCTCTTTTCGGAATTACGGCAAAAGAATGGCGGGACAACAACCCCGACAAAACGGGAAACATTCGGGATTACGCCACATTGGAGCAGCTTGTGGTGTTGAGCAATATGGAGAGCGTGAACGCCTTACTCATCAGGCAAGGTTTATCTCAAAGCGAAAGACTTCTGCAACTCAACAAAGTGGCTATTACCCAAATGAAATCACTACTTGCAAGCAACGCAATGAAAAAATTGAAATGAAACGACAACTAACCGCTAACAAGCGGTTTGTTACGTTATATAACGTAGCTATAACCTATTCTTGTTTTCATACCCGGTATATTTGTCGCAAAACAACAAAAAAATCCTGGAATGAAACAATCTTACCTACTTCTCGCATCATTATTGCTGCTTTTAGGTACGGCAATACTTCAGGCACAGCAGATGCCTCCGATTCCTGTCGACAACAAGGTGCGTACCGGCAAACTGGAAAACGGGCTTACTTACTTTATTCGTGAAAACAAGTTACCCGAAAATCGGGCGGATTTCTACATCGTGCAGAAGGTCGGTTCCATTCTGGAAGAGGAAAACCAGCGCGGGCTGGCACACTTCCTGGAACATATGGCCTTCAACGGATCAACAAACTTCCCCGGTGGAGAAGAGGGAAGAGATATGAAATCTTACCTGGAGACCATCGGCGTGAAATTCGGCACAAACCTCAATGCGGGCACCGGCATGGACGAAACCATCTACAACATCAAGGATGTCCCCGTCACCACAGCGGGAGCGGTGGCGTCCTGCCTGATGATCCTGCATGACTGGTCGAATGCGCTCTTGCTCCGTGATAAAGATATCGACAAAGAACGAAAGATAATCCACGAAGAGTGGCGCACCCGCAGCGACGCTTCGCAGCGGATTATCGAGTCGGTTGCCCCGGCTATCTTTCAGGATAGCAAGTATGCCCATCGGATGCCCATCGGGTTGATGAGCGTGGTGGACAACTTTGCACCGGAAGTATTGCGTGATTACTATCACAAATGGTATCGTCCCGATCTGCAGGGCATCATCGTGGTGGGTGACATCGATGCTGATGAGATTGAAGGCCGTATCAAGGATCTTTTTTCTACAATAGCACTGCCGGCGGAGCCTGCAGAACGTCTGTACGAGGAAGTACCCGACAATGAAGAACCGATTGTAGCGGTAGCTGTCGACAAAGAGCTGCCGATGAACAACATCCTGGTTGCCTACAAAAGAAATCAGATACCCGGTGAAAGAAAGAACGGGATGGATTACCTGATGGTGGATTTTGCCACCGAGATGATCGGAAAGATGCTGAACGACCGTTTGCAGGAGATGCTTCAGAAAAGTGATGTACCCTTTGCATTCGCAGCAGTGAGAAACGGTGCTTATTTTGGTGTAGGAACCAAAGATGCCCTGCAGTTGATCGGGGTTGCCAAACCTGCACAGGCAGATGCTACCATTGCCACGTTGATGCGGGAAACCAGAAGGGCCCGTGATTTCGGATTCACTGCCGGTGAGTATGAGCGTGCCAAAGCCGACTACTTGACTAATTTGGAGAAGCTCTATAATGAACGGGATAAGCAGCTCAATAATTTTTACGTGCAGCAGTATGTAGCACGCTTTTTAAAGCAGGAGCCGATCCCTTCCATTGAAGACCGGTACAATATCATGAACCAGCTCTTGCCGCATCTTCCCCTTGCTGTGATTAACCAGATGATGCAACAGATTGTCACCGATAAAAACCGTGTGGTGGTACTGATGGGAAACGAGCAGGAAAAGGAGAGCTATCCTTCCGAAGCAGCCATCGGTGAACTGATACAAATAGTAGATAAGGAAGCACTCACGGCATATGAAGACAACAGCGTAACCGAACCCCTGCTGACTGCGCTACCCGAGAAAGGGAATATTGTAAAGGAGGAAACCGATGCAGACAAGGGTACCACCGTATGGACGTTCTCCAACGGAGCCAGGGTGGTTGTGAAACCGACCGATTTTAAGCAGGATGAGATACTTTTGCATGGTTTTGCATTAGGTGGGACTTCCCTGCTGGATGAACGGTACGTCCCGGAGATCAAGCTGATGGATGATTTGGCCACAGTGGGCGGATTGGGAAAGTTCAGCGTGACCGACCTGAAAAAGAATCTTTCGGGTAAAAAGGCGGAAGTGAACCTGAAGTTAGCCCCTTTTAACGAGCAGGTCAGTGGCAACAGCAATGTGAAAGATTTGGAGGTGATGATGCAGTTGCTCTACCTCAGTTTCACGGATGTTCGCAAAGATGAAGAGGCATACAAATCGATGTCTGGCAGGCTAAAGGGTATTTTACCCACATTGGCAGGCAATCCCGACTTTGTTTTTACAGACTCGCTGATGAGCACCATGTACCTGGGGAATCCCCGTTTTTCAATGCCTACAGTGGAGGAAATTGATGCGGTTGATTACGACAGATTGCTTAGTCTCTATGGTTCCCGTTTCAGTAATGCCGGAAACTTCACCTTCACTTTTGTCGGTAATATTTCACCCGAAGAGCTAAAACCCCTGGCCGAGCAATATATCGCCTCATTACCCGGAACAGCCAATGGGGGTGAGCAGCCCAAGGTAATTGCCACACGAAAAGGTGCTTTCAACAACCATTTCTCCATGCCCATGGAGACACCCAAGGCCTCCACCGCAATTATTTATACGGGGGATATGCCATACACACCGGAAAACATCATCAAACTAAACGCACTGGCAGAGATCTTCCGGATGGAGTTTACCGGGAAAATCAGGGAAGAAGAGGGAGGTACGTATGGCGTGCGTGTACATCAGGAAGCGGAGAAACTACCCAAAGAGGGATTCACGCTGCAGTTTCAGTTCGACAGTGATCCCGGTCGCCGCAAAGCATTGACCGATGTGATGAACAGTGTTGTTTCCGCTATGCAACAGCATGGGCCTGATGTTGAAAAACTTATGAAGGTGAAAGAATACATGTTGAAACAACATACCGATAACCTCAAAGAGAACAGCTATGCGTTGTCCAATACGTGGCAGTATTACCTATACCGCCTCGATTTGGAAAAAGATTACCTGAAACAGGTCAGTGAATTATCGGAATCTTCGCTACAGCAATTTGCGCAGCAGTTGCTCGGGCAGGGTAACCGGGTGGAGGTTTCCATGACTCCCCAATAGCATACCGCTTATTTTGGTTGGCGCGTATTTCAACTCTATTTTTTATTCACTCGGAGTGACAGGTGTTCTGCCTGTCACTCTTTCATTGGAGCAATTTCAGATATGATTCGATTATTTTGTTAGCAGCCTTAAACCTTTTCCACGTTCATTTACAATTTTGAGAGATTGATCTTCAGCAAGATATTTTCGTAATTTGGAAATAAACACATCGAGGCTGCGGGAGGAAAATACCGAATCTTCTTCTGGCCAGAACTGCTGTAAAATCTCCGATCTTGGTATCAATTGATTTTGTTTGCTGTAAAGGAGCAGGAGTAACTGTGCCTCACGTGAAGTCAGCTTTTGTGTTACCCGATTATTCAGCGACAATGTTTCCTTTACCGAATCAAAAACATACCGACCCATAGTGATCTGTAGTGTGTTGCTCTCTGGTGTTGATTCAATGCGCCTATTTTGTTTTGTGCGTTTTAGAATTGCCTGTATATGGTAATGAAGTTCTTCGGCAATGAAAGGTTTTTTTATGTACTCATCAATACCGGCGTGATATCCCTCGCGCAGGTCCTTGGGTGAGGTGAGACCGGTGGCAAGTAGGATGACAACCTGAGAATCCGCTTCACGGATTTTGCGAACAAGTTCAAACCCGTCCATTTCCGGCATCTGCACATCCGAAACGACCACTTCGGGATGAAACTCCGCGAATATTTTCAAAGCTTCCCTACCATTGGCAGCACAACGCACGTCATAGAGATCGAGCATGTCCAATCCTCCCTGAATGGCGTAGGCACAATCCTCGTCATCTTCTACAAACAGGAGTTTTATCATGATTCAACATTATTGCTTTTGTTCTGCTTCCCGGTCTGATAAGGGAAGAATAATTCAAAAAGTGTCCCTTCTCCAACCTTGCTGAAGAGGTTTACGGTTCCCAGATGTGCTTCAGCCACGCTTTTCACATAGCTCAATCCCAGTCCGAAGCCGGTCGCTTCTTTCCGACCGACAGCTTTACCCCGTTCAAATTTTCTGAAGATGATGTGCTGATCGGCGGTGGAGATACCATATCCATTATCTTTTACTGAGATATATAAGCCGTTTTCTTTCAACTGACAAATTATTTCGATCTCAACTGACTCACCTGAGTATTTAATAGCGTTATCAATTAGATTGCTGATCGCATTATGAAGCAACGTTACATCGGCGTCAAAAACAATATGATCAGGCGTAAAATGTGTAGTGAAATGTACTTTCTTTTTAACCTGGACTGAAAATTTCTCAATCAGATCTCTGATGAGATGTGTGACGTCGACAGGTTTTAAATCTGTAGAAAGCGAAGACTGTTCAGCCCGAGCAACAGTGAGAATTCTGTCTGTCAGCGCCTGAAGATTTAGAATCTGTTGTTGAGCAAGTTCAACGTACTTGTTCCGTTTTTCTGAGTCTACTACTAAATGGTCGTTTTTCATCATGGCATTTACCTGATAGATGGTTTGAAGCGGTGTGGCCATATTGTGCGTAAGGGCATGTGAAAAGTCGGTTTGCAGTTGTCGCAGTTTTCGCTCATTTCTGAATGAACGAAAAAGATAAAACAGGGCATAACCCACAAAAAGGATGAGTAGCAGTGAGAGAAAAAGCACAAGCAGCATCTGCCTGAAAACGGTGCGGTAGGGCGATATGAGTAGTACCTGTACGCCTTCACTCCCATCCATCCGTATAGGAATAATCTCTGATTCCAAGGCTCCCCGCAATCTTCCCTCTCTTTTGGGATTAGTCGTTTCTAGCACCTCTCCCGTCTTGGGATTAAGGCGATTAATAATAAATTCTCTTTGGAGTTTTTGCAGTGTTATTTCGGAATGGAAGATTGTATCGAGTGTGTGAAGTGAAATCAAATGATTTTTTTTGGCAAAAAAGTCTTGCAACAAAAGTTGAGGAGATCCGAAAGATCCTGTTTCATAATCTTGCTCCACTGTCCCAATATCTTCATTGGTTGTAAAATCAGTTTCAGCTCTAATAATAAGTTCTCTATTTACTGAAAGGGAGAATATATCGTTAATTTGTGCTTGAAGTTGCTTTTGGGTTAATCTATAGGCATTATTAATCCACACGCCTTGTAGAAGGATAGTCACACCTATTGCAAAATAAGTTAATAAGTGTATCTGTTTTAGAGATTTCATACTACGCATGAATTAAACGCACATCATTGCGGCAAATGTAATATATTTTTATCAATATACGCCGAAAATAACTAAAGAACCTTAAGTGAAATTGTTGAGATATCATAATTTTATTCGACTTTTATATAATGTATCTGAAGTTATCTCTTAAAATCCACTCATAATCAGTTTGGTAAGTGCTTAACTTTATTAACGTACGTTATATAAGAATCTGTTAACCTGATATTTGTATTATCTCTCCTAATTTTGAAGTGGGATAAAATAGTCTTATTGATAACTTAACAATAATGGATATGAAACAATTTCAAAAGAAATCCTTCTATACTCTTAAAAAAGATGATTTAGTGAACGTTTTTGGAGGAAAAACGACAATCGTGTATTATAAAGATCAAAATGGTAATATTAAAATTAAAATAGTGCAAATAGATTGAAAATCTACTCGCAATGAGTAGATAATTACCCTTCTAAATTTTTAAACAATGAAGAAAATGTTAGCAGAGAGGAAGATGTTGGTTTTGACCAACGAAGAAGTGATGAGTACGTTCGGTGGTTATGCGCCATCTGAAAGAGAGGAACCGGAAATTGGTGATCCGGATTATTTCAGAGAAATTATGAAGTGGTATTAATTATCAAATTGTCAAATGATTAAAATTATTAATTATGGGAAAGACTGGATTCCAAGAACTGAGTTTCGAAGAGTTGGAAGTTGCGAACGGTGGTTATGCAGGATTAGTTATTGCTGCGGCAGCACTGATTCTGGCAACATTCGCATTCGGTTATCAGATTGGTAAAGATAGGGCAGAAGCCGATAGAAGATAGGAGAAATGAAGATGAATAGAGTTAATACTTCATGTGTTTTCCAATCATTGACGTCGGAAGATTTAATGATGATTGACGGTGGAACTATTTCACGAAAAAGCTTACTTATAGGGGCTGCTTTGACTCATTTCTCTCCAATTTTAGGGTTAGGATATTGGTTGGGATATTTTGTAAATAACTGATTATGTTATTGATTATTATCGCATTGTCATTGATTCCCATTGCTTTGGCAGTTAGACACAAAAAGATAAGGTACATACTATTGGTATGTTCTATAATTTTATCTCTCCTGAGTATTTTTAAATTTTAAAAAAAAGAAAAATATGAAAACAAAATCAGAAGAAATATTTTTTTGTCCATTAAAAGATGAAGAATTAGCAGCAACAAATGGTGGAGGAATTATCGACACCGCAAGAAGGATTATTGAGTTTCTCAAAAATCCGATGGGTCCTTGGTTATGATTGTTGGTAAAAATGATAAAAGGGGCTGCTGTAGCAATATTACATTGTGAGGCAGCTTTTTTTGAGTATTGCTTAATTGGAACTTTCTATAAAAAAAGAAGTATTCATAAAATAATGAAACTATTACCGCAACACTTAATGCAGGACTGTGTAGAGTCGTATATCTACAAGCATACCACAAAGTCACAGGTCATATATGTAACGGTGCTTTTGGCAGTAGTGGTTTGTCTTGTTGCATTACCGTTGATTTATGTAGATGTAACAGTACAAAATCCAGGTATGGTTCGACCGGTTAATGAACGAACCGAAATAAAAGCTTCCGTTTCGGAATGGGTGGATAGCGTATATGTGCGGGAAGGTTTTCACTTGCAGCAAGGAGATACTATCTTACGTTTGCGTACCGATAATCTATTGGCCCGTCAAATGCTACTCCTTCAAAAAATGGGAGATTTAAACCGACAACTATCCGACCTGGAGCAATTGACAAATGGAAATATCCCGGGACGCTTTGCTTCGGGTATGCGTATGCAGGAGAACGCGTATTTCGCGAAGCGAAAGAACGAATTGGGAACTATCCTTGAAAAAGCGCGGAGTGAATATACACGGAACAAACAGTTGTACGAGAAAGAGGTCATCTCACAAGATGAGTACGAGCAATATATGTTTGCACTGAGAAAAGTTGAAAATGAATATTTGTCTCTCGTGAATAATCAGTTGAGCGTGTGGCAAACTGACAAAAACAATCTTGTTATGAGTATGGCGGAGTTGCAAAGTTCGCTTGTACAATTACAAAAAGAGTATGAAATGCATTTTGTAACCAGTCCTGTGAGCGGCACCCTAGAACAGTTCTCGGGGATATACAAAGGTAATAGCGTTTCGGCAGGTCAGACATTGGGTATGGTGAGCCCTGACTCAACGCTTTATGCTGAGGTGTATGTCTCTCCCCGAAATATAGGCTACCTACACAAAGGGATGCCGGTAAATGTGCAGGTAGAATCGTTTAACTACAATGAATGGGGAACTATTGATGGAAAGGTGCGTGAGATATCAAGTGATTTTTATTTTGATGACAATGCGCAAAGCAGCTATTACAAGGTGAAATGTGAATTGAGCCGAGATTATCTCACGCTGAAAAATGGGCGTAGAGGACAACTCAAAAAAGGGATGACTGTGTATGCTCATTTTATACTGACACGCCGTAGCCTGTTCGATTTGCTTTATCAGAAGGTAGACCACTGGATTAATCCCTCGCAATATAATTCCTGATCTAATTCAATCCCAAATGAAACGAGGAACGAAAGTAAAACAACACGATATTACCGATTGCGGTCCCGCTTGTCTGGCATCTATATGTGCTTACCACGGCCTACTGTACCCCATCGCTAAAATACGTCAGTATGCTTTTACCGACCAGAAAGGAACAAATCTGTTAGGACTGATTGAAGTAAGTAAACGCCTCGGGTTGGAAGCGCGTGGGGTAAGAGGCGATTATGATACGCTGATCCAACATGGTGTATATCCAGCCATTGCCCATGTGATAGTAAAAAATGCCCTCCATCATTTCGTAGTAATTTATAAAGCCGACGCCAGGTATATTCACGTGATGGACCCGGCTGACGGTAAGATGCATAGACTAACCCGTGTCGAGTTTGAAAAAGAATGGACAGGTATCTTGCTTCTTATAAAAAAAGAGGAGTCGTTCCAAACAGGAAAACAGATCCAAAGTATGATGCGTCGTTTTATCGGACTTCTGTTACCTCATAAAGCGCTCATGTCTCAAGCATTGTTTGGTGCAATTATATTTAGCGTGCTTGGTTTGTCCACGTCGGTTTATGTGGGAAAGATTACCGATTACGTGTTGATAGACAAGAATTATAACCTGTTGCACTTGATGGGAATTATCATGATCTTCATTATCCTTTTGCGAACATTCATCGGTTCCATGAAAAGTATTTTAGCACTACGAACCGGTCAACATATTGATGCAGTGTTGATCCTGGGATATTATAAGCACCTTCTTACACTCCCGCAGCAATTTTTTGACACAATGCGTGTAGGAGAAATTATTTCACGTGTTGGAGATGCCGTCAAGATCAGAAATTTTATCAACAATGTATCAATCGATTTGGTGGTTAACGCGATGATACTCTTCTTCACTCTTTGCGTAATGTTTATTTATTCATGGCAACTGGCACTTATAACTTTGGCTTCGGCTCCGCTATTTTTTATTATTTACGTTGGCTTCAACCGGTTAAACAGAAAGTATCAACGCCGGATTATGGAGACTAATGCAGAACTGGAAAGTCAATTGGTAGAATCTATCAACTCCATTAATACGATCAAACGATTTGGTGTAGAAGATTTTGCTAACATTAAAACCGAAAATCGTTTTGTGCGCTTATTGCGTAATACATTTCGCAGTATTTACGGTGCCATCGTTGCGCAGGGAGGCATTCAGTTCGTATCGTCGATTATTACCGTGGCAGTGCTTTGGGTAGGCAGCATGCTCGTTATCAAACAGCAAATTACACCCGGAACGCTGATGTTGTTTTATTCGCTCGTGGGTTACGTGATTACTCCAATAGGATCACTGATCACGGCAAATCAGACTGTGCAGGATGCGCTGATTGCGGCCGATCGTCTATTCCAGATCATGGATCTGGAACGCGAAGAACAGCCAGGTAATCACAAGCAAAGGCTTTGGCGAAACAGTATCGGTGATATCACATTAGATCACGTGTCGTTCCGTTATGGATCCCGGAAACAGGTGTTTACCGATCTTTCGATGGTAATTCCAAAAGGAAAGACAACGGCTATTGTCGGAGAGAGCGGTTCGGGGAAGACTACCCTCATCTCTCTATTACAAAATATTTATCCGATTCAAGAGGGTAACATCAAAATCGGGAAGTACGATATCAAACAAATTACCAATGAAAGCCTTCGAGAGCTTGTGAGTACAGTGCCGCAACAAATTGAACTGTTCGCTGGAAGTATACTAGAAAATATCGCTTTGGGGGATTTTCAACCGGATGTAAAGCGAGTATCAGAGATCACGGAACAATTAGGGCTGAATGATTTTATAAATGGTTTGCCGAACGGCTTCTCCACCTATATTGGAGAACACGGGGCTTCGCTTTCCGGCGGAGAAAAACAACGTATCGCCATTGCACGCTCATTGTATAAAGATCCAGAGGTGTTAATTTTCGATGAAGCTACCTCATCGCTTGACTCCATCTCCGAGAAATTTGTAAAGAATACATTGAATGATTTGGCCGCGAAAGGAAAAACCATTATTGTCATCGCTCACAGATTGAGTACTGTGCGCGACGCTGAGCGTATAGTTGTTTTGGAAGAGGGACGTTTGGCGGAGCAGGGATCTCACGAAGAGTTATTGCAAAGCAGTGGCGTTTATGCCAAGTTGTGGAATGAGCAGTTTAACGTGATAGGCTAAACTTTAACGATTATGACACTTTATCAACAAATTGACAGGATGAGGTATATTCATTGTCTTATCAGTAAGGAACGAACCGGGCCCCCGGAACATTTTGCCGAGAAGTTACAACTTAGTAAAAGGCAACTTTTTAATATTTTAGAGGAAATGCGTATTTTAGGATTAGATATTCGTTACAGCAAAACGAGAGAAACGTATTATTATAATGGAGATAAGTATCTTTATCTTTGTTATTCGTTAAGAGAATTGTCCGAAGAGGAGGTAGAAAATATTTATGCCGGTATGAAATTTTCCTCAAAGTGCAATTATATTTCACTATGTCCCGTTAATTTTATCTCCGTAATTTAAAAGCGCGCAAATAAATTACGAAACAATTTTAGTATTAACCATTTAAATTTATTTTTGCATGGATAATTTAGGATTCGTAGAGTTAAATACTCAGGAATTGGAAGAGGTGAATGGAGGAATACCTGCCTTCCTTGTGGGATTTTTAATTGGAGCATTGATTGCAGCTCTAATATTTGATTATTAAAATTAAGGCAAGAATTATGGAAATTTTAACATGTAATGATTCGAATTTTACAGCATTGACAGAAAGTGAACTGTTGGAATTCAACGGAGGATCTATTTTTATGCTTATATTGGGGGCTGTCGCGGGCTTTTTGCTTATCAAAGGTGCCATTGAAGCAAACAGATTAGCCGAGCAAATGAGCTAAATAATTGGAATTGATATAAAGAGGGTTTTTTAATCCTCTTTATATCAAATAATTTTTTCCATATATATATATATATATTCTGGGTCTTTCTATGCAAAATGAGATAGAAGCGAATTTACATTAACAAAGGTGGCTTCAAAAAGTAACATTACTTTGATATCAAAGGTTTTAATCTTGTTCCTTTAATTTTGTAAACGATATGGAAAATATGCATATTCGATGCAGAGCTATGATGCTCCTATTTATAGGAATAATACATATTCCATGTCTAATTTCCCAACAGATAACAGAAATTAAGGGGAAGGTAATTGATGAAAATGGAAAAAATTTTCCTCATGTCCATATATTTCTCATAAACTCTCAAACCGGAACGATCACCAACAAGGATGGTGCATTTTTATTGAACTTTAAAGGAGAGGAAGATATATTGAGTGTGTCTTTTATAGGTTATAAGACAGAATCAGTAAGTATAAATAAATTATCAGGTTTTATCAAAATTCAAATGAATCCATCTCCTATCCAGCTTGATGAAATAGTGATAAGTAACCTGTCAGCCAGTGACCTGTTTAAAAAAACCATTGAAAAAATACCTGATAATTATCCGATTGAACCGGTGCTTCTGCAAACATATTACCGGGGAAAGGTGTCGGAAAAAGATACATTGCTATACATGGATGAAAGCGCTTTTAATATTGTTAAGTCATACAAAACTGCTTTCAAAGATGAATATTTTTTAATCAAAAACCGTAATTTTCATTTCACAGATAAATTTCGATTGAATGTAAGACGGATCGGAAATGTTGATGTCATCAAAACTGCTTCAGAAAAGTTTGATGATGCTTTTTTCCGTAAACATGACATCGAGTATTTGCCCGGGACAACATTTGATAACCGTTACGTATATGTATTGACTTTTTCTCCGAAAGATAAAAGAAAGGGAGATAATGGAAGAATATACATTGACGCGGATGACTTGGCCTTCATTCGTTTCGATGTAAATTTTCAAAATGGTGACAAGAAATATTCCCAATATAAAAAAGTAGAAGGAAAGTATTATCTGATGGAAGGATACAGCATGCACTTGAACAGATATCTTGGACAAGAGGTAAAGCCTGCCGAATCAAATATAGTCACAACCCATATCAGTACTATTTTTAAAAAGGAAGAAATTGAAGGTACTCCAATAGGGATCGAAGATTTCGTTGGCTCCTACGCTACACAAAATGAAGATACAATATTTTGGAAAAAACATAATGTACTCCTTCCCGATTCTTCGATACAGCAGGTCATGAAAGAATATACAGTTCGACAACAGAATACGGGTTTAAGTGATAGTCTACAATATGCCACTTATATAAAACGACTGTATGCGCCCTCCGTTTCTCTTATGTTATCATCCGGTTTTGCAAAGGATTTTCAAACTGTGAATTATAATCAATATTCCATGAACAGATTCATGTTTCACCTTATTCAGAAGAATATTCAAGGCGTTTTTAAAGAACAGATCGTATTACTGTCATATTATGTATTGGTGGCTTTTCCTCTGGAAGAAATATTTTCTGAATGGAAATTGCTTGAAATGAATGGAATCAGCGCGAGGCCGTATCCGCTGTTATACAATAAACACGGAATGGCGTATCTATACAACATAGGAAGAAGTGCTTTGTCTGATTTCAAAAATGGGCATTATACCGATTTCATGCGCTTGCATACCATTCGCAATGATGGGCATTACGTGAAATCAATGATGATAGAGGAGGACTTAGCAAAAATTGATCTTTCAAACAAAAATAATCAATATGAATACTTCAAACAATACCTACCGATGTTGTTCTACTATAGAAGTTCCAATATCTACAATCCCTTCTTGAGAGATAAAAAAGTACATACGGATATTTCGGAAGCAAAACAGCCTCTTATCATCGACAGAAACCGGAGCTGGGTGAAATATCTTTTTAATCCGACCGTCGAGTATCAGCGTCACGTAAAGAGAGCAGACCTGACTGAGCAAGAAAGTAAATATTTGAAGCACTCTTCTTACTGGTCGTGGCTCAACCTTGTTTCGCCGCAGATGTACGGTATTAGTAAATTCCCCATGGGTAACCGGAACAGTATTACTTTTAGCCTAAATTATCTGCGGACTCCCTTCGGCGAACAGTTCGGACAAAATATCTGGATTATGCGTAATTATAGCCAGTTACATGGTGTCTTTTTCAAACAGTACAAAAATTTCGAAAAAACTTCATTTGGTATTGGATATAAGCTTTACGATTTGCAATTATTCAGGAATGCCTTTGTGACTACTTCCTTGGATGTCTGGCAACAGCCCAGCGATTTCCAGTTTATGACAAATTCTTCTTTCTGCGGATTTCATATAGGTCAGTTGTTTGAATACCAATTCCTGCCTGATAAATATATACACAGGAACAATATGTCTCTCTTTATTGGTTATGATTATAAGACCAAGGGGTATCTGCCGGAAAGCTTTTACCTGAAAGAAAACTTCAATATAAAAGCTGGTGTTAAAGTGAACCTGAAATAGCCGTAAGAATTTATTGAACATCGGGAAGACTGTTAAATTTGAGCTTTTGCATGAGCCAATTAGATAGTCTTCCTTTTTTAAATGATTTAAATGACATCAAAGAAAATTATGCTGTTTTGCTTATTTCTTGTTTTTATCTTGTCTGCGCGATCACAAATAAAGATAATTGATGAAACAACCAATCAGCCAATCCCTTTTGTCCATGTCTTCACAGACGATGGAAAATTAGGTGTAGTTTCTAATCTAAAAGGGATGATAACAGAAAAGGATGTTTCACTCTTAACCCTGGATATGAATGCAACATTGATCATTCAACATGTCGTATATAGTTCTAAGCAGGTAAAAGCTTCTGATCTTGTTCATGAGAAAGAAATATTCTTATCAGCCAGAAGTATAAATCTGGACGAGATTGTGGTTACACCACAAAAACATCCATACATTCATGTTGGCTTGAAAGGATTTTTTCGGTCGTATGTTTTACTTAACAATGAACCCAAATATTATGTTGATGGCATTGCTACTTACTATCTTTCGAAAAAAAGTCAAAAAGTAAGGATGGAGTTGCACCAATATCGTGTGTTTAGAAATGAGGAGATAGTCGCAAATGAGAAGAAGAACTTTTTTATCAGTATAGATGATCGGCCCGGTTTGCCAGATATAAAGACGAATACACTTATTCATGAGTTAGGTGACGGTTATCAATTAGAAACCTCTGAATCGGGATATAGTATTGTTCATAAAGACTCAACTGTGGGATATTTTTCATATTCGCCTGATGCCGGACCGGTAATAATGCACGTTGATAGAATGGCTCCTGATAGCATGAAATCTTTTGGTTTGGGAAGATTTAGAATTCAAAAACAGAAATGGCTAAATTCGGCACAGTATCTGTCTTATGACGAATACAATGTAGAGGCGAAAGATTTAGAAAGTTTCAAGGAGTTTTATACTACGCGTTATTCATTCGATAGAGATAAAACTACTTTCGAAATTCAATGTTTACAAGAACTATTTATCTTTGAACGAAACTATCTAAATAAATTGGAAATGAAACAGATAAAGACCACAACCAACAGGAAAATTCCATTGAAGCATCTGATAGTAGATAAGTATTGGAATAACTTGAAAGGATATAATATTCCCGAGATTGATCCCAATTTTGGGAAGAGACTGGGTAAATCATTGAAAATGTATTGATTTGTTATTTGAAATGTATGGTTTGACTTGGAAGGTTTTATTGATATTATCGCTTTCCTTTACAACCCTTGCTCCTGTAATGAATGCGCAAGAAATAATGGATAATTTTAAAGAGAAGCTGAAAAAAGCTTTAATGGTGCCAGATACACAGTCATCGCGAGAAATGCAACAATCCCAACCCCAAAAACTTTTCTTGAAAGAATACAGTAGGAAAGAAGTATTAAAAGTGTCTCCATTAACAAAGTTGCCAACTAAGTATGATCGAATTATAATCCCACTTAAACAGGAGGAAATGCAAATTTATATGTACATTATACCATCCAACGCACCACCTATTAATATGCTTCCAGTTGGCTCGGTAGAGTATATCATAGAAGGGAATCAAAGGTATGTTCGTAGTACCGCGGGAAAGCTTGTAGTACCAAGTGAGGATAGTTTTGATCCAACCTATGGGAGAGCCGAAAAGCGACGAAAAAGAACGGAACGACTGATGAGGTTGTATACCAATGATGACCGATAAAGATAATGACTATTTTTATGATGAAATTCCAATGTAAACAAATTGCATATGAAACTTTATTTATTTCTCCCAATAATTTCAATTTTTATTGCTTCTACATTGTTCTATAATGAATCCCTATCTACGCCATTTATTATAAAAATGGGGATCGTTTTATTGCTTCTTATTGTATCCGTAATTCTCTTAATAAGAGATATAAAGCGAAGAGAAATAGGCTAATTTCTCATCTTGATGAGTACCGGTGTAAGAGTCCGCTATGAATGAGATATTGCCTTTCTACTTTCGATGAATATGATTTCAGAGAACAACAAGGTATTGATCACTTTTTCTTCTCTAAAATGGAGAGAACAATACTCTCTTCTTCTGTAAGACCAGCTTTAATGTCCGACCTTTCAATCTTATCAAGCCGGTCAAAGTAGTTCTGTAAAGTTCCTGATTCATACTGTAAGATGATTTCAGGGTGTATATAATATTTTTTACATACAGCGCGGGTATTTCCCAGTTGAGCTGCCACCTTGTCGATCGCTTCCACAATAACTTTCTTCTTCTCCGACTCGGTTTCTGCACAACCCAGTTCCCTGAATGCCAGAAAAGCTTTTACCGTGCCTGACCAGGTGCGGAAATCTTTGGATGTGAAATCTTCTCCACAGATATCTTTGATATAATAGTTTACCATGCCGGAATCGATGGATTGCCGTTTTCCTTCTTCATCATAATATTGAAAAAGCTCTTTCCCGGGAATCTCCTTACATTGCTGTACCATGCGAGCCAGTCTCGGACTCCTGATGCCGATATCCTGATATATCCCTTTCTTGCC
>Ga0172382_10006691_pt1 | contig 16630 bp, 16 predicted proteins | sample Leawel138RmetaG_FD_122245 | JGI IMG/M metagenome (GOLD analysis project Ga0172382, IMG submission 122245) | Leachate microbial communities from a municipal landfill in Southern Ontario, Canada - Leachate well 138R metaG | ecosystem: Engineered > Solid waste > Landfill > Unclassified | place...
GCTGAGTTATTTATGGAGCGGCTGGGGTGCCGTGACCAGCCTGCTGCTGTTCTGTGCGCTGTGGGAATATGGCGGGCAAGTATATGGTGATCTGGTGCTGCCGGGGCCGGTGGCTACCCTGAGTCAATTGTCCATGATGTTCAGCGAGGGTCTGGCCGTGCCCGAACTGGCCATATCGGCGCGGCGTGCGCTTTACGGCCTGGGGTTGGCGCTGGCGGCAGGCACCGCTCTCGGGCTGCTGGCGGGCCGATCAATGACGGCGGCCATGGTGTCCCGCCCGCTGGCCACACTGCTGCTGGGCATGCCGCCCATCGCCTGGCTGGTGCTGGCCATGTTGTGGTTTGGCATGGGCGACGCCACTCCCGTGTTCACTGTCTTCATCGCCTGTTTTCCAATTGCTTTCATAGGCGCCATGCAGGGTTCGCGCACAGTGGATAACAAGCTGCGGGATATGGCACTTTCCTATCGCCTGCCTTGGTGGATGATGATGACCGATGTCCATCTTCCCCATGTCACTTCCTATCTGTTTCCCGCCTGGATCACGGCGCTCGGGGTGTCCTGGAAAGTTGTGGTCATGGCTGAACTGCTGACCACGGTTGATGGCGTGGGGGCCGCACTGGCGGTTTCGCGCACACAGCTGGACATGGCCGCTTCGTTGGGCTGGGTCGTTGCGGTGCTGGGGCTGCTGCTGGCGCTAGAGTATTTGTTTCTGGAACCCGTCAAGCGGCACGTTGAACGCTGGCGCACGGAGCCCACATCGTGAGCGTGCTCCGTATCCGCCATCTCTATCATCGCTACGGCCTGACCGAAGTGCTGGCAGACGTGGGTCTGGACCTGCACGCGGGCGAGACCCTGGCGTTGGTGGGGCCGTCAGGCTGCGGTAAAAGTACGCTGCTGCATATCGTGGCGGGTCTGTTGACGCCTTCGGAAGCCGAGATGCAATCGACATTTCGCAAGGTATCCTGTGTCTTTCAGGAACCTCGGCTCATGCCGTGGAAAACAGCCCTGGATAATATCGCCCTGGGGCTGAAGGCTTTGCGGATACCCAAAACACCGCGGCGCCGGCAGGCTGCTGAACTGGCTGGGCGCATGGGGCTGGCCACGGGCGATCTGGAAAAATTTCCTCATGAACTATCGGGGGGGATGCAGAGCCGGGTGTCGCTGGCTCGCGCGCTGGCGACTAACCCCGACCTTCTGCTGCTGGATGAACCGTTTTCTGCGCTGGATATCGGCCTGAAAGCCGAACTCTATGGCTTGCTCACAGAACAGGTGGGGCGCTTCAATACCGCTGTGCTGATGATCACTCATGACCTGATGGAAGCGGTGCGTCTGGCAGACCGTATTCTGATGATGGTGCCGGAGCCTGGCCGGCTGGTGCGCGAGTTTCCGCTGGCAATCCCACAGGCGCAGCGCAGCAGCACCTGGGTTTATCAGACCACTGCTGAACTGATACTGCAGGACGAAGTCCGTATCGGCTTTGGCTTGTCTGAAGGGGATATCACTTCAACCGAACCGCGTGAACAGATACGCCACGCGGGGTGCGCGGTTTGACGCTTATTCCGGGTCCGCAGCAGGCTGCCGTGCGTGGCGATTCGCCTTTGTTCATGTGCGGATTCCGGCCATTCTTTGTGCTGACGGCGGCCAGCGCGGTAGTCTTGATGCTTATGTGGCTGTTGATGCTCAGTGGCTGGCTGCCTAGCACCATGCCGGGCGGCAGCCAGCTCTGGCACAGCCATGAACTTATTTTCGGTTTTGTCACCGCATCGATTGCCGGCTTTGTACTGACGGCCATTCCCGAATTCACCAAGGCTGAACCCATCGACCGCAAGGCATTGCTGCGGCTTACTCTGCTGTGGGTAGCGGCGCGGCTGGCTTATGCGCTGGCGGGCCTCTGGCCGTCATGGCTGGGCCTGTGGCCGGCGGCGCTGTTCAATCTGGCGTTGTGGGTGTTGCTGCTGTTGCAAGTGACACCAGCCGTCTGGCGCGACCCTGGCCGCCGCCATATCAGCTTTGCCTGGGCGCTTGGGGCCATGGCGGTATTGCAATTGGGGTACTTTGTTGCGCTGGCGCTTAACACCGACGCAATGGCATGGTTGAGGTTGGCGGTTGGCGTGACCATGGTGCTGATCATTATTGCCGCGAGCCGGGTCTCGATGTCGGTGGTTAATGGGGTGGTTGAAAAGGGCAGGCCGGGTCAGGCAGAACCCGGTGATGTCGGCTACCTGGCACGTCCGCCCCGGCGCAATCTGGCGATCTTCTGCATCAGCGCATGCAGTGTGACCGAATTCATGTTGGGCCATAACCCTGTCACTGGCTGGACAGCGCTGGCTGCGGCTGCCGCGATGCTGAATCTGCTGAATGACTGGCATGTGGGTCGGCCACTGTTTACCCGCTGGGCTTTGATGATGTACGCCTTTTATTGGCTGATCGCCCTGGGCTACGGGTTCATGGGGGCGGCCTGGCTGGGTGTGCCCCTGCTGCCATCGGCGGGCCGCCACGTGTTGATGGCCGGGGCAATGGGCTTGTCCATCTTCACCATCATGTCGGTGGCCGGGCGTATCCATGCCGGCCTTTGGCTGGATCGTCGCCCCTGGGTGCCGGCCACCGCCGCGCTCTTGGTATTGGCCACACTGCTGCGCGCTGCTGCCGGTATGGGTCCAGCGGCAGCATGGGCATCGCCCCTGCTTTTCGTTTCCGGCTTGTTGTGGGCGGCGTGTTTTGCCGTCTATCTGTTCAAGACCTGGTCAGTATTGGCAGGGCCGCGCACGGATGGACTGGTCGGTTGCCAGGAACCCCAGGATCGCAACGCCGATCATGGCGGTGGCGGGGGATGCTAGGGTCAAGTCGAGCGGCGGGGGGACTTGATCAGAGGATCCTTAGGCAGCGCCTTGCAGCCATTGCTGGTAAGCGTCACGGGTCACGCTGGATACGGATTCCAGCACTTTCTGATGCTGGACTTGATGACGCAGCGCCAGTCGTGCATCGGCCATGGCCCGCGACCGGCAAAACCAGTGGCAACTGTGTTGCAGCAGATAGAGTTCCGCCGAAAGATGGTAAGCGCGATCCTTTGCGCCCCAGCCCCCTTCGTTGTCCACCACATGGCGCAGGCCGACCGCATGTATATGCAGCAGCTTGCGGAAATCGCGGGTCAACACAGGAAGGAAAAGTTCAATATAAGGCACGCAGAACCGCAACACGCCCATGCTGGCGGCCTGCTGGCCTTCCTTTTGCATGGCATTGGCCAGCGATTGCACTTGCAAAGTGACCGCACGCTCTGTCTGGGCAAAGGTTTCCAGTACCTGGAGCTGCCGTGTTTCGGTTTCTTCGCTGATGGCGCGGGTGTAGCCCTGGGTAAGGGTTTCCATATGGCGTTCCAGCTGCAAATTGGCCAGATGCTGGCCCAGCAGGACCACATGCGAGCGTTGGTAGCGTACGCGCAATAGTTGCCATGCAGCGGCAACTATCAACAGGATTAATACAGTGTCCATGACCTGCTTTCTCTCATAGCCAAGCCGGAATCCTTTCCTTAGCGTGCCAGGGAATAGAATTCGGCATTGGGGCGCATGCTGGTCACATTTGCCATGCGATTGGACATGCCAAAGAAGGCCGAGATCCCCGCAATATCCCAGATATCTTCTTCATTGAAATCGTGCGCCTTGAGCGTCTCGAAATCGGCTTCTTCCACCAGATGCGCGCTTTGTGAAACCTTCACGGCAAAATCAAGCATGGCCTTCTGACGGTCGCTGATGTCGGCCTTGCGGTAGTTGGTGGCAAGCTGATCGGCAATAAGCGGGTCTTTGGCACGTATCCGCAGGATGGCCCCATGCGCGATCACACAATACTGGCACTGGTTCATGGCGCTGGTGGTCACCACTATCATTTCCCGTTCGGCCTTGGTGAGATTGCCGGGTTTTTCCATCAAGGCATCGTGGTAGGAAAAAAAGGCGCGGAACTCGTCCGGCCGGTGGGCCAGGGCAAGAAAGACGTTGGGAATGAAGCCGGATTTTTCCTGAACAGCCAGAATCCGTTCGCGGATATCGTCCGGCATGTCTTTCAGTTCAGGAACAGGAAAGCGGCTGATGGGGGCCTGATCGATCTGTGTCATGGTTTCCTCTTTTACAGGCCGGTACGGGCTTTGACGGCGTCTTCGTGCAGGGACTCATTGAGTTGATCGACCACAATCGCCCAGGCGGCATCCGCTTTGATCTGCTCGGTCAGGAACTGGCGCTGGGCGTCGTTCCAGTAGGGTGCGTCCGCGAGCATGACGTCGGCCGATAGCTGATGGGTCTTGATGAACTGGGCGATGGCCGTTTCACTGGCATCAAGGCCGAGCTGAAGAAAAAGATTGGTCATGCGCGGTGTCGGTGAATTCATGTGGGTTCTCCTACCAGGTTGATGTGAAACGGATCGGCTCGAATCCTGGGCATATGTACCACTCAGAGTCCAATAGACGCAAACCCGAGGCAGAAGGCACGGACTGGTGATGTTCCAGGATGCTCATTCTTGGTGCCATTTTCTAGGGCCTGCACGGGCGGTCAGCATAGAATGCGCGCATCGCGTGGTAGTCCTCAGCAGAAACCATGACTGGATCGGCATAGGACGAAAAAAAGGCCGAAACACAAAGTTTTCGGCCTTTTTTCAATTATCTATGGACATTAGTGGATGTGCATGGATAAAAATCCTGGAGCGGGAAACGAGTCTCGAACTCGCGACCTCAACCTTGGCAAGGTTGCGCTCTACCAACTGAGCTATTCCCGCGAAAGATTTGAATTATAGGGTGAATTTTTATTTGTTGTCAAGTATGACCTTGGAAAACAAAAAATGCGTCCACTGCATCTTTTCCGTTATGTCCACAGTGTCGCGAGAGGTCCGGCCTGTCGATTGCAGTAAGATGTGATCAAACACGGAAGCTCGTCTGCGGGCTTCGCATGATGGATACGTTTTTTCGGGGGGCGGCCCCGTGCTGCATATAACGGAACAGGATCTTACACATCACAACACGCTGGGTCTGAAGTCACAGGCGCGGGCTTTCTTACGGTTGGAATCTGTCGATACGCTGGAAGCCCTGTCCGATGCCGCTACGCGCTATCCCGGGGTGGTCGTACTGGGTGGGGGCAGCAATGTCGTTTTGGCGCCGCAGATTGACGAACTCGTGGTCCATGTTGCAACCCGGGGCGTGGGTCTGGTCGATCAGGATGCAGATGCCTTCATTGTCGAGGTGCAGGCAGGCGAGGCTTGGCATGATTTCGTTGCGTCATGCATGAAGCAAGGCTGGAATGGTCTGGAAAACCTTGCCTTGATTCCTGGTTCCGCCGGGGCCGCGCCGATTCAGAATATTGGTGCCTATGGGGTGGAACAGAACCGGTTTTTTCATAGCCTGGTGGCCTGGGATATCCGTCATTCCCGGCGCGTGGAAATGGGCCCGGCGGATTGCCTGTTTTCTTATCGTGACAGTTTTTTCAAGCAAGCCGAAGCGGGGCGCTGGCTGATCCTTGCTGTGCGTTATCGCCTGCCGCGTAATTGGAACCCACAGGTTTTCTACCCTGATCTTGCCCGCCATGCCAGTATTGCCATGGCGGGTGCTGCCGTTGCGCCGCAACAGGTGTTCGACGCCGTTTGCGAAATACGGCGCGCCAAGCTGCCTGATCCGGCAAAACTGGCCAATGTGGGTAGTTTCTTCAAGAACCCGCTGGTAACTGCCGACGCATTTCGCAGCTTACGCGAGTTGCATCCGCACATCGTAGGTTATCCCGTTGAAGATGGAAGCCGCTATAAGCTGGCTGCGGGCTGGATGATCGAACGTTGCGGCTGGAAAGGGCGGCGGCTGGGTGTGGTTGGCATGCATGAACGTCAGTCACTGGTGCTGGTCAATCACGGCGGGGCCACGGCACGCGACATACAGGTGCTTGCCGATATTGTGCGCGCCGAGGTTGCCACGCGTTTTGGGGTGCACCTGGAACAAGAACCCGTGGAAATCGGCACGGCAGCGTCGGAACAAGCCTGAGCTGCCGGCTTTACTACCCAGCCTCAGTTGGCCAGGACGTCGTGCATGTCGAACAGGCCGAAGTCCTTGCGTGCCAGGTAGCGCACTGCGCGCAGGCTGCCTTGCGCATAGGTGGCGCGGTTACTGGAGCGGTGCGTGATCTCGATTCTTTCGCCTGTGCCGCAGAAATACACGGTGTGGTCGCCGACAATATCGCCGCCGCGCACTACCGAGAAGCCGATGCGGCCGTTTTCCCGTGGGCCGGTGTGGCCATGGCGCGACCAATCAGCGATCTCGTTGAGATCTTCCCCCCAGGCACGGGCAACGGCTTCCCCCATGGCCAATGCGGTTCCCGAAGGAGCGTCGACCTTGTGCCGATGGTGGGCTTCGAAGACTTCCGCGTCATAGCCACTGTTGAGCAAGCGAGCAGCCATTTCCAGCAGCTTCAGGGTGACGTTGACGCCAACACTCATGTTGGGGGCGAAGACGATGGCGGTTTTCTGGCTGGCGGCCTGGATGGCCTGCTTGCCTGCTTCGTCGAAACCTGTCGTGCCTATAACACATTTCACGCCATGTTCAATACAGGCTTGAAGGTGGGCCAGGGTGGCTTCGGGCCGCGTGAAGTCGATGAGGCAGTCGGCATCTGCCAGGCCGGCAAGATTGTCGGTGATCTTGATCCCTGTTTCCACACCCAGAAAAGCACCGGCATCCTGGCCGATACTGGGTGATTCTGCTTGGTTAAGGGCGACGGCAAGAGTGAGGTCTTCGCTGTTCAGCACGGCTTCGATGAGCATGCGGCCCATGCGGCCATCAGCTCCTGCTATTGCGATACGCATTCAGTGGTGTCCTTGAGCTTTCGGATTATCGGAGAGGTTCTGCATCACGTTCGGTGGACGTCGGTGTTACTTCGGTTTCAGCCGTGTTGGCCTCGGCCGCTGTGGTGCCGGTGTCTGTTTTCTGGAAAGGCTGGCGGTCGGGCTGTTCGTCGCCTTCCCAGCGTACCAAGGAATCGCCTTCGAACCAGACACTGAACCGTCGCTGTTTAGGGTCGCCATAACCCGGTTTGCTATAGTAGGGATAGTCCCAGCGATCACTGCGGAAAATGTCCTGCAGTGTCGGGGTGCCCAACAAAAAGCGTACTTGTTCGCGTGACATGCCCGGTGTCAGGCGTTCAACCTGTTCGGCTGTGATCCAGTTGCCTTGTTGGATGTTAGGGCGGTACGGGAAGCCCCAGTTGGTACTGCCGCAAGCCGATAGCGCCAGTACCAGTGCGCTGCCTGCTACGCCGGTTCGCAGTATCTTGGAGAAATTGTTCGTGATTGTCAGCACCAAGCGCCCCTGATATTCAGAACGAGTAAAACCGTTATCATAAAGGGTATTCGAGAAACGCATGAGCGTTCATCGCCGTCTGCAGGCCTCTGGTCGCAGACGCCTGGCCCGTCGTGGCTGTATTCCGCCAGAGATTCACAATGACTGACCCCAATGAGCTGAAGAACGCCGGCCTTAAGGCGACTTTTCCCCGTCTCAAGATTCTCGACATTTTCCGCCGCGCCGATGAACGTCACCAGAGTGCTGAAGATGTCTATCGCACCCTCATAGCCGAGGATGTCGACATCGGGCTGGCTACGGTTTATCGTGTGCTGACGCAGTTTGAACAGGCCGGCATCCTGGTGCGCAGCCAGTTCGATGGCGGCAAGGCAGTGTTCGAACTCAACGACGGCGACCATCACGATCACCTTATCTGCACCCATTGCAACAAGGTGGTCGAATTCAGCGATACCGAAATCGAATCACGCCAGTACAAAGTGGCCGACGACCACGGTTTCAAGCTGGAAAGCCACACCATGATGCTGTACGGCATGTGCCCGGAATGCGCCAGTAAACGGCCCGCCGGCCGTTAGGGGCTCTGGCTGGCGGCTATAGCTTAGCCGTTCAGCATTTCGCTGGCGTGCTTGCGTGTGGTGTCTGTGATGGTCATGCCGCCCAGCATGCGTGCAACTTCATCGACGCGGCTTTGTTCATCCAATAGCCGGATATCAGACTGCGTGCTGCCGTCGGTAGACGATTTCCGCACCTCAAAATGATGGGTGCCGCATGCCGCGACTTGGGGCAGATGGGTAACGCACAGTACCTGATGGCGCTTACCCAGCTGCCGCAGCAGGCGCCCGACCACTTCGGCCACGGCACCCCCAATGCCCGTATCCACTTCATCAAAAATCAATGTCGGCACTTGGGCCGCCTGGCTGGCAATTACCGAGAGGGCCAGCGACAGCCGCGCCAGTTCACCGCCTGAAGCCACTTTTGCCAAGGGGCGCAGCGGCGTGCCAGCGTGGCCGGCGACCCGGAATTCCACGAGTTCCTTACCATGCGCGCTTGCTGGGCAGGTATCCAGGGCAACCTCAAAGGCGCCGCCCTGCATCGCCAGTTCCTGCATGGCGGTGGTGACATCATTTCCCAGGCGCTCTGCCGCCCGCCGGCGCTTCTGGCCGAGTTGATCGGCGACAGCATGGTAGGCCCGCTCAGCGTCGTCTACGCGTGCTTGTAGTGCCTGCAGGTCGGTGGCGGCTTCGGATGCGCTCAGTTCGCCGGCCAAACGTTCCTGCAGAGCGGGGAGGGCTTCAGGTTCTACCTGAAATTTGCGGGCTGCTTCGAATAATTCGGCAACCCGGCGTTCTGCCTGCGCCAAAGCCTCTGGATCGAGGTCCAGGCGGTCGAGATAACTGTTCAGGTCGGAAACGGCTTCAGAAGCAGAGATCCGTGCCGACTCCAAAGCGTCAAAGACGCCTTGCAGCTGGCTGTCGTGCTTCAACAGTTGCTGTATCTGCCGCGCCGCGCCATTGAGTGCCTGAAGGGCGGAGCCTGCTTCGTCCTCCAGCAGGCTCTGGGCAAGGGTCGCCCCTTCAAGCAGAGCTTGACCGTGAGCCAGGCGCGATTGTTCGTTACTGATGAGTTCCCATTCGCCTTCCTTGGGGGATAGTGCTTCGAGCTCATCCAGCTGCCATTGCAGCCTGTCGCGTTCCTGCTGCATGGCGTGAGCATTCTGCTGAGCTGTCTGCAAGCTGCGCGCGGTTTTCTGCCACACTTGCCAGGCTGCCGCTGTGTCGCGGGCCAGGCCGGCCAACCCGCCTTGCTGATCAAGCATATTGCGCTGGCTGGCAGCCATCAGCAGACCCTGGTGGGCGTGCTGGCCATGGATGTCCACCAAGTGTTCGCCCAATTCGCGCAACATGCCCAGATTGGCAGGCACACCGTTTACATAGGCCTTGCTGCGGCCCTGTGCATCGATGATGCGACGCAGGACGAGATCGTCCTGAGGATCGAAGTCGCGCTCACGCAGCCAGTCGTGCAGACTGTCGGGCGGGGTAAATACGGCAGAAATCTCGGCGCGTTCGGCGCCTGTTTTCAACAGGCCGATGTCACCGCGACCCCCAAGAGCAAGCGACAGGGCGTCGATCAGTATTGACTTGCCTGCGCCGGTTTCACCGGAAAAGACAGTGAAGCCGGGTGAGAAGGTGATTTCGGCTTCGTCGACAATGACAAAATCACGGACGTGCAGAAGGCGCAGCATGGCTCTTCATTCGGAGTTGTCGGAAGGTTGGGGCATGTGGTTCCAGTGCAGCTTGTGACGCAGTGTCGAAAAAAAGCTGTACCCGGTAGGGTGGATGAAGCGCACGCTGTGATCAGCGCGCCGTACTTCGATGCGGTCGCCCGGTTGGCAATCGGACCATGTCTGCATGTCGAAATGCACACTGGCGCCGCTTTCAACACGCCCGAGCGCAGTGATGGTAAGCCCCAGGGTACCGGTGTCCGGTAGAACGATGGGGCGGTTCGATAGGGTCTGCGGTGCCACAGGCACCAGCAGCAGTGCCCTGATGCGGGGATGCATGATGGGGCCATTCACCGCCAGGGAATAGGCCGTGGACCCGGTGGGGGTGGCAATGATCAGGCCGTCGGCGCGCTGGCTGTACATGAAAACGTTGTCGAGTTCGACCCGTGCTTCTATCATGCCGCCGCGCCCGGCACGGCTCAGGACCACGTCATTCAGCGCCAGGCCTGAAAACATCACACGGCCATCGCGGATCACCCTGCCTTCGAGCAGCACCCGTTCTTCGGCTTCGTATTGGCCGTCGAGTATGCTGGTGACGGCTTCAAGCGCATTGTGCAAGGGAATGTCGGTGATGAAGCCGAGGCGGCCGTGGTTGATGCCGACCATCGGGACGTTGTACAGCGCCAGCTGCCGCGCTGCGCCGAGCATGGTGCCGTCGCCGCCCATGATGATGGCCAGGTCAGCCCGTGAGCCGATGCCCGCGTAATCGGCTACCATGAATTCCCTGACCCCAGTGTTGCGGGCTGTTTCTGCTTCCACCAGTACCTCGCCCCCAACGGCCTGGATCGATGCCGCCAGCTCACGCAATGGTGCGTCCAGGCCAGCATCCTGGTAGCGACCGATGATTGCAATGGTGTTGAAGTGCATAAAAGTGACGTCTGAGTATTTGGTGGAATAATAGAGCTGATTATAGGGTTGCCGGATGGCGCCGCGGCAGGGTTTCGTCGCTGCTGTTGCGTGCAGGGTCCGTGCTTTCTGAAATATCAGCATTGAACGTATATATGGATGATCGAGCCAAGGCACTGTTGAAAGTGTTGATAGAGCGCTATATCGCGGACGGCCAGCCGGTCGGGTCGCGCACGCTGTCCAAGATGTTCGACCTTTCTCCGGCCACGATTCGCAATGTCATGGCGGACCTGGAAGACTTTGGTCTGATTCACAGCCCGCACGCCTCGTCGGGGCGTGTTCCCACGCCCAAGGGTTATCGGCTGTTCGTCGACCGCCTGCTTGCCGTTCAGAGCCTGTCGGCGTCGCCCACGGATCACCTGCGCCAACAGCTGCCTTCGTCAGACCCGACCCGGGCGGTGTCGGCGGCCGCCACGCTGTTGTCGAACATGTCGCAGTTTGCAGGGGTCGTACTGGCGCCCAAGCGGTCGCAGATCTTCAGGCAGATCGAGTTCATCCGTCTGTCCGAAACACGGGTTCTGCTGATCATCGTGACGCCTGATGGTGATGTGCAGAATCGTATTCTGTTCGTCAAGCGTGACTACCAGGAACACGAACTCATCGAGGCCAGCAACTTCTTCAACCAGCATTTTTCGGGGAAATCCTTCGAACAGGTCCGGGAAGCCCTGAAAAAGGAACTGTCATCGCTGCAGGCGGATATTTCCCGGCTCATGCAGGTGGCTGTGGAAGCCGGTACCGCCGACCCTGATGTCGGTGAAACCGTGGTCATTGCCGGCGAAAGCAAGCTATTGGATATTTCCGAGATTACGGCCGACATGGACAAGCTGCGGCGCATGTTCTCTTTGTTCGAACACAAGACCGACCTGCTGCAGCTGCTGGATGTCTCCAGCCGCGCCCATGGCGTACAGATCTACATTGGCGGCGACTCTGAGCTGGTACCTCTGGATGACGTTTCGGTCATTACCGCGCCTTATGGTGTCGATGGCAAGGTGGTCGGCACACTCGGTGTCATCGGGCCATCACGTATGGCATATGAGCGTGTCATTCCCATTGTCGATATTACCGCGCGCCTGCTTTCCAACGCCCTCAGCCACAACTCTCCATGAGTATTTTCTTTTCGCCGTACATGGCCGAACCGGCCGACCCCCATGCACTTGTGGCAGAACCCACACCGCAACAAGCGGGTACGCCGGGGGTGCTGTTCATCAACCTGGGCACACCTGACGCACCGACCCCCGCCGCCATCCGCCGCTATCTGGCTGAGTTTCTGTCCGACCCGCGTGTGATAGAGATCCCGCAACCCTTATGGCAGATCATTCTGCGCTTGTTCATCCTGACACGGCGGCCGCGCGACCTGGCGCCGCGATATCAGGAAATCTGGTGGGAAGAGGGCTCGCCGCTATTGGTGGGCAGCAGGCAGCAGGCTGAAGGTGTAGAGCAGGAACTGGCACGCCGTGGCATCGCCATCCGGGCGGCGGTGGGCATGCGCTATGGCAACCCGTCAATTGCCAGTGCCATGGATGCCCTGCGTGATGCCGGCTGCGAACGGATATTGGTGGTGCCCTTATACCCGCAATATGCTGCCAGCACGACGGCAACGGCCGTCGATAAAGTGAATGCCTACACCAAGCGGCGTCGCAATCAGCCCGAACTGCGCTACATCAAGCGCTATCCTGACGACGCCGGCTACATCGAGGCATTGCGTGCCAGCATACTCGAACACTGGCAGCATCATGGCAAACCGGAACGCCTGCTGCTCAGCTTTCATGGCATTCCCCGAATCACCGTTGAAAAGGGTGACCCTTACCATCGGGATTGCATGCACACTGTGCAGGCGCTCAAGCAGGCGCTTGGCGAGGATGGCGCACGGGTGCATCATGCCTTCCAGAGCCGTTTCGGGGCTCAGGAATGGCTGCAGCCCTACACCGAACCCACTTTGCGGGCCTGGGCGCGGTCTGGTGTTGCCAGCGTCGACGTGATGTGTCCCGGCTTCTTGGCTGACTGCCTGGAAACCCTGGAAGAAATACAGATGCAATGCCGCGACGCCTTTCTAGAGGAAGGCGGGCAGGCCTTTCGCTACATTCCCTGCTTGAACGGGACCCCTGTCTGGGTGCGCGGCCTGGCCGACCTGGTTGAACGCAATTTGTGGTGAGTGCACACGGCGTGGTGCAGCCCGTGGCCCGGGCTGCATTCGTTGAATCTCTTCACCTGGCTGGATTTCGCATCCCCGGCCCTTGAAATGGGTGCGTCTGCCCCCACTTGCCTTGGATCGCACACATCAGTCAGTGGAGAACTTCTATGTCTGCACCCCAGGAACCTGTGGATCCCAAGCAGGAAAACCAGAAACCGGACACATCAGAACGGCTTGAAATCAACGAGGCGCCAACAGACGGTGCCGTGGCCGATGACGCACCTCAGGATGAAGGCCTGGTGCAGTTCGGCGCTGCGGAAGAAGGGCTCGGCGACATGCTGTCGGCGGCACAGGAAAAAATCGCTGAATATCATGATGAGCTGCTGCGCGCTCGCGCCGAGGTCGAAAACGTCCGGCGCCGAGCCCAGGAAGACGTGGCCAAGGCGCGCAAGTTCGGGACCGAATCCTTTGCCGAGAGCCTGATCCCCGTTCGCGACAGTCTGGAGGCCGCGCTATCGCTTACAGATCAGACGGCCGAAGCCTGGAAAGAAGGGGTCGAAGCCACGCTGCGCCAGCTCAATGGCGCCTTCGAGCGCAATCAGATGCGCGAAGTCGCTCCGGTGCCTGGCGACAAGTTCGACCCCCATTTCCATCAGGCCATTTCCTCCGTGCCGTCCGACCAGCCCGCAGGCGCCGTTGTGCAGGTCCTCCAGAAGGGCTACACGCTGGCGGAACGCGTTCTGCGCCCGGCGCTGGTGATGGTTTCCGCCGGGCAGTCTTGAAAAATCCTGTATCGGCCCCAATTAGCAAGCATTCACGAATAAACACTTTTCGCAGGATCACGAACCATGGGAAAAATCATCGGTATTGACCTTGGCACGACCAACAGTTGCGTTTCCGTCATGGAAGGCAGCAGTGTCAAGATCATTGAAAACGCAGAAGGCACCCGCACGACGCCCTCCATCGTCGCCTACATGCCCGATGGCGAAGTGCTGGTCGGTGCGCCGGCCAAGCGTCAGGCGGTCACCAATCCAACCAACACCATCTATGCCGTCAAGCGCCTCATCGGTCGCAAGTTCGACGAAAAGGCGGTCCAGAAGGACATCGAGCTGATGCCCTACACGATCGTCAAGGCTGACAATGGCGATGCCTGGGTCGAAGCGCAGGGCAAGCAGATGGCTGCCCCGCAGGTGTCTGCCGACATCCTGCGCAAAATGAAGAAAACCGCCGAAGACTACCTGGGCGAAGAAGTGACTGAAGCCGTGATTACGGTGCCGGCCTACTTCAACGACAGCCAGCGTCAGGCCACCAAGGACGCCGGCCGTATTGCCGGGCTTGAGGTCAAGCGCATTATCAACGAACCCACGGCAGCAGCCCTGGCTTTCGGCCTGGATAAATCCGAGACCGGCGACCGCAAGATTGCGGTGTATGACCTGGGTGGCGGTACGTTTGACGTCTCCATCATCGAGATTGCAGATCTCGATGGCGAAAAGCAGTTCGAGGTTTTGTCGACCAACGGCGACACCTTCCTGGGTGGCGAAGACTTCGACCAGCGCATCATTGATTACATCATCGGCGAATTCAAGAAGGAAAGCGGCGTTGATCTGTCCAAGGACGTGCTGGCCCTGCAGCGCCTGAAGGAAGCTGCGGAAAAGGCCAAGATTGAACTGTCTTCGGCCCAGCAGACCGAAATCAACCTGCCCTATATCACTGCCGATGCCAGCGGGCCCAAGCATCTGACCTTGAAGGTTACGCGCGCCAAGCTCGAAGCATTGGTGGAAGACCTGATCGAGCGCACCATCGAACCCTGCCGTGTAGCCATCAAGGACGCTGGCATCAAGGCTGGCGACATTGATGACGTGATCCTGGTCGGCGGCATGACACGCATGCCCAAGGTACAGGACAAGGTCAAGGAATTCTTCGGTCGCGAGCCGCGCAAGGACGTCAACCCTGACGAAGCCGTGGCCGCTGGTGCCGCCATTCAGGGTTCGGTGCTTTCGGGTGACCGCAAGGACGTGTTGCTGCTCGACGTGACCCCGCTGTCGCTGGGCATCGAAACGCTGGGCGGTGTGATGACCAAGATGATCAAGAAGAACACCACGATCCCGACGCGGTTCTCGCAGGTGTTCTCCACGGCCGACGACAATCAGCCTGCCGTGACCATCAAGGTCTATCAGGGCGAACGCGAAATTGCTACTGCCAACAAGGCGCTGGGTGAGTTCAACCTGGAAGGCATCCCGCCCGCAACGCGCGGCACACCGCAGATTGAGGTCACCTTCGACATCGACGCTAACGGCATTCTGCACGTGTCGGCCAAGGATAAGGGTACGGGCAAGGAAAACAAGATCACCATCAAGGCGAACTCGGGCTTGAGCGAAGACGAGATCGAACGCATGGTGAAGGACGCCGAGGTCAATGCCGAGGAAGACCGCCGGGTCGCCGACCTGGCCAACGCCCGCAACCAGGCAGACGCGCTGGTGCATGCCACCCGCAAGTCTCTGACCGATTATGGCGAACAGCTTGAAGACGCCGAGAAGGAAGCCATCGAGGCTGCCATCAAGGATGTCGAGGAAGTGATCAAGTCCGGCACCAAGGAAGAAATCGACTCCAAGGTGGAAGCCCTCAGCACCGCATCGCAGAAGCTGGGCGAAAAGATGTATGCGGATATGCAGGCGCAGCAGCAGGCTGCAGCTGGCCAGGAAGGCGCTTCTGCCGCCCGTCCGGCTGACGACGATGTCGTGGACGCCGACTTCAAGGAAGTCAAGCGCGACCAATAAGGTCTGCGTATAGCGCCTCGTAGCCCGATTTCTGGCGCTTTTGCCGGAAATCGGGCGTTCTCGTTCAGACACGGAGCACGTCACAGACGCAAGCAATTCAAATGGCAAAACGCGATTATTACGAGATACTGGGGGTTGCCAAGAACGCCTCCGACGATGAGCTGAAAAAGGCTTATCGGAAACTGGCCATGAAGTACCATCCGGACCGCAATCCGGACAGCAAGGAAGCGGAAGAAAAGTTCAAGGAAGCCAAAGAGGCTTACGAGATGCTGTCCGACGAGCAGAAGCGGGCCGCTTACGACCGCTTTGGCCATGCCGGGGTTGACCCGAACGCTGGGGTCGGTGCGGGAATGGGTGGCGGCGCTGGTTTTGCGGATGCGTTTGGCGATATCTTTGGTGAGATCTTTGGTGCGGCAGGTCGCCGTGGTGGGGGCCCCCAGGTTTATCGGGGGGCCGATCTCAAGTACACACTGGACATCACGCTGGAACAGGCGGCCAGCGGTTTTGATACCGAAATCCGGGTTCCCAGCTGGGAAAACTGCGACGTCTGCAAAGGTAGCGGTGCCAAACCCGGCACGCAGCCCAGCACTTGCCACACTTGCGAAGGGGCAGGGATCGTGCGCATGCAGCAAGGCTTTTTCAGCGTGCAGCAGAATTGCCCCACCTGCCACGGCACGGGCAAGGAAATCACGGATCCATGCACCTCCTGCGACGGCGTGGGGCGCATCCGTCGCCATAAAACGCTGCAGGTCAAGATCCCGGCCGGGATCGACGACGGCATGCGCATCCGGTCAGCCGGTAATGGCGAGCCTGGGGTCAACGGTGGGCCGCCGGGCGACCTCTATGTCGAAATCCATCTCAAGCAGCACGGTATCTTCCAGCGTGATGGCGATGACCTGCATTGTGAATTGACCATCCCCTTCACCACAGCAGCACTGGGCGGCGAACTAGAAGTGCCTACGCTTACGGGGCGCGGTGCCATCACGATTCCGGATGGTACCCAGACCGGTAAAACCTTCCGACTGCGTGGCAAGGGCGTGCGTGGCCTGCGCTCCAGCTATCCGGGTGACTTGTACTGCCACGTATCGGTAGAAACACCGGTACGCCTGAACGAAGAGCAGAAGAAGATTCTGCGGCAGTTTGAAACATCATTGCAGCAGGGCGGCGAAAAGCATTCGCCCAACAGCCAATCATGGCGTGATCGGGTGAAAAACTTTTTCTCCTGA
>Ga0172382_10006692_pt1 | contig 16629 bp, 19 predicted proteins | sample Leawel138RmetaG_FD_122245 | JGI IMG/M metagenome (GOLD analysis project Ga0172382, IMG submission 122245) | Leachate microbial communities from a municipal landfill in Southern Ontario, Canada - Leachate well 138R metaG | ecosystem: Engineered > Solid waste > Landfill > Unclassified | place...
AATACTGGAAAGAGAAATCATTTGGGATGCCATGGGCGTAATCCTCCATACGGATCTTCAGTGAACGATGGAAAACCGCGCGCCTCATGGATGTATCGGCTTGCTCCTAAGAAGCTGACGCTTACATTACCTTTAGCAAAAGTAATGCCAGCTTACGACATCTTTATTTTTCAAGATGTTACGCTATTCGATTCCAGAATTTGTCGATAATATTACGCACATTTCTAAGGTTGCGAGGTAAATTGTCGAAAATCGAACAAGTATTACTAGGTAAAATTGGTCAATCATGGTCGAAAAGAGGAGGATGTTAGCAAGTGATGGTGGGGATATGCCCCCTACTGGAAGGGTTTAATGGTTCAGAGTTTTTTTACTTCTATACCATGCTTGTAAAGCGCGTAACCCAGTTTGCGGGTGGTCGTCCCCAGAAAGCGGGCGGCCTTGGCTTGTACCCAGCCACAGTGATCCATGGCTTGGACCAAGCGATCTCGTTCCGTCAAAGGCAAGGAGCCTCCCTCATCAACAACCCCAGATGCATCCACCTCTTGCTCCTCCCCATCAGGCGTGGCTTGGGGTGAAACATGCACACTTTTCGCCAACTTCATGGTGACAATGGGATGGCTTCCTTCCAATGGTCGCAAGGCCATGGAAAGGCACTGATTGCGCTGACAAGGCACGTCCAGATTGCGGATAATTTCGCCGCGCAACATGGTAGCCGTACGTTCGACGCAGTTTTCCAATTCCCGCACATTACCCGGCCAGTAACAGGACACCATGGTTTGCAATGCTTCTGGTGTAAGGGTCAGTTTCCGCTGATTCTCGGTATTGTAGCGGGCGAGGAAGTGCTCAATCAGGGCGGGAATATCCTCACGACGCTCCCGAAGTGGGGGCAGGAAAATGCTGACGACATTAATCCGATAGTACAAATCGGCGCGAAAGTCGCCCTTACTGACGGCTTCTTCGAGATTACGATTAGTGGCTGTGATAATGCGCACGTTAACCCGCCGGGTCTGAGTTCCACCTACCCGCTCGAATTCACGTTCTTGCAATACCCGTAGAAGCTTAGCCTGAAAAGCTGGAGAAATATCGCCAATTTCATCAAGAAACAATGTGCCACTATCTGCGAGTTCAAAGCGCCCCTTGCGTTCCTGAGTGGCGCCGGTAAACGCGCCGCGCTCATGTCCAAAAAGTTCTGATTCGAGAATACTTTCAGGGAGCGCCGCGCAATTGAGCGAAACAAAGGCTTTGTCGCGACGGGGGCTGAGATAGTGAATGGCGCGGGCGATGACTTCCTTGCCGGTGCCCGACTCACCGCGCAGCAACACGGTCGCCTTGCCCGGTGCCGCCTGATGCACGTCAGAAAACACTGCCTGCATGGCGCGGCTGTTGCCGATGACATTCTTGATGCTGTAGCGTTTCTGTAATTCCTTCTGCAGATGATGTTTTTCCTGCAGGAGGCGGTTTCGTTCCGCCGAGATACCCTGATGCAGATTAACGGTCTGTCCCACCAGATTGGCGATCATCTGCAACAAGCGGACATCAGAGCGGAAACTCACGCCCTTATGTCTCTCACTGCGATAGATGGCGAGCACACCGATGCACTCAAATCCCACCTTGATCGGCACCCCTACAAAGGCATGTAAGCGCTGACTGATCTCTGGCTCAAAGGCGCGGTGCAGAAATGCCGGTTCCTGAGAGACATCAGGAATCACTATCGGCATGCCGGCACGCATGATCTTGCCGATCATCCCCTCCCCTAACCGATAACGCCCCCGTTCTATTTCCGCAATGGACAATCCGGTGGCGGCAATTACCCCCACGATTTCCTCATCCATGCGCAATACAATCATGGACGGCGAGATATGCAGATGGCTTTCCAGCGTCTTCAGAACATCATTCAGAGTGTGTTCGAGATCCATGGAAGAACTGAGCACCTTGCTCACCTCGTAGATGGTCGTCAGCTCCTGATAATGATTGGGAGTTATGCGATCTTTCATGACAGTGCCCTCTTCTTACTCAAGAAATGTTGGCACGATATGATGCGGCAGGAACTTCTAAGGGGCTACAGCGCTGCCTGACGCTAGAGCAAGGAACCGGGCGCTGACAGTGGTCGTTAACAACACCCACGCTCTCAGTATACGCATCGAGCGACAAGGAAGTCCACCGGCGCAATCGATCCAAAGAAAATCCCGCAAATTTACTGCCCGCCGCTGCCATGAGCGGACGACGGATAAGGAGAGGGTCCAGCAGCATAGCGGCAATCGCGCCAGCTTCCGTAAACGTTTCAGGGACGATCTCTCCAGACTTGATCCGTGGCGAGGCCGGATTAAACCATTCTGCAACGGGGCGACCTGCAAAATAAGGACGCAAGGTTGCCTCCGTCCAAACGGTTTTTAACAAATCATGTACCTCCAGCACACAGCCAGCGGCAGTCAACAGTGCTTTCTGTCGCGCATTGTTGGCGCAGCCTGGTTTTTCATAAAACAGGACATGCATCGACACGTTGGCCGATAGTTGTTTTTGATCTGTAACTTGGACCCTGGACAAAAGCTGATCGACCTGCTCCATGATTTCGTTCTGCACTACGGGTTCCAAGCGAGACAACCAAGCATTGGGAAGCCCGTAAATCCCGAATAGACCACCTGCCAACATTCCCGCGAGGGCACCTGCGGTGTCCGCATCCCCACCCTGGTTGACCACCATAATCAGACAGTCTTTAAAATTATCGGTATGCAGCAGCGCATACAGGACAACACGCACCGTATCCACAATGTAAGGCGTAGGTGCCTGGGGCATTTCTTTGAAGTCGAATTCTGGGTGTCGTACAGCCAGTGCATTCGCCAAGCGCCGCACGGATGAAATACCTTCACCACGCAGCGCACAGCGTAACATCTCCCCCAGCGTCAGGGTGGCGACATCTGACAGCGGATGATGGTGGGTCAGGTGCGCCTGATCCAGAGACAACTGCCGGAAGGCCACAGGAGCGTTCAAGGTGGCCAACACCACCGGGAGGTTGCGGACACACGCACCATTACCCGCATCCCATTCCGTAGGGTCTGCAACGAGACTGCCGTTGAGCATAAAACGTCGGATACCCCGGCGACAGGTGTTATCCACATCCACAGGAAGGCTGCGCAACCACTGTACCATCCCTAAGGCAAACCGGGCGATGGACCAACGTTCATTGGCAAGGATGCTTCGGCCCAGCACCAAGCACATCTGGGTGTCGTCGGTCACTTGTCCAGGGCGCAAATGCAGCCAACCACCACCAATCATATTGCGGTGAATGCCATATTCCTGCCGAATTTCTGCGGGACTCATAAACTCCACCGTCGCCCCCAGAGCATCTCCAATCGCCAATCCCAGATAGGCACCCGTCGCCCTCTCCCACAAATCATTGCCCATGATTTTATCCCCAAAAGTCATGTATATGTGCCATATATCCACCACCAATCACCAAATACTCGCTTTCCGCATGGAGCACGGCCATGTACGTCTGGCATACTCGCCCTGCCTCACGGTGATCCTGACCACAGACAATCTTTGAAAATGGAATCCTAATCAGATTACCCCCGAAACTGATGGGCAGTGCAAGATCCACACGCCGTTCCTAAGGTGGATTCGCTACTGACCATAAACGGTCTTGTGGCGACTAACTCTGCAACACGGCAGCCACCTTGGCGCGGACATCTTCGAGCCGCAAGGGCTTATGGAGGAACACGAACCCTTTACTGGTGACGGGCTGGCTCAGGGCGGAACGCGCTTCTCCCACCACGAGCATCAGTCGCGCCTTGGGAAATTGTTCGCTCACCATCTCCACGGTCAAACCACCTTCATCCAACAATGCATCGCCAAGAATAATCAGGTCCGGAGGCCAATCCTGAGCTTTGACTACAGCCGCTTGAATACTAGCGATATCGTGGGTCTCATATTCATCATGTAGCATGAATTGTACGGCCATACGCCCAATTTCATCCGTATCCAGCACAAAAATACGCCGATTCCCCACCGCGAGATTACAATCCACCCCGATCTGCATATCGTCCTCCCAAAACTGAGTAAGCCTTCTTGCTTGAGCAAATAAATAAAGCAGGTTTTGTGCCATCCCTTTCCATCCCCACTTTGAGTCTCCAATAGTTATCACCGGAAAACACAACAAGATCTAAAAGGGTGCCCTATAACAAAGTAACCCTTTCAAATAAATGCGATTTTTGTGAGCCTTAACTCAGCCGCCATCATCAAAGCGCGGAGCGCTGCACAACCCTGTCAATGCTGTGGGTTTCCTGACATAGAAAATGCATTTTGTAGCTTTTCAAACAGCCTACAAAAATTCCGCATAAATATATTTTATTTATTAATAACATCATGTTAGATGAAAACATGCAAGGTTGGCACGACCCTTGCAACAGCGAGGACGGAACGCGACTCTTCCCCTTTTTTGGGGGCTTCCACCTGGCAAGTTAGTCATTTTTGAAACAGGAGATATGGCAATGAGTGACAAACTAAGGCAAATCGCCTTTTATGGTAAGGGAGGCATTGGCAAGTCCACCACCTCCCAGAATACCCTGGCAGCCCTTACGGAAATGGGCCAAAAGATTCTTATCGTTGGCTGCGATCCCAAAGCTGACTCCACCCGTTTGATTCTCCACTCCAAAGCGCAGGACACCGTACTGAGCCTCGCAGCTGAGGCGGGCAGCGTGGAGGATCTGGAAATCGAAGACGTTATGAAGGTCGGTTATCGTGATATCCGTTGCGTGGAATCCGGTGGACCGGAGCCGGGCGTGGGTTGTGCCGGGCGTGGCGTTATCACCTCCATCAACTTCCTGGAGGAAAATGGTGCCTATGACGGCGTCGATTACGTCTCCTACGACGTGTTGGGCGACGTGGTGTGTGGTGGATTCGCGATGCCTATTCGTGAAAACAAGGCGCAGGAAATCTACATCGTCATGTCTGGCGAAATGATGGCCATGTATGCCGCCAACAACATCTCCAAGGGTATTCTCAAGTACGCCAATTCGGGCGGCGTGCGTCTGGGCGGGCTGGTGTGTAACGAACGCCAGACCGACAAGGAACTGGAATTGGCGGAAGCTCTAGCTGGCAAGCTGGGTACCAAGCTCATTCACTTTGTACCCCGCGACAACATCGTGCAGCATGCGGAACTGCGGCGGATGACGGTGCTGGAATACGCACCAGAATCCAAGCAGGCCGAGGAGTACCGTCAGTTGGCACAGAAAATCCATGCCAACGGTGGTAACGGCACGATTCCGACTCCGATCACCATGGACGAGCTGGAAGATATGCTCATGGAGTTCGGCATCATGAGTGCAGTAGACGAGAGCGTGATCGGCAAATCAGCCGCCGAACTGGCTGCTGCGGTCTGATGTATAGAGGGCATCTGCCGTCAGGCGGCTGCCCTCTCTTTTTCTCGCTAAAGGAGAGATATGATGAGCATTACTGCTGAAGAAACCCGGGAGCAGATTGTCGCCGAAACCAAGACGCGCAATCGTGCCCTGATTGATGAAGTTCTCAAAGCCTATCCGGAAAAAACCGCCAAAAGACGCGCTAAACACTTGAACGTCTATGAGGAAGGAAAATCGGATTGCGGCGTCAAATCCAATATCAAGTCAGTACCCGGCGTGATGACCATTCGTGGTTGTGCCTATGCGGGTTCTAAGGGCGTCGTCTGGGGCCCGATCAAGGACATGATTCATATTTCCCATGGACCCGTCGGTTGCGGCCAGTATTCCTGGGCATCACGCCGTAACTATTATATCGGGACCACGGGTGTAGATACTTTTGTCACGATGCAGTTCACCTCTGATTTTCAGGAAAAAGACATCGTTTTCGGCGGTGATAAGAAGCTCGAAAAGATCATGGATGAAATCGAGGATCTTTTCCCGCTGAACCACGGTATTACCGTGCAATCGGAATGCCCCATCGGCCTGATCGGAGACGACATCGAAGCGGTATCCAAAAAGAAGTCGAAGGAATACGGTGGTAAGACCATTGTTCCGGTGCGTTGTGAGGGTTTCCGGGGGGTATCCCAATCGCTCGGCCACCATATCGCCAACGATAGTATCCGCGACTATGTCTTCGAGAAACAGGGCGCAGAACCCAAGGCTTTTGAAAAGACTCCTTATGATGTTGCCATTATTGGTGACTATAACATCGGCGGCGATGCCTGGAGTTCACGCATCCTGCTGGAAGAAATGGGTCTGCGGGTGATTGCTCAGTGGTCCGGTGATGGTTCTTTGGCGGAATTGGAGAACACCCCCATGGCCAAGTTGAACGTCCTGCACTGCTATCGCTCCATGAACTATATCTCCCGCTATATGGAAGAAAAGCATGGCGTGCCGTGGGTCGAGTACAACTTCTTCGGACCTTCCAAAATTGCCGAGTCCCTGCGGACGATCGCCGGTTATTTTGATGATCACATCAAGGAAGGCGCTGAACGGGTCATTGAGAAGTACAACCGCCTCACCGAGGAAGTGATCGCCAAATACCGGCCACGTCTGGAAGGCAGAACGGTCATGCTTTTTGTCGGCGGCTTGCGTCCTCGTCATGTCATCGGCGCCTATGAAGACCTCGGTATGAATGTGGTGGGAACCGGTTATGAATTCGGCCATAACGACGATTATCAGCGTACCACCCATTATGTGAAAGACGGCACACTGATTTATGACGACGTGACCGGTTACGAATTCGAAAAGATGGTGGAAACCATCCAGCCTGATCTCGTGGGTTCTGGTATCAAGGAAAAGTATGTTTTCCAGAAGATGGGCGTACCTTTCCGGCAGATGCACTCCTGGGATTATTCCGGTCCTTATCACGGCTATGACGGCTTCGCCATCTTCGCCCGGGATATGGATATGGCCATCAACAACCCCGTGTGGAGTTTGACCAAAACGCCCTGGGAGTAAGCACCGTGGGGGCGGCAGATGCCGCCCGCTTATCGGCGGATAACGGACCGCCCCAACGATCGAATGAGGAATAACGCCATGAGTCAGAACGCTGAAAAAGTGCTTGATCACTTCAACCTGTTCCGTGAACCGGAATATCAGGAGATGCTCAAGAACAAGAAAGAACAATTTGAAAACCCGGAACCACAGGACAAGCTCGTGCAGGTCCGTGAATGGACAAAGACGTGGGATTATCGGGAAAAGAATTTTGCCCGTGAAGCCTTGACGGTAAATCCGGCCAAGGCCTGCCAGCCCTTGGGTGCCGTGTTTGCGGCGGTGGGCTTTGAAAGCACCATGCCTTTTGTGCATGGATCACAGGGTTGCGTCGCTTATTATCGCAGCCATCTGAGCCGGCATTTCAAGGAGCCCACTTCCTGTGTGTCGTCTTCCATGACTGAAGACGCCGCCGTATTCGGTGGCCTCAACAACATGATTGACGGTCTCGCCAATACTTACGCCATGTACAAACCCAAGATGATTGCCGTTTCCACCACCTGTATGGCGGAAGTGATCGGTGACGACCTGAACGCCTTCATCAAAACCTCCAAGGAAAAAGGCAGCGTACCAGAAGAATATGATGTGCCTTTCGCCCATACTCCGGCCTTCGTCGGCAGCCATATCACCGGCTATGACAATGCTCTGAAAGGGGTATTGGCGCATTTTTGGGATGGCAAGGCGGGTACCGTACCGGCACTCGTGCGCGAACCCAACGAGAAGATCAACTTCATTGGTGGCTTTGACGGTTATACTGTCGGCAACACCCGGGAAGTGAAGCGCATCCTGGATCTCATGAGCCTGGAATATACGATCCTGGCCGACACCAGCGATGTTTTTGATACGCCGAGCGACGGGAAATTCCGTATGTATGACGGCGGCACCACTCTGGAAGATACGGCCGCAGCCCTGAATGCCAAAGCCACTTTCTCCATGCAGGAATATTGCACGGAAAAGACTTTGCCTTTTATTGCAGAGCACGGTCAGGAAGTCGTCGCCCTGAATTGCCCCATCGGCGTGTCGGGCACCGACAAATTCATCATGGAATTATCCCGCGTCAGCGGCAAAGCAATTCCCGATGAACTGAAAAAGGAACGCGGACGTCTGGTGGATGCCATTGCGGATTCCACGGCGCATATCCACGGCAAGAAGTTTGCCATCTACGGTGATCCGGATCAGTGTCTTGGTCTGGCGGCCTTCCTGATGGAACTGGGCGGTGAACCCACCCATGTGCTGGCGACCAATGGGTCCAAGCATTGGGCGGAGAAAGTGCAGGCGTTGTTCGACAGTTCTCCCTTCGGCAAGGATTGCCACGTCTATGCCGGCAAGGATCTCTGGCACATGCGCAGCCTGCTGTTCACCGAGCCGGTGGATTTCCTCTTCGGCAATACCTACGGGAAATATCTGGAACGCGATACGGGCACGCCCCTTATCCGTTACGGCTTCCCGATCTTCGATCGCCATCATCATCACCGTTATCCCATTTGGGGCTATCAGGGCGGCCTGAATATGCTGGTTCGCATATTGGACAAGATTTTTGATGAGATCGACAACAACAGTAATGTGCCCAGTCAGAGCGATTACAGTTTCGATATTATCCGTTAATCGCTAAGGCCTAATTGGCTATCCGGCGGCGTGTTTGCGCCGCCTTACAAGGAGCAGCAACATGGCAGATGTCACTTTCACCTCCCCCAACATGGCTAAAGACCTCACAGTTTATGCCACGGCCGGGGATTGCCATACCCTATTATCTGTAGCCAAGGCGCATAAGGTGCCGATTGAGTTTGACTGCGAAAATGGTGAATGTGGATCTTGCTCAATACAAGTGGTGGTGATGGCAGATACACCTATGGCTATTCACCTGACTGAAAAAGAAAAAACCGTTCTCCGGTTTTCTGGAAAAATCAGCAAACAACAAATTGAAGATGCGGAGGTGAGGGACATGCCTCCACCTTGGCGTCTGGCGTGCCAGTATATCGTACGCGATGAAGATATTCTGGTAAGGCTCTGAATTTTATTTGGTGAGGATAGAGCGATGGGACAGGTGCAATTTATTTCGCCGCGTATCGGAGGTGACTGGTCTATCTCCTGTCGCAACCATCAGCCCATATCTCTGCTGAAGATGGCCCGCATAGGGAATGTGCCTCTGCCGGTCGATTGTCAGAAAGGGCTTTGCGGTACCTGTGCGGTGCGGGTAACCCCACAGGGGAAGCAACAGCAGTTGTGTCTGAATGCTTTTGAAAAACAAACATTGCAAGGCCTCGGCAAGCTCCCTGCCATGCTGGCCAGTGAAGGTCAGAAACCGTGGAAAGGACCCTATTGGCGCCTGGCCTGCCAGTGCATCGTGGGAACCAGTGATCAATTCTTTGTCGCATTCTGACTTACCAGGAGGTGCCTTATGTTGCAGAACAAAATCCAGGACGTTTTTAATGAGCCGGGGTGCGGCAAGAACCAGAGCAAGTCCGACAAAGAGCGTAAGAAGGGCTGCACTAAGGCACTGCAGCCGGGCGGAGCGGCTGGAGGTTGTGCTTTCGATGGGGCAAAAATTGCTCTGCAACCCATTACCGACGTCGCGCACCTGGTCCACGGTCCCATCGCCTGTGAGGGTAACTCCTGGGATAACCGGGGTTCAAAATCGTCTGGTTCGCAACTGTATCGCACCGGCTTTACCACCGACATCAATGAGCTGGATGTGGTCTACGGCGGCGAAAAACACCTCTTCAAGTCGATCAAAGAGGTCATCGATAAATACGATCCGCCGGCGGTGTTTGTCTATCAGACCTGCGTGCCAGCGATGATCGGGGACGATATCGAAGCCGTCTGCAAAGCGGCCAGTCAGAAATTTGCAAAGCCCATCATTCCCGTCAATTCTCCGGGTTTTGTCGGCGCCAAGAATCTCGGCAACAAGCTGGCCGGAGAGGCCCTGCTGGATTATGTGATCGGCACGGAAGAGCCCGTATATAGCACGCCCTATGACATCAATATCATTGGCGAATACAATCTTTCCGGTGAACTCTGGCAGGTCAAACCACTCCTCGACCATCTGGGAATCCGGGTAACCTGCTGCATCAGTGGTGACGCCAAGTACCACGACGTAGCGCAATCCCATCGCGCCAAGGCCAATATGATGGTCTGCTCCAAGTCCATGATCAATATTGCACGCAAAATGGAAGAGCGTTATCAGATTCCGTTCTTTGAAGGGTCATTTTATGGCATCTCCGATACCACGGAATCTCTCCGGGAGATCACCCGCCTGCTGATCCAGCAGGGTGCCCCGGCAGAACTCCACGACCGCACCGAAGCACTGATCGCCCAGGAAGAGGCAAGGGCCTGGCAGCGTATCGCCGAATATACCCATCGCCTGCGCGGCAAACGGGTGCTGCTCTTTACGGGGGGCGTCAAATCCTGGTCGGTGGTGTCCGCATTGCAGGAAGGCGGAATGGAAGTGGTGGGGACCAGTGTCAAGAAATCCACCAAGGAGGACAAAGAAAAAATAAAGGAAATCATGGGCCAGGATGCGCATATGATTGATGATCTGACGCCCCGGGAAATGTACAAAATGTTTCAGGAGGCGCGTGCGGATGTATTGCTGTCGGGCGGACGCTCACAATTTGCCGCTCTCAAAAATAAAATGCCTTGGGTAGACATTAACCAGGAACGCCATCACGCCTATAACGGTTACGAAGGGATGGTCAATCTGGTGAAACAGATCGATTTGGCTCTCTACAATCCCATGTGGACCTTATTGCGCAAACCCGCGCCTTGGGATTTGGGGGAGGCACGGATATGAGCACCGTCATTCAGAGTCGCAAAGCGTGCACGGTCAACCCCCTCAAAATGAGTCAGCCCATCGGTGGCGCTCTAGCCTTCATGGGCATTGCCGACTGCATGCCCATGCTGCATGGTTCTCAGGGCTGTACCGCCTTTGGTCTGGTGCTCTTTCAGCGGCATTTCAATGAGGGTATTCCCATGCAAACCACCGCCATGAGTGAGGTGGCGACGGTCATGGGCGGGCTGGACAATATCGGTAGTGCCATTCTCAATATTCAGCAGCGCACCAAGCCAGCCATCATCGGTATCTGTTCCACCGGCGTCACCGAAACCAAAGGCGATGATGTGGATGGTTATCTCAAAAACTTTCGCACCGCCCATCCCGAACTGGACCAGTTAGCTCTGGTTTACGTCTCTACCCCGGACTTTAAGGATGCTTTTCAGGACGGCTGGGCAAAGGCCGTGGAGAGCGTGGTGAAAGAATTGGCCGAACCCAGCAGCACGCGCCGGGAGGGCTCTGTCAACTTTCTTGTGGGGTCTCACCTCACTGCTGCGGACATCGAAGAACTCCGCGAGATCAGTGAATCCTTCGGGCTGGAAGCGACCATCCTGCCCGATATTTCCGGGTCTATGGATGGCCACATTCCGGACGACTTCACGCCCAACACCCTGGGCGGCACAGCAGTGGATGCCATCCGGCGCATGGGTGAGGCGGAACTGACTATTGCCCTGGGCGAACAAATGCGTCCTGCGGCAGAAGCCCTGATGACCAAGACCGGCCAGCCTTATGTGCTCTTCGATCGCATTACCGGGATCGAAGCGACGGATCAGTTATTGAACTGCCTGAGTCAGTTGAGCGGACAACCGGTACCCGACAAATATCGTCGCCAACGCAGTCAGTTAATCGACGCCATGCTCGACAGTCATTTTTTCTTTGGCGGCAAAAAAATCGCCATCGGTGCCGAGCCTGACCTGCTCTGGAATATCGGATCGTGGTTCTACGAAATGGGGGCGATTATTGCGGTGGCCGTAACCACCACCCAATCCCCATTACTCCAACAAATGCCTTGTGAAGAAGTACTCATTGGTGACCTAGAAGACCTAGAGCTGCGGAGTGCTGGATGTGACTTGCTCATCACCCACTCTCATGGACGACAGGCGGCGGCGCGGCTTGATATCGCGTTCCTGCGCATGGGGCTGCCTATTTTTGACCAGCTCGGCGCCGCCCACCGTCTGACACTTGGTTATCGTGGCACCCGTGATCTGACCTTTGAAATTGGCAACCTGTTGATGGCACAAGAGGCGGAAAATCGCCCAGATAGTTGGCCACTACCTATGGAGGATCACCATGCACATGCGCCGATTGCGCTTGGTTAAGAATATAGATTGCCGTAGTTATTTTTTGTCAAGTCAAAGTTCAGGAGGCACCATGAAAGTCGCGTTTTCAACGCAGGATATGCAAAGAGTCGATGCTCATTTTGGCTGGGCCAAAAATATCGCCATTTATGAACTCAGTGCAGAAGGACATCATTTTTTGGAGGCCGTGCAATTTGACGGTGAACTTGCCGAGGATGGCAATGAAGACAAGCTGGCTCCCAAGCTGGAAGCTATTAAAGATTGCGCCATTTTATATGTAGCAGCTATTGGCGGCTCCGGCGCAGCGCGGGTGGTGGCCATGAAAATTCACCCCATTAAGGTGAATGAACCGGAACCCATCCATGAAATACTCGACAAGCTACAGGTCGTATTACAGGGAACTCCACCCCCTTGGCTGCGCAAAGTTATGAACAAGGGTGCAGAAAAAGCGTTTAATTTTGATGACGAAGAGGAGTTAAGTCATGCCTGAGAATACTGCAGTGGCGGCGGTTCTGCCGGAAGAGTCCCTGTTTTTTCGCGAACTGGTCAAGCAGTGGCGGGCCCAGGATAGCTATGGTGCTTGGGAAAAAAAGTCTGATACCGAACTACTGGCACCCTATATGCTGGATAAGGAACAGCGCCGGGCGATACCCATCATTGGCGATCCCGATCCCGAAATACTATGGCGGGTGGAACTTTTTTATAACGCCGTGGGGCTGGCTACGGAGCGTGCTTCCGGAGTCATGGTGTCGCCCATGATGAAAATGAGTCATGAAGGCTTTGGCCGCATGGTGCTGATTGCTGGACGCTTGATCGTGGTCAACAAACAGTTGCGCGATGTGCATCGTTTTGGTTTCCCCAGCATGGAAAAACTGGCCGAAGTAGGTGACAAACTGGTGGCAGGTGCCCTGGAAATGATTGAAAAATTTCCGGAGGTGGCCCGCTTTTGACCTTTGAACCCATAGAACTGACGCTCAGGGTTCATCAACGTATAGGAGTAACAACATCATGCCTGAATTACCGGAAGTAGTAGAACAGGCCACGCACTGGGGGGAGATCGTGGACGAAAAAGAGGCATTAAAAACGAAAATCAAACGGCTCAATGCCAAAGCCACTCAAGCCAAAATGGATCTCCACGATTTGTCAGAAGATTTACCCATCGGTTGGGAGAACATTCTTGAACTCGCCAATCTTACCTACACCGCCTATCACGATTTGACGGCGGCGAAAGCTCAGCTCGCCGCCTTTGAGGGGGGATGACGTTATGAACGAACTTACTGGCATTACCAAAGGTGGGCTCGGCTGGACACCTCAGTTTGTCGAGCATATCAATGAAGAAAAGTGCATCGGCTGCGGGCGCTGTTTCCGCGCCTGTGGTCGGGATGTGCTGAACCTTATTGGTATCACTGAGGACGGGGAACTGGTAGCGGCGGACGATGATGAGGCGGAACGCAAATTCATGACCATTGCGCATCCGGAAAAATGCATTGGCTGCGAGGCCTGCTCCCGGGTATGTCCTAAGGATTGTTATACCCATGCATCCATGCCGTTGGCATCAGAGATTTCGGCATAGGATTGGGAGAGGTGCGCGTCTATGCAATCCGCCATATATAACGTTTTGATGTCCGATCGAAGTCCTGAAGGGGCATTTACAGACGCACGCTTTTTCGCGTTGTGTATCAGTCACTGCGCCATGAAACACCATGGCAGCCTCAGCATGGCCATGGGTTTGGAGATTCGGCAACTGAATGCACTGTTTTTACGTTATTTCCCAAAGATAGAAGAATCACGTTCGCTTGCTCAATGTACCAAGGTTCATCTTCATATGGCCGCAGGCGGCACATTTCTCTGCCAATGTTTGGGGAAAGAAAATCAGACATCTGCACGAAATGAAGAATTCGGAGATCTATTTAACCTCTTCTTGGCTCATCGCTCAGGTGCTGATCCAGAGTCTGAGTGGGTGGCCAGCATAATTGCGGCAGGTTGCCTGAGCAATGATCACCTATGGCAGGATCTCGGCCTGACGAATCGTGAGGATCTTAGTGAAATTCTGAAACTACATTTTCCACTACTGTATTCTAAAAATTCCGGCAACATGAAATGGAAGAAATTTTTTTACAAGCAATTATGTGACCGGGCAGAAGTCCGTACCTGTCAAGCTCCCAGTTGCGCGGTATGTAATGATTATGCCCAATGCTTCGGTCCGGAAGATGCCAGTGGTTGGAATCTACTGGCTGCACAAGGCTAAATCCTATAAGCATCAGCAACCCGGTCCAGATGCTACATTTTACCTCTACTCATACGGAGTCATTTATGCCCATAAACATCGAACAAAGCGCATTTGCAGGACTCGATAGCCAGAAACGGCTGCTGAACCAGGTTTTCAAGGGAGAACTGAATGCCCAGGGTCGCTTCGGTTTTCGCGGCGAGCTAGCTATCAAATTTGCCACCGCCGTGGCCGATGAAGCACGCCCACCGGAACTCCTCGCGCAACAAGTCATCAGTTCGGCAGAACCGGGCGCCCAAAAGATTTCTTTTTTATCCTGTTATCTTCTGTCTTTTGGTTATCTGGATGCACTGGTAACGGCACTGGCCGAATATCTGGAACCCTCAGGTAAGTATTTTATTTACTGCAACAATATTGACCTCAGCAAGCGTTATCATCTGGAATACAATGGAATTCCTTTTTATATCCTGCCACTAGATGAAGCGACGGTCTACAATGAATTGCTGGATTTGTTTGGACTGGAACGTAACGACCTCAAAAAACTGGACACTGCAGGGAAAATTAATCACATTGCAGAAAGTGCCATGCAATTTAACAGCCTATTTCCAGAGATCAGTTATGCAGATTGCCTCGCGAGCATGGGGCCGGTCCGTGACCCTGGAGAAAATCGTCCGGTTTAAGTGTTCTGTTGCGTATTCTATCGAAAACCCGGTTAGCTGTTGGTCTCCGGGTTTTTGAAATTTCGGCACTGCTCCGAAGTGTTCGTTTTCTTGCAAAATCATCCTGAGTAATGTAACAAAACCAACAATATGACTTGATGACATCTAAACAAATGTTGTTAATCATCATAATAACAAAGAGTTGATAAAAAAATAAAAAACTGGCCCAAATCTTGCTGTGATACCTACAGGAATCTCTGTCACGTAAGGAGTGTGTCATGCTGAAATTGACGGATAAAGCTATTGATGTCGTAAAGAATCTGCTTGCCGAGAATCCTGAAGCAAGTGGATTACGGGTTGCCGTGACCGGAGGCGGCTGTTCTGGTTATCAATATGGGATGGGATTGGAAGCTGAATCGAGCACCGAGGACACTGTGGTAGCCATAGAAGGTGTCCCAGTTTACGTGGACAATGCCAGCGCCACCCTGCTCAGCGGGGTCATCATCGACTATGTGGACGAAATCAGCGGCAGCGGCTTTCGCTTCGAAAACCCCAATGCTACGGGAACCTGCGGTTGCGGGTCGTCATTCACCACGGGAGACGAAGCCGCCGCTTCCTCAGCCTCCTCCTGCGGACATCGGAGCTGACGCCATGTGGGATTATACTGATAAAGTCAAAGATTTATTCTTCAACCCCAAGAATACCGGGGTACTCGAAGAGGCCAATGCGGTCGGCGAGGTCGGCTCCATCAGTTGCGGGGATGCCCTGCGCCTGATGCTCAAGGTAGACCCGGATACGGATGTCATTCTGGATGCCCGCTTCCAGACTTTTGGCTGCGGCTCCGCCATCGCCTCGTCATCGGCGTTGACCGAACTGATCAAGGGCAAGACGCTGGATGAAGCGCTCAAAATCACTAATCAGGACATCGCTGAGTTTTTGGGGGGTCTGCCTCCAGAGAAAATGCATTGTTCCGTTATGGGTGCCGAGGCTCTGCACGCTGCCATCGCCAATTACCGTGGTGAAGAATGGTCCGATGATCACGAAGAAGGCGCGCTGGTCTGTAAATGCTTCGCCATTGACTCGGCGCTCATTGAGAAGGTCGCCAGGGAAAACCATTTGTCGACGGTCGAAGAGATCACTTTCTATACCAAGGCGGGCGGCGGTTGCCAGAGCTGCCATGAGCAGATCGAAGACATCCTCGCGGCAGTAAACGGCGGCGCACCGCTGCCGGTGGTGGCAGCGAAACCCGCCGCCAAAGCCGCCCCGGCCCCCATGACCATGGTGCAGAAAATCCAGAAAATATCCGCCGTGATTGATGAAATGCGCCCGCAATTCCAGATGGATGGCGGCAATATCGAACTGGTCGATGTGGATGGGGACACAGTCATGGTGGCCATGAGTGGCTCGTGCATGAACTGCCAGTCTTCCGGGATCACCATTTCCGGCATTCAGGAACGCCTGATGCTGACTCTGGGCCGTCCGGTACGGGTAGTTCCGGCCAGCATGCCGCAAGCCGTGGGGGCATAGCCATGAGCAGCGCCTATATGGACAACAACGCCACCACCCGGGTAGATCCCCGGGTGCTGGAGACTATTCTTCCCTATTTCAGCGAGTATTACGGCAACCCCTCCTCCATGCACAGCTTCGGCGGCGATGTGGGCAAACG
>Ga0172382_10006693_pt1 | contig 16629 bp, 13 predicted proteins | sample Leawel138RmetaG_FD_122245 | JGI IMG/M metagenome (GOLD analysis project Ga0172382, IMG submission 122245) | Leachate microbial communities from a municipal landfill in Southern Ontario, Canada - Leachate well 138R metaG | ecosystem: Engineered > Solid waste > Landfill > Unclassified | place...
AAATGAGAAAAAATTTGTGTATTGGCCTTTTCGTGTTGTGTGCTTTTGGTTTGACGGCTTTCTTCGGTCCAGGGATCTCACCGGCTGAGGCGCAGGAAGATACAATCAACATTTCATTTATTTGTGATATCACGCAGGAAGCCGGCTCAGTCCCCGCAAGCTGGCTTAAAGTAGCGGCGGAGCAGATCAATGAAACAGGCGGTATTCTGGGAAAGAAAATCAAATTTGCCGTTCAGGATTGCAAGGGGCAGACATCTCTGGCGATCGAAGCCTATGTGAGAGCACTGGTTAACGATAAAGCGAAAATCGTAATGATCTATCCCCGATCTGAAATAGCGCTGGCCTGCCAGCAAAAGGCGGTTGAAATGTATCCGGACTATCCTCACATCTATTTCGCAGTTGACTCCGGGGCGAACGAAATCACCGACAGAGTGGTCGATAATTACGAAAAGATGAAGTTCATTTTCAGAGATAATTGCGCACAGTTGGGCAGAATTAAAATATTCCAGGAGCCGATAGAATTTTTTCACAGTATAGGTGCAAAGAAGATAGCCCTGCTTCGGGAGGATCTTTTATGGACGGCGAGCTTTTTCAAAGGGGTGTCCCCAACGGAAAAACGCGGCGGTATTCTGGGACTGCCTCAATATGCAAGAAAGCTCGGTATGGAAGTGGTCTACGAAAAAGCGGTCAAATATAAGGCCGGTTTATATTCGCCTATTATAGAAGCAGCTGCCGCATCGGGGGCGGATTGCATTGTATTCGTAGCCGGCCCGGGAACGGGGATGGATGACTTCGTCAAAACAGTGGTACGATTCCAGCGCACGCAATATACATACCTCCATTACCTCGGGTGTTGGAGCGAATTTCTGGCAATTAACCGGCGGCAAGGCCCTTGGTATCGTCTTTAGCGGATCAGGATATACCCCGCTACTGAGAGGAAAGGATACGCCGGAAATGCCCGATGTCCTGGAAACTTCGAAAAAATATAACATTCCGATGGCTACATCGGTATTATTCAGTGCATATCCGGATATGTTTTTCCTCAAGAAAGCTATCATCAAAGCCGGCGGAGTCGATGATATTGACGCCCTTATCAAAGCAATGGAAACGGTGGAGATTATGGGACCGCTCGGCCGCCTGAAGATGGAAGAGACCAGAATTCCGCCATTTTTCCATCAGGCGGTATTCCTTGATCCGGAAAATCCTTCGGAATATGCGAAAAATGGACTGCGGTTTGACTTCGGCCAGTTTCAGGAAGGTGGAAAGATCGTGCTTCTTTCCAAACCGTATCCCGGCGTAGACGGCAGTCCCGATTTCTACAAATCACCTGCCGAACTGAGAAAAAAGAAGTAATATTTTTGGATGCCCTTTCAAAGATCGCTGAGATCTTTGAAAGGGCATCTATGCGAGTTGAAAGATATTAGATAGCATTTTTTCTTTCTGCATTCACGGAGAGAAGCGGGGAACCGCTATGTGACTCTCCGGTTGAAAAATAATAAAATCAGAATTTTTAAAAGTATATGATACGAAGGAGGAATAGCTGTGATGGAGCGTAAACTGTATTCAAATGTACTTGCAATTTTGATTTTTGTTACTCTTATTTTTTTAAGTTCCTACCCTCCGTTGGCGGCAGCTTCCCGGGGATCCGGAGATGAACCTGTCACAATCGCGTTTATAGCTGATCTTACAAATGCGGCGGGGCAGCTTCCCTCTGCCTGGATGCATGTAGCGGCGAAGCAGATCAATGAATCAGGCGGCGTTCTGGGGCGGCAGGTAAGAGTGGTGACGGAGGACTGCAAGGGGCAGCCGAACTTGGCCGTAGAAGCCTACACAAGGGCGCTCATCGACCATAAGGCCACTGTCGTGGCAATTTATCCCAGGTCGGAAATAGTGCTTGCCTGCGAATCGAAGGCAGGAGAAATGTATTCTGATTATCCTCACATATTTCTCGCGGTGGGAGCGGCGGCCGAGCAGATTACCTCCCGAATTGCAGACAATTATGAAAAATGGAAATTTGTATTTCGTGATAACTACACGGTTCCGGCAGCGACTCTGCCGATTATCAGGCCCGTAGTTGATTTTTACCGCAGCATTGGAGTCAGGAAAGTAGCTCTTCTGCGTGAAGATCTTATGTGGCTTGCAGGCCTGTTTAAGACGATGCCCGCGACCAAATACCATGGGGAATTTGCAGGACTTCCGGATTATGCAGAATCGCTGGGAATGGAAGTCGTATACCAAAAGGCGGTTAAATACAAAGCCGGCATGTATTCCCCGCTTCTCGAAGCGATTGCCGCAGCCGGTGCCGAGGGCATTATATTTGTAGGTTCGGACGGGAATGATTTCGATGTATTCATAAAGCAATGGGTCAATTCAAGTGCGAGAGATCTGCACATGACTCTTGCCGGGGGTTGCGGAGGCAAATTCTGGGAACGGACGGGCGGAAAGACGCTGGGCGTCATTTCCCGCGGTTCCTGCCTCGTTCCTTTGCTTTCCGGAGAACATACTCCGGAAGTACCGGATGTTATGGAGACGGCGAAAAAATACGGTCTTGATCTATGCGCACAGGTGCTCACAAGCGCCTATCCCGATGTGTTTTTTATTAAAAAAGCCATCACGAAGGCTGGCGGAACGGATGATATGGATGCGCTCATCAAGGCTATGGAAGAAACAAGAATCGTGGGGCCGATGGGGCCTTTGCACTTTGAAATGACAAGAATTCCTCCGTTCTTTCACGGTGCCGCCTTTGTCGATATGAAGGATCCTTCGAAAGAACATCCCGACGGTATCCGTGTCGATCTTGTGCAATTTCAGAAAGATGGAAAACTGGTGCATCTCAACAAGCCGTTTCCTGGTGTCGATGGAAGCCCCGAATACTATAAAAGCCCTGCTGAATTGCGGAAATAGGAGAGAAATCCTGAACATTTTCGGTCAGTAAAAACTTAGCACATTGAAAAGACTCCATTGCAGGATCTTTCAATTAATTCAAAAAGGAGGAGAGTGTGGCATGAGAATCAAAATGTTGGTTACGTGTGCGATAATTTTTGCGGTTATCGGGGTCGCCTTCGGATTCGCCGGTACAGTCCAGGCGGATCAGAAAGCATCAGTCAAAGGACCGATAGTAATGGTGTATGTTGCCGATATGGCCTCCCCTGCAGGTTCGCTGGTATTTTCATGGCTGAAGGTGGCAGCGGAGCAGATCAATGAATCGGGCGGAATTCTGGGTCAGAAAATGAAGGTCATCGCAGAGGATTGCAAGGGCCAGCCGAATCTGGCGGTGGAAGCATACACCAGAGCGCTGACAAATCATAATGCGACGATCGTTTCGATTTACCCCAGATCTGAGATCGTGTTGGCCTGTGAAGCGAAGGCAGGAGAAATGTACCCGGATTATCCCCATATACTCCTGGCGATCGGTTCAGCTTCCGATGAGATCACCTACCGCATTGTCGAACAGTATGACAAGTGGAAATTCGTATTCAGAGATCAGATTACCGTTTCGGCCAGAGTGCCGATTTACCGGGATCAGATCGACTTTTTCCATACATTGGGGGTCAAGAAATTTGCTCTGCTGCGAGAAGATTTGACCTGGACCGAAAGCATCTTCAATGCATTTCCCGCGACCAAGTACCATCCCGCAATCCTCAGCGTACCCGATTATGCAAAGACTCTCGGGATGGAAGTGGTATACCAGAAGGCACTGAAATACAGGGCCGGTATGTATTCACCGATCTTTGAGGCAATTACCGCCTCGGGTGCCGAAGGGATAATATTTATAGCATCCGACGGCAACGATACGGATGTGGTCGTGAGGCAGTGGTATGACTCCAGCGCTCGGGATTTGCATATGCTGCTTACCGGAGCAACAGGCGCGCGATTCTGGGAAAGGACCGGAGGCAAGGTGATCGGAGTAATCGTGGGTGCGGGGGAAATTATGCCGCTGCTATCAGGGAAATATACACCGGAAGTGCCGGATGTCATGGAGACGGCGGAAAAATACGGTCTGCAGCTTGCGTCGCCCGTTCTGTACAGCGGGTACCCTGACATGTTCTTGATCAAAAAGGCCCTTATAAAAGCCGGTGGCGCCGATGATATCAACGCAGTGATAAAAGCACTGGAAGAGACGGAAATAATGGGTCCTCAGGGACTTCTCAAGTTTGAAACCACAAGAATTCCGCCTTTTTTTCATGGTGCTGTCTTTTGCGACATTAATGATCCGACAAAATACGCCGCTCAAGGTATCCGCTCCGCACTGGGGCAGGTTCAGGAAAACGGCAAGATTGTGTTTATTCAGAAACCTTTCGAAGGAGTGGACGGCAGTATCGATTATTATAAAAGCGTAAGCGAGCTCCGCAAAACCTTGAAATAAGTGCTTCAGTAATAGAAATGCAAAAAATGCGAAAAAAAGGAAATTAATATTGCACGTTAAAGCCGGGCCTTCCTCTCGCAAGAGCGGCAGCCTTCGAGAGGAAGGTGTCCGGAAGAGAATGGACAATTACTTTTACAAGGGGGGATATATGAAAAGGAAATTGTTTTTCGCATTTGCAGTAACTGCAGCTTTTGTTGTTTCAGTAATGCTGGGCCTTACCTGTTCCGCTGAGGCAGCAGCGAAAAAAGAACCGGTTGTCATTGCATTTGTTGCCGATCTTACATCTCCGGCGGGACAGCTTCCTTATGCCTGGATGAAAGTCGCTGCACAGCAGATTAATGAGGCGGGAGGGGTTCTCGGGCGCGATTTCAAAGTAGTCGTAGAAGACTGCAAGGGGCAGCCGAACCTGGCTGTGGAAGCATATACGAGAGCCCTCATCAACCACAAAGCCACAGTCGTGGCGATTTATCCCAGATCGGAAATAGTGCTCGCCTGTGAAGCCAAAGCGGGAGAGATGTACCCGGATTATCCGCACATACTGCTGGCAGTCGGGGCAGCATCCGATGAAATCACCTATAGAATAGTTGAGAATTATGACAAATGGAAATTTGTCTTCAGAGATCAGGTTACCGTTGCCGCCCGGGTGCCCATTTACCGTGATCATGTTGATTTGTTCCATAAACTCGGGGTAAAAAAATTCGCATTACTGCGCGAAGATCTGACATGGACTGAAAAAATCTTCAATGCGATCCCGGCAACAAAATATCATCCTGCAAGCGTCAGCGTACCGGATTATGCAAAATCTCTCGGTATGGAAGTGGTGTACCAGAAGGCTTTAAAATACAGGGCTGGAATGTATTCACCTATTCTTGAGGCGATTGCAGCCTCCGGTGCCGAGGGAGTAATATTCATAAGTTCCGACGGCAACGATTCGGATGTGTTCGTGAAACAATGGGTCGACTCGAGTGCCCGTGACCTGCACATGCTGATTACCGGGGCCACAGGGGCGAGATTCTGGGAGCGGACCGGTGGAAAAGTTCTTGGCGTGATTATCGGTGCAAGTGAAATCCTTCCGATCGTATCAGGAAAGTACACGCCTGAAGTTCCGGATGTATTGGAAACAGCGAAAAAATACAATTTAACTGTGTGTTCCGCCGTGATGGCCAGCGCCTATCCGGATATGTTTTTTCTGAAGAAGGCGATCATCAAGGCCGGCGGTGCAGATGACATCGACGCGCTCATCAAGTCAATGGAAGAGACCGAAGTTATGGGTCCTCTGGGGCTGTTGAAATATGAAACTACCAGAATTCCCCCGTTTTTCCATGGCGTCGTCTTTTGCGATATTGATGACCCGACAAAATACTCCAAATCGAAATCAGGTCTCCGCGCCCTTTTGGGTCAAATTCAAGAAGACGGGAAAATTGTCTTTCTCGAAGAGCCGATCAAAGGCGTGGGCATAGACGGCAGCATAGATTATTACAAGAGTCCAGCTGAACTGAGGAAAATGAAGTGACGGCAAAGGGAAGTTTTGATGTGTGACATTTGTAAAAGGGAAGGGATCCGGTTTTGTGAAGCGGAGCCTTTCGGACCTTCCTTCCTGAAGTGTCGGTACAGGAACGAAGGTTGGGATAAAAGCCGTGCACACCAATTTAAAAGGGGGGAGTTATGAGAAGCAAGTCTTTTGTTACAATAATATCTACAATAGCAGCTTTTATAACTTTTTTCGGACTCTCTTTGCAGGCTGAGGCCGTATCCAAAGATTCAGGCAAAGAACCCATTGTAATTGTCTATGTCTGCGATCTTTCCAACCCTGCGGGTCAGGTTCCTTTCGCCTGGATGAAAGTGGCGGCGGAGCAAATCAATGAATCGGGAGGGGTTCTCGGCCAAAAAATCAAGGTTGTTGCTGAAGATTGTAAAGGACAGCCGAATCTGGCCGTCGAAGCATATACTCGAGCGCTTATCAATCATAAAGCGACAGTTGTAGGGATTTATCCAAGATCGGAGATAGTACTCGCCTGCGAAGCAAAGGCAGGAGAAATGTACCCCGATTATCCCCACATATTACTCGCAATCGGCGCTGCTTCAGATGAAATCACGTATCGAATTGTCGATCAGTATGACAAATGGAAGTTTGTTTTCAGAGACCAGATTACAGTTTCTGCGAGGGTGCCGCTTTACAGGGACCAGGTTGATATATTCAAAGCGGTGGGAGTTAAGAAGTTTGCGCTGCTTCGTGAAGATCTGACATGGACTCAGGGTATATTCAAGGAATTTCCGGCAACCAAATATCACAAGAAAATCCTCAGCGTGCCGGACTATGCAAAATCGATTGGAATGGAAGTGGTATACCAGGAAGCAGTTAAATATAAGGCCGGCATGTATTCACCACTATTTGAGGCAATTTCTGCTGCAGGTGCAGAGGGAATTATTTTTGCGGCATCAGATGGCAACGATCTGGATGTATTTGTGAGACAATGGGTGGACTCCAGCGCCCGTGAAATGCACATGCTGGTTACCGGAGCAACAGGTGCCCGATTCTGGGAAAGAACCGGCGGAAAATCGATAGGGTTGATAACGGATTCTTCTGTCTATCCTCTGCTGTCGGGCAAGGATACACCTGAAATGCCGGATGTCCGGGAAACAGCCAAAACGCACAATCTGGCGATAGTTTCTGCAGTGCTCTACAGTGCATATCCGGACATGTTCTTTCTTAAGAAAGCAATAATAAGGGCAGGAGGAGTCAAAGATATCGATGCCTTGATCAAGGCCATGGAAGAAACTGAAATGATGGGGCCTCAAGGACCTTTGAAATATGAAAGAACCCGCATTCCGCCTTTCTTTCACGGTGCGGTGTTCGCAGACATAAATGATCCGTCAAAACATGCAAAAGATGGCTATACGGCTGTGTATGGTCAAATCCAGAAAGACGGCAAAATGGTTCTTCTGCAAAAGCCTTTTCCGGGGGTGGACGGCAGCCTCAGTTATTACAGGAGCCCCGCCGAGTTGAGGAAGATGAAGTAGCCGAAGTAAATGTGTGTAAACAGGCTAATTGAGTATTTGCGGAATCAGCAGCTTTAACCCCGCGCTTTCGTCAATTTGAAAGCGCGGGCGGAGCATTGACTAGAAACCCGGCATATACCGGCCTGAAAAATCATCAGTGTGCGCCAAATTTATTATTTTTTAATGATGCTTCCGGAATAGACGCGGAGCCGGATGGGTGTATATGCTCTTGCGTCGATAGCGAGGAGGCTCATTGGGGGAATAAAAGCGGCGGACGAGTTTTAAGAATTGATTTGGAAAGGAGTGGATCTAACATGTCAAGCGCACTTACGTTTGTTTTGGTTTTCGGGTTAATGATGGGTGCCGTGTATCTGCTTATCGCATTGGGTTTCTCCCTCGTATGCGGTGTTTTGAGAATTTTTCATCTCGGCTATGCCTATTTTTTTCCCTTAACAATTTACGGAACCTGGCTGTTTATTTCCGAATTCGGTTTGCCGTTGGCGCAGTCCATTGTTGCGATGGTAGTCGTACAGTTGGTTCTTTCAGTTGTTCTTTACAAATTTATGATCAGGCGGACCATGGAGACCGACGAATTAACTCTTCTTACAGGGCTCCTTTTGACGGCACTCATTATCGAACAGCTGGTTGCCTGGCGGTATCCGATACAGACCGGTGTATATCTGAATACGACAATAATGGATGGGATCTGGAAATTCGGCCGGGCCGTAGTTCCCAAACAGCTTGTAATTGCATCCATAGTAGCGGTTGTGATGACAAGCCTCTTTGCCCTGTTTTTTATTAAAACGAAAATGGGACTGGCTGTAAGAGCGCTCTCTCAGGATATTTTAAATTCACAGATTGTAGGTCTCAATGTCGAAAAACTATATTCTCGCACGATGATGCTCATTTTACTGCCGGTAGTTGTTGCAATGCTTCTGATTGCTCCGGTCTGGACAGTAGAACCTGCAATGGGCTGGCAGTATATGACAACTGCAATTTTGATTTCCGTGCTTGGGGGACTTGGAAACATCAAGGGGACGATAATCGCGAGCTTTTTAATAGGATTTACTCATTCGACAATGTGTTTTCTTGTTCAAGAGCCCCGGTTTATGAATTTATCTGCGCTTGTACTGGTAATGGTGATTCTCATCGTACGGCCTCAAGGAATCGCAAGGAGTGAATCGTTATGGTAAAGATTGATTTTAAAAGAGACAGAATAAACATAAGGTGGAGAGGCGGCAAATGGGACTGGATGATAGAACCGCGTTACTGGAGGAATACTTTTTACTGGACGATTGTTTTGCTCCTTTTACCCCTTTTCTTCGTATATTTCAGCCCCGGCATGGCGGTCACAATGGTATCGGCGAACGTATATGCGGCACTGGGCATCCCTCTCGCGTTTATGGGTCTGGGAACGGGTCGGGTCAATTTCGGTCCCAATTTCTATGTGGGTGTGGGCGGGTATGCGGCGGCGCTCCTCAGTTTGCATTTGGGGTTCGGCCAATTGGCAACGCTTCCTCTGGCGATCATTATCACCGCCATAGCGGCCTTTATTTTCAGCCCGCTGGTCATAATGGCCAAAGGTCTGTATTATACTCTTCTGACGCTGCTCCTCCCGCTTGTGTTTCTTGAGGTTACATTTATCTATACGGATATCTTCAAAGGCGATGTGGGACTATTCGGCATCAGCCCTCTGGTCGATTTCGGAAGCACGACAGCGAATTTTCTTGGTGCTGCCTATATTTCATCAGTGATTCTGCTTATCTTTCTACTTTTTACAAATAAGATCATGAAATCGCGTTACGGGCTAATCATGGCGACGGTAAATGATGATGAAGAGGTGGCCCAGGGAATCGGGGTAAATATAAATCGAGTTAAAATTCTTTCCTTTATAGTCGCAGCCACCATGATCGGCATAATTGGCTGGTTTTTGGCCCACTATTACGGAACCTTTTCAGGCATTACCTATCTGCCGCTGACTTTCATGCTCAAGATTCTTCTTGTTTTGATGATAGGCGGTCGCGCCCAGATTTTCGGATGCGTTGCCGGCGGCTATTTCGTTGCATTTCTGGAGATGATTCTTATTCGTACCATGGGAGATTTTCAGCCGGTTGCCTTTCCTATAATACTTCTGATCTTGCTTTTCGTTCTCCCGCGGGGGGAAGGATTATTCGGTCTCTATCGGAGACGCCATTATCGGGAATATTTCCCGCAGACTCATGTGCGGAGGTAATGATACAATGCCGGAAATATTAACATGCGAAAATATCACAAAACGGTTTGGCGGTCTCATAGCCGTCAATAATGTGAGTTTTTCTATCAAGGAAGGGGAAACTCTCGGGTTTATCGGACCTAACGGTGCCGGAAAATCGACAATGGTAAACGTCATGAGCGGTAATCTCAAGGCGACACACGGCAGTATTCATATGGATGGAGTGGAAATAACCAAAATGCCGCCACATGTAAGAGTTCATAACGGACTCGCCCGGACATATCAGATTCCGAGGCCCTTTCCGGAACTGACGGCGATCGCCTCCGTAGTAGCCGCAGTATTGTGCGGGAAAAAACGGAAAAACCAGAGCTTTGATGATGCATCAAGTGAGGCCACTCACTATCTTGAATTTGTGGGGCTTTTCAGTAAGCGCAATGTGATTGCCAAGGATCTGACATTTTACGAACTGCGGATGCTTGAACTTGCACGGGCGCTTGCGACTACGCCGAAGCTTCTTTTTATCGACGAAGTTATGGCGGGACTCAATCCCGGAGAAGCAAACGCTGCCGTGAAGCTTGTTGAAAAAGCCAAGGCGCAGTTCGATCTTACAATTTTCTGGATTGAGCATGTTATGGCGGTTCTGGTTGAGGCTGCCGACCGGATTGTTGCAATTCATTATGGTGAGAAAATTGCTGAAGGAACGCCCGATGAAGTTGTCAATAATGATCAGGTAATCGAGGCATACCTTGGCAAAGGATGGAGGAAATATGCTTGAGATAAAAAATCTTTGTGCATCGTACGGGAAGCTTGCGGTATTGCATGACCTAAGCTTTAATGTGAAACCCAATGAGATAGTGGCGCTTCTGGGATCAAACGGTGCGGGGAAAAGTTCCATCTTACACTGTATTCAGGGCATAATGAAGCCGACGTCGGGGTCGATCAAATTTCAAGGAAACGACATTACCGGTCTTCCTTCCCACGTTATTGTCAATAAAGGGGTTATTCACATTGCCGAAGGTCATCGCGTGTTTCCCTATCTGACGGTAAAAGAGAATCTTCTTATCGGTGCTCAGGCCGGTGACGCCTGGAAGGACAGAAAAGAATCCCTGGAATGGGTGATGGATTTTTTTCCTATTTTGAGGGATCGATCAAATCAGGAATCGAGGCTTCTCAGCGGAGGAGAGCAGCAGATGCTTAATATCGCACGGGGATTGATGTCCCATCCTGAATTTATAATGGTTGATGAACCATCCATCGGACTTGCGCCGGTAATCGTCGATGCCGTTTTTGAAAGACTGGAGAAATTGCGCGAGCAGGGTATTACTATTCTTTTACCCGAGCAAAATGCGCTGAGGGCATTGCAGTTGGCTGATAGAGGATATGTAATCCAGGATGGCAGAATCGTTTTGGAAGGAAAATCGGACGATCTCTTAAAAAGTGATGTTGTTAAAAAGGCATATTTGGGGAGATGAAGAATGGAAGATTATTTTACCTATACTGCAAAGCTGTTCGATCAGCGAGCGATTAAAGATAAGCCGGAAGTTTTCAAGGGATTAAGGGTCCTGGATTTTACTCATGTGATCTATGGCCCTACCGCTTCGAAAATTCTCGCTACCTATGGCGCCGAAGTCATAAAACTGGAACTTCCCTATTATGGAGACATGTGGCGACCGGCTTCATACTGGGGCAAATACTGGAAACATTCGAATCCTATCTGGCACTTTATTACCCAGAACAAGTATTTTGTGGCTCTGGATCTTAAACTCCAGGAGGCAAAGGATCTCATCTACCGGATGGCTAAAGATGCCGATATTGTCCTCGAAAATTTTGCACCAGGAACGGCGGAGGCATGGGGGGTGGGGTATACAAGTATCAGCAAGGTCAATCCTGAAATCATCTATCTGAGTTGTTCTACCTACGGACAATACGGTCCGATGCGCTATTTTCCGGGATGGGACCTTCTCGCACAGGCGGCCAGTGGAGTATTAAGGACAAACGGGTTTCCGGGAACGGACAAGTATTACAAATTGCCGGACTATTTAGGTGATTTCATTCCCGGAAATATGGCGGCTCTCGTTCTTACAATGGCGTTGTATCACCGGAACAAAACCGGACAGGGACAGTATCTTGATTTGTCACAGACGGAATCGATGATGAGAATGCTTCCTCATTTTACTTACCACAGTTTCACAGGAGAGGAATTGGAGAGATCAGGGCATGCCGACCCTTCAATGGTTGCAGCATCTATTTTTAAAAGCCGTGATGGAAGATTTCTCGGCCTGGCATGCGCCACCGAGAAACAGTTTGAAGGCCTCTGCAGTGCAATGGAGAAAAAAGAGTTACTTTCCGACAAACGTTTTTCAGACTATCTCGAAGCCCTGAAAGAAGAAAATGCCGAGGCTCTGAGGGTAATCGTCGGTGACTGGATCAAGACAAAAGATTGTGATGAAGTTATTCGGCTTGCCCTGGAAAACGGCTTTGCCGCTGCTGAAGTTATGGATGATCACATGATTTGCCAGGACGAATGGCGGCGAGCCCGAGGCAGCGTCGTTCTTTTCGATGATGACATGTATGGTGAACTGGCCGTTGCGGCCCCTTCGGCTCAATTGAGTAAAACACCGGGGAGAACAAAATGGCTGGCCCGTCCGCTCGGATATCATAACCGGTATGTTTTGTTGAACCTGGTCGGACTTACTGAAGCGGAAATAGAAGATTTGGAAAAGAAAGATGTAATAGGGACATTCGATGACAAACCGGGGCTGAAACCGCCAATCTATTATCACCTTGATAAAGATCCTATATACAATTATGGCAGAGAGGTCAGAAAATGAGTCTATTTAAAAAGAAATCAAAGGAAAAGGTATATACGCGCTATTCAGGTGCATCAGCCAACATATCTCTATGGAAAGAGACAATCGAGAAGTTGATGTCACCGGAGGGACGTCCCGAAGTTCTCGATGATATAATGATTCTGGATGTCAGCTCTGCAAATTTTTCCGGTATCATTGCTGCAAGCTTTTTTGCCGAATTCGGGGCGGAAGTAATAAAGGTAGAGCCTCCCGAAGGTGATCCCTGCCGTAAAATGACACCTTTCGGTAAAAATGTTAAAGGAGTCGGCATCCCCTTTATTGTAGAGGGGCGCAATAAAAGATACATGACACTGGACATCGAAAACAGCAAGGAGGACCGTGAAACATTCAGCGCGTTAGCCCGAAAAGCGGATATTATAATAGAGAGCTATCCCGCAGGGAAAATGGATTCGTGGGGAACAGGATATCGACAGTTATCCGAAAAAAATTCCGGTCTGGTTTATATTGCCATTACGCCTTATGGTCAGTATACTGCGAAAGCTGAAAAATTTTCCGCCTTGCCGGATACAGATATCACCACCCAAACGGGATCGGGATTATCAGCCGAAATCGGAGATATGATAACGGAACCTGAGCCGTATAATTGGCCCCTGAAAGCGGGATCATGGATGGGATGGTATATTTCGGGTTTGAGCGCCACGCTGGGAGGGATGATGGCACTGTTGTATCGACAGAGAACAGGCGAGGGGCAGATGGTTGATATTGCCGGTATGGACGCCTATTCATCAATGACAGGCTTTCCTGCATCTATCGGATATACCTGGGATACGCCGCGTCCTCGAATCGGACTTCTGGATTTCATTCTTTATCCTTACGGGCATTGGAAATGCAAGGACGGACTGGTTGCAATCGCAGCGGCCAGGGATCAGGATTTCAGGGCATTGCTGAAGATTCTCAAAAGGTGGGATCTTGAGGACGATTATAAATTCACCCCCGATCGTATCCCGGACATTCTGGAACAGGCGTTGGAGCTTCACCGTGAAATAGAGAAAGAAACACTGAAATATACGGCCGATGAGCTGGCAGCGAAAGCGCAGGCTTACAGCATAAAGGCGGCCCGTTCGAAGTGGAAAGGCGGAGGCGTGCCGATTGTAATGAAAATAATGAAGCCAGAGCAGGCGGTTTCAATGCCTCAATGGGAGCTGCGAAAATCTTTTAAAACGGTTGAAGACGAGACGCTGGGCAGCTTTACTGTAACGTCGGGGTTCGTGAAAATGTCGGAATCCCCTCCCCAAATTAAATGGGTGTCATGTGACATAGGAAAAGATAATGATTACGTGAGGGACAAATACTTATGATTTTTGAGCCATCTCATTTCATGATGAGTGGTATTTTAATTAGAGGAGGAATGAAGTAGTGTTAAAAACCAAGCTTACTGAAATGCTCGGAATCAAACATCCAATCATACAGGCCGGAATGGGACCTTTCAGCTGCAACAACCTTTGCGTTGCAGCAGCCAACGCAGGTGCATTGGGTCTGCTCTCAACAAGCGGTCTGTTCATGAAAGAAGAACAGCCATGGGTGTATGAGGATTTTGTAAAGACCGGAGAGGCGAATCCTGACGATGATCTCGCGACGGCATTGGAAAAAGTGCTCAAACGGACATATCGTTTGACGAAGGACAAGGGAGGCGTCTTCGGCATCAACGTGATGGTTTCAGCCGAACTGGTTGAATATTCCAAAATAATGATCGAAACGGCAATCAAAGTCAGGGAAGAAAACCCCGATATGAAGAATAACTTCAAAGTAATGTATACATCGGCCGGTGATCCGGTTCCCTGGCGGGATAAAATCAAGGAAGCAGGTTTTACATGGATGCATATCGTTCCTTCGGTAAAAGGGGCAATGCGCTGCAAAAAAGCGGGAGTGGATTGCATTATAGCCTCGGGACATGAAGGAGGAATGCATACGTCATGGGAACCTGTTCACTCCATGATTCTTCTTCCGGCTGTTGTTGAAGCGATAGGCGATCCGAATTTCCCGGTAGTGGGAGCAGGCGGTTTCTGCGACGGCAAAACGCTTGCCGCGGCTATTGCCTTAGGGGCAGTGGGTGCATTAATGGGAACGAGATTCCTGGCAACCCAGGAAAGTGATTTCCATCCCATGTGGAAGGATCAGGTCGTTAAAACAGAAGACCGCGGGACTGTAGTGGCTCGTGGTTTCGTCGGTCCTGCACGATGGCTGAAAACTGCTACCAGTGTTGTACATCTGCAAAAGACGGTAGTGCAGTCTCCAGGGGTTTTTACCGGTATCCCCGATGATTATACTACAGTTCCGCCTGAATTGATCCAATATGAAAATGAGGGCTTTAAGGCCGTATACATGGGTGATCGGGAAAATGCGATGATGGCCGGCGGTGAATGCGCGCAGAGGATCGATGATCTTCCCAAAGTTGAGGATCTTGTTAACAGGATTGTAAAAGAAGCCACGGAGATAGTAAATAATATGCCCAGCTATTCAGCCGATTAAAATTACTATCTTAAATCTTTAATCACACATTCGGCATTTCCCTCTCCGGTGAGGAGAGGGAAATGCCGATTTCTACAGCACCTCTTTACTGATTATAGGGCGAAGCATAATAAAATCAGAAGAATGGATTAAGAGACATTCTTTTTATCAGATTGAATTATGATCGTAACATGACAGTGTGAGAATTGCCGGAAGGGATGCAAAATGGCAAATGAAAACAGGGTAGCCCACAAGAAAGATAAAATCCTCAATGCAGCTTTGCGAATTTTTGCTGCCAAAGGATATCACAATTCGACGATATCCGAAATATGCAAAGAGGCAGGCTATTCCGAAGCCGCGATTTATGAGCATTTTGGATCGAAAGAGGATCTCTTCTTCGCTATCCCTGAAAAAAAATCCGAGGAATTGCTGGAGCTTTTAAAGGAAGTAATCCCTCTGATTAAGTCAGTGGAAGAGCGAATGAGAATGTATGTGAGGGCATATATACGCCTCTACCGCTCAAATCCGGATTATTCGGCATTATGTCTACTGCAGCTTGTTTCTTTTAAAAATTTTCATCAGACGAAAGCCTATACGATGATCAGGAGAGGACGACGTATTTTCCGGGAATGGGTGTCAGAGGGTATCCAGAATGGTACTTTCAGGCAAGATCTTGATCCGCACCTGGTTTCCGCCATTATCTTCGGTCTTATCGATGCCCTTTTCATCGACTGGCATTTAAAAGGAATGCCAAAAGATCCGGAAATATCTGATATCCTCGATCCAATGATTGATATGATATTCGATTCTTTGAGAGTAAAAAAGGAAAATGAAAGTAAATACTATCTTATGGTAAATCACATCCCCGAGATCAGCGATTTTTTACAGCACAAAGAAGAAACAGCGGCACATAGCATTCGAAACGCCCGAAGAAAGAACGCTGGCGGAAGGAAGCTGCCTTCGCAGAAATGACCTGTCATTACTGTTAATATTGATACGAAATCCTGTTTTTATCTAATTCGGGATATGAGTTTTGATTGCCGATCAGATTTGTTCCGGGCACCGGCGCTGTTGACCAGTCATTTTCATATTAATGCGATTTTATCGATATTAGTATTGACATAATTTTACACTGAGGTAAGTTTCTTCATTATTGACGCGTTACTCGTGAATCAGTCAGTTCGTCTTTATAAATACGGCGCATGAATTGTAAAGGAATATGCCCCGGCTGCAATGGCTGAAACACCTGCCTTGCAAGTTGATTGCAGTGGCTGCAGTTTTTACAAACACACAAATAAATGATATATAAATGTAAATAGCAAGCACAGAATTTAACCATTTATAACGAAAGCAGGTGGCGAGATATGAAATTGGCCGGAAAGGTTGCTATGGTAACGGGTGCGGGCCGTGGTATTGGGAGAGCTATTGCGCTAAAATTATCCGAAGAAGGCGCGGAACTCGTTATTAACGATCTGGAGAAGTCCCCTGCGGAAAACGTTGCCAGTAAAATAGAACAGTCCGGAAAAATTGCAATTCCTGTCGCAGCTGATATATCAAGCGGGCACGAAGTATCACGATTATTCGGGCAGGCAATCGAACGTTTTGGGCACCTCGACATTCTCATTAATAATGCCGGTGTCAGAAAAGATGCCTTTTTTCACGAAATGTCGGAAAAAGAGTGGGACCAGGTAGTAAATACCGTATTAAAAGGAAGTTTCAACTGTTGCCAGGCA
>Ga0172382_10006694_pt1 | contig 16628 bp, 15 predicted proteins | sample Leawel138RmetaG_FD_122245 | JGI IMG/M metagenome (GOLD analysis project Ga0172382, IMG submission 122245) | Leachate microbial communities from a municipal landfill in Southern Ontario, Canada - Leachate well 138R metaG | ecosystem: Engineered > Solid waste > Landfill > Unclassified | place...
ATCTGTTGCCGCCAATAGGCAGCCTTCTCGTCCTTCGTCATAACCATCCCTCCTCGCGGTATGCGGGTCAGGATCGGTTAGGTCAGAAAGTTTGGGAAGGTGGGTTGCTTAGACGCTTACCTCCGAGTGAGCGGAGCGCCGCAATTTTCTCCTGGGCTAGATGCATGGATAAGAAGTCTCCGTCTTCCAGAATCTCCAAAGTTAAATGAGTGGGCTCCATATCACTTTCGTCAAGAATAGAGCGAATATCGGCAATACAATTTTCGTTCAAAAAGATTTCCGGAGGAATATTAATAGCAAACTCTAGGTTGTAGCCTGCTGTTTTGAGATGCTGCGCGGTTTGAATACTAAGCTGCAGCATCTGGATGGTGAGTGTTTTTAAATCATCATGATTCAAATGAGATAAAAACTGGTCTGGTGATAGAATTTTTTGACCATCGCGCAGGCGAGCAAGCGCTTCAAATCCTATAATCTGGCCAGTTGAAAGCTGCAAGATAGGTTGATAATAAGCAATGAGACTATTTTTCTTGTGAAATAACGTGCGATGGGGGTGAAAGGTTTCTGATGCCTGCTCATCTCCTTGGAAGCTTGCCCAAAATTGGCTTCGTCCAGTTTTGTTCCGCTTGGCGATATACAGCGCCTGATCCGCGTGTCGAAGGAGAATCTCACTATCACCATCATCAAAAGGATACACGGTAATACCAAGGCTTCCACCAATTTCCGCGACAATATTACCGGGGAGTAAATAGGGTCTTTGTAACGCCTCGCCCACCCGTAAAAGCACTTTTTCCATTTCTTCCATGTTACGGATATTTTCGATGACCAAAGCAAACTCATCTCCACCGACTCGGGCTACGCAGTCCGTTTGACGTAGGACCTGTTCAAGACGTGTACCGACTAGGCGAAGAAGTGCATCCCCAGCAGCATGCCCGTGATGGTCATTTACGGGTTTAAAATCATCGAGATCCAGCATGCCCACTACCATCAATTTTTCATCGCGATGTGCCCGCTTAACGGCCTCTGGGATGCGATCGAGCAGGGTGATACGATTGGGCAATTTGGTTAAAGCATCGTGGCGAGCCATCCAGCTTTGCCTTGCACGTTCTTGGTCGATTTGTTCTTTGAAATCCATTTCATCAAGACCATATCCAAGCAGTTTAGCAACCCGTGCCAATGCTCTAAGCATTTCCTGATCAAATATATGTTTTTCATGGCTGGTAATCCCTAATACTCCCCAGATTTGTCCGTTGCGTTGAATAGGGATGGTAATCACACTGGACCAGCCTTGCTGCTTCATTAGGGTATGCTGCGCGCTAAGTCGCTGATCACGTAAGTAATTGTTGCTGTAATGTAACCGCTGAGATTGCCAAGTATCGCAGAGCAGGCTTGAAGTATCCGGTTGTAGATAAATATGTAATCGCCCTAGGATATCGTGGCCGGAACCTGCAGAGGCAAGTGCTCGAAATCGACCATTAACATCAGGGCGTACCACGTAGGCTACCTTAAACAGCGTGCCCTCAACGATATGTTGACAGGTTTTTCGCAGTATTTCTGCTTCTGAGCGGGCGCGGATCAGAATGTCACTGACAGCAAGAGATGCCCGATAAAGGCTGTTAAGACGATCAATCTGCGCTTGCTGACGTTGACGCTCGATCGTGATGCCAAGCATAACGGCAAGATGATGAATGATGTTTTGGCGACGACTGTTACTGAAAAATCCCGGAACATTGCTGTAAAGAGCGATAATTGCAAAGGAGGCACCGTTGACTTGGATAGGAATGGTGACGTTAGAGCGCCAGCCATATTTTTGAGAAGCGTCCTGCCAAGGCCTAGTGAGAGGGCTGCTCTGCCAGTCATCAACGTAAATAATTTGTCCAGAGCGCCAAGCTTTACCAGCAGGTCCTTCACCTAAAGGGGAGTCATCCAAACGAATTTCTATCCGGCTTAGATACTCCTGCATGGCAGTATGACTAGCCGCGTGGAACTGAAGTTGAATGCCATCTTCAGATTGCCCCATCCACGCGCCTACCAAGCCCGGAATCTCCATGAGCTTGTCGACCATATGCTGGATGCTTTGCGCCGGAGAAAGTTCGCTAATCATCTGAAGATCTATCTCATTGAGGATCATTCTTTCTGTGTCGCTTGCGGATTCCATGCCCTGTAGTTGGCGAGCAAGATCCAGACCTAAACGTTGAAAAATATGACCACGTAACTGGGGCTGATTTTTGAATAAAGGATTCAGATGTTTTAATAGGCATTCTCCATAAATAATTGTACTAGAGATGATCCATTCACTCTGAATACCCATTAAGGCGTGGATTTTTCCTATGTTACGGGCCTGAACCTCCAAAAAACTCTCTTGATCAGATCTAAGTAGAAGTAAGGAGTGCGCAATCTGCTCGGCTTTTAACTTTTCAAAACGAACATTACCCAAGCGATCCAAAATTATTTTCAGCTCCGGATTCTCAGCACTCCGGCTATAAAATTCATGGACTGCCTCAGTAACGACTTGTTGGAAAAGTTCCGGGTGGGTATTCAGTAACTGGTGAATGGCATCTTGAATATTGTTCATAAAGGAATGAGCCATAATTACTCTGCAAGCTGGAACTCGATAGGTTTATATTAGACGCCTTTCGTCAGACTGTTAACCCGTCGGCCCATTCGTTCTGAAGGGCTTCCCATCGGTCGCTTGACATAAAAAGTCTACTCTTTACTATACGCAACAATGTTGCATATAAAGGAATTCGCAAAATGACGTTTAGGGCCTTCACTTCATCGCCATCGCCATCGCAACCGCTAAAGTCCAATGTGGTCAGTTTTTGGGGATTGGTCAGCCAGAGTGTTGCTGGCATGGCACCCACCTGCGACGTGGTGGCATTTATGACCGCCGGTGCTGCATTCGCGCTGGTGGCTTTGCCCTTGTCTTTTCTGGCCGCATTTTTGCTGATGTTTATTGAAGTGAATACGATTTATCATCTGACCAAGCATCGCGCATCGGCGGGAGGGTACTATAGTTTCGTGGCCTCTGGCTTGGGAGCGCCAGCCGCCTTAATTACTGGATTTATGGTCGCTTTTTACCAGGTGCTGAGTATCGCCGCAATCCCTGTATATGTGGGCGGCGTTTTTTTGCCGGGTTTGGCCCGTCAAATAGGTTGGAATTTACCGCATGGATTCTGGATGCTTAGCGTCCTGCTTTTTATAGGGATACCGTGGTTACTCAGTGTTGCGGGTATTCGTCCGAGTATTCGCGTTATCGCATTAACCAGTCTCCTTGAAATCGGTTTTTTAATCGGAAGTGCGGTGTGGATCATTCACAGTGCTGCACCCACGCACTTGTGGGAACCCTTCTCTTGGCAGAGTGTTGGTATAAAAGGTGTGGCTATGGGAATGATTTTTGCCATTACCAGTTTCATCGGTGTGGGGAGTCACACGCCACTTGGCGAAGAGGCGCGCGGAGTACAAACCCAAAATGGTCGAGTTATCGGCAAGGCGGCACTCGTTTCTCTGACCTTAGTCGGACTGGCCCTGACGTTATCTGCTTATGCGTTAACCGTGGGTTGGGGTATGAATGATATGAAGGCATTTGCGCAGAATGGCGCTCCAGGCGTTGTTGTTTTTCTCAAATACTTAGGGCCGGTGGGTGCTGTGGCTTTAGTTGTTCTGGCCATCAATAGCGCTTTGGCGGATGGTTTGGCTTTGCTCAATAGTTCTGCCCGCGTGCTTTATGCTATTGGTCGTGATGCGTTGATCCACACACGATTTGCACACGTCAATGGCCGCAGCGCGCCGAGTCAGTCCGTGCTTTTCCTCGGCGCCTTGGCGTTGATCTTGGCCATCGTATTTGGTTGGTTGTTGGGGCCCACAAATGCTTTTAACGTGATGACTACGGCCGTGCTTTTTGGATTAGTGACTGCACACACGTTGATGAATATCGCGCTCATGCGTTTACCTCGCGGACATGATCGTTGGTTATCGGCTCTCATCTTTCATATTCTCTTGCCAATTATCGCAACCATATTATTTTGGATAGTATTATACGAATCTGTTTTTCCAATTAGTTATCCGCTATATTGGTCGCCGCTGCTGTGGTTGGGGGTCATGATACCGGCTGTGTGGTATGCCTTGCATAAAAGCCAAAACATTAATTCGGACCAAGGACGTGCATTGGGTTTGCCCGCAGATGTATCGAATCCAAAAATATCCCAAAATGATGGATGTTAATTCTTATATCACCGTGATAATGCCACCAATAATTTTAGTGGGAGTCATTGTTTTAATTTTTGTTATTGACCACCGCCCTCACTCCATATTTCTGCTTGTGCTCGGGTAACCAAAGGTGCCTCAAAGCGGCACAGGTTCTTTTCATTTGCGGGTGCAGGCACTTTCAGCAAGGCTCCGGAGTCAATATCTTCTGGATTTTTGAGTGCATTCATATGCATCAGATGAGATAGTGTAGTTTGATATTGTGCAGCGATTTCAGCCAGGTTATCTCCGGGTTTGACAACGATTCGCATGGTTTTGCCGTGGTGACAGGCCGGTGTAATGTCCATTTCTTGTAAGGCATGACGCATGGTTACCCGGAACACCGGAGCGGACTCTACGCCGCCGAAATTCCACTGCGTATGACTTCCGCGTAACGACACGGCCATCACCAGTTGAGGATGATTTCCCGGTGCAAATCCTACAAAAGTGGCATTCGTGGTATGGTGATAAAAACCACCCCGGCCATTTGCCATATTTGCCGTACCAGTTTTACCAGCCACATGATAGCCGGGAATTGCGGCCAAAATACCCGTACCGTTGGGTTCCGCAACGCTTTGCAGCCATAGCTGCAGTTTACGGGCAACCCCAGTGGGCATAATACGTTTTGCGACCGTGGGTTGTCCCATAATCAGCTCTGGACGGAGATGATACCCGCCGTTAGCAAAAGCTGCATAGGCATCGGCTAATTGTAGGGTGGTTACACTCACTCCATAACCCAGAGCGATGGTTGCGTGACGGGCTAGGCTCCATCCCTGCCAATCGGGTAAAATACCGGAGGTGGCATCTACAAAACCGAGATCCGGTTTACGTCCGAATCCTGCGGCATGATACATGTCATATATACGTTGCTTCGTTGTTTTTAGAGCAATTTTGGCGGCGCCGATACAACTGGAATATTTGAGAATATGTTCGATATTCAGGATATGGTGCCGTACGTCATCGGTTATGGCGTAACCATCTACCATCAATGGATGAAAAACGTTGAAGCGTGCTTGCGGAGATACGCTATGGCTGGCGAGCGCGGCTGCGACCACAAAAGGCTTCATCACCGAGCCCGGTTCAAAAGCCTGGTGTACGGCATTGTTGGTGTAATCTGCTGGATTAGCACAGGCTCCATGCGCGTTGGGATTGCAACTCGGCGCACTGACCATAGCCAGAATTTGGCCGGTATGCACATTCATGACCACCGCCGATCCATCCCGTGCGTGAAAGTGACGTAAAGAGCGTGCCAGCGTGATGTAAGCCCAGTATTGGATTTGAGGGTTAATGGTGAGATGTAGACGATGACCGAAGTGGGCAAGACGCTCTACTTTGGCGATATGTAGAACCTGTCCGTGCCCATCAATCAGGGCGAGTTCTTTACCGGGTTGAGCTGCTAACCAGCTATTGTAACCTCGTTCCAGTCCAGCAGATCCCTGATGAGCTTCATCCACTAGGCCCAGTAACGGTGTCGTCACTGCACCCATTGGATAGTAAGTCCGACTGGTGTTTTGTATATAAATACCTGGCACGTTCAGTTTTTGTATGGCTTGTCCTACAGTGGGTGCGATCTGGCGCGCAATATACGCGTATTCAGCGCCACCACTATCTACGTGTTGCGCGAACCGAGCTTTAGACCAACCTAATACGTGAGCTAAGGTCGTCCATTGCTTCCGGTATTTGTCGAGACGCGCGGGGTCCGCCCAGACTGTAACAGCGTGAACATTGACCGCGAGTGGTACGCCATTGCGTGCAGTGATGATGCCGCGCCCAGCAGGGAGAGCCACCGTGCGCAAATAGCGCATTTGTCCCTGCTGACGCAGGTTCGACTGATCAATAACTTGGAGCAATATATCGCGCAAGAGCATGGCGGCAAAGGCCAGTAGCAAAACCGTAATAACTAGACGGGCGCGTCCGACAGGGAGCATTTTTTTCGGTCTATTCATGGTTGAAAAAATCTAGGCCGGTTGTCTGAATAATCCTTAAATGGAAAATTTCAGATGTTACGTCTTCGTAATCAGTAGTTGGTGTGTTGGGTGCAGTAGATGATTTCATAAATCCCATTGGGGTGAATTATAGAATATAATTAACGACATTCTTTTAACTTATTTAATTGGTTGGCGACTTGCCCAGCAAAAATTACTCCCGATGTATGTACTGGAAATTCGGATTTTTTTAGGGCATTGATCGTCCAGGAGTTGCAGGTATGGAACAAGTCATAGCGGCCTGTAGATGCAAAGAACTTGCTATGCGGATAAGGCCCATGCTTAATAAAAATAAATCTTGAAGATGGTTTATTAAGGATGAAGTGGGCGATGTAGGCATCCAGTTGGTCGCGATTTTTGAGATTTAGGGGTAGCCACCAGGTACGAATTCCAGGCTGATGCGTGACTAAAGACAAGTGCTGAACGGCTCGCACCATGACTACGCTATGAGATGGGAAAAGCGCACTAATCCCTTCCCAGATGCTGGGATTTTTTGCCATGTAATAGCTTCGATTACCCCAGCCTATTATCCAGTAACGCGGTTTTACACGAAAATGATTTTCTATGTCACGTAGGGGGCCCGTGAGTTCATCCGCAGGGATGATTAAACCGGTATGCCAACCGATGTCGATTACGCCCATCATCGCTGGAGCCTGTGCACACCATGTCGAGTCAGTACGAGACTGACCTGATGCCACTAGAGAGGACGCACATCCTGCAATAACGAGGAGGACTGTGGTGGTTATGAGTCCAAGACCTAGTCGTTTCACGTTAGTTAGGATTTTGGTAGTACCGCGTGATAAACGAAATCTGCGCGCCGATTTCTTTTCCAGCACTGTGACGTATTGGCATAACACAGTAAATTGTCTTTACCAAAGGAGACAAGTTGAGTGCGGCTTGCAGCTACGCCATCAGCCCTCAACAAGCGCACCACGGCTTCGGCGCGACGGTTTCCCAAAGCGAGGTTGTATTCTTGAGTACCTCGTTGATCGCAATTGCCTTCAATGCGCACATCAACGTGTGGAAACTTCAGAAGAAATTGCGCATTGGCTCGAATAATTTTGCGGCCATGGTTATTGACCTGGCTGCTGTTGGTCGCAAAATGCACGCGCAAGTGCATAGGTAATGCGGCCAGCTCCTCATCGGATAGATTTTTGTTGGCCCCACCCAGTGGGCCATTGATATCCTGATTCTCCAAGTGCGGAGGGATGTAACGGGTGACTGACGCAGGTTGGGAAATTGGAGCGGCTGTCGCTACTCCCGACGCGGGAGCCGGTGAAACTTCTTGGGCACACCCAGCGAGTACGAGCACTCCGGGTACCAGCATGAACAGCGACTTCGCTAACAGCCGGCGGTTGCGGAGAATGGTCTGGGGACTACGCATGATGCGCATGAATGGATCTCCTCTTTTACTGGGTGGTTTTTCCTGTGACCACATAGTATCCCGTTAGTTTCAAGCAATATGTAAAGATTGTGGTTGTATTTGCCAACAGATTTGAGTTCCGCATAGTGTGTTGCTGCGAAAATCTTTTTATCAATAAAATTATTAGTATATAAACACCTTAGTATATTTTTAATCTGGTTTATTTGCACGATTGGGTGATATACACCAATTCTGATTTGTGCATATCCACTAATTTTCTGATGTACCCATGGTCCGCCATGCCTAGAATCAAGTACCTACAGTACACTGTAATGATGGCACGTACCTTGCTTCTATTTTAGTGCTGAAAAAAATTGTGATTAACCATACTTATACGGGGTAGACATTATGATCATTGAAAACTCTCTCCCGATCTTGTTGAGTCGTCTAGATTTTGCTTGGATCACGTCCATGCATATTCTTTGGACACCCATGACGATCGGCATGTCTTGGTTGCTTTTTATTATGGAGGTTGCTTGGCTCCGCACCGGCAATGAGCGCTGGTACAAACTCAACCGCTTTGTCGAAAAAATCTTCATTATCAACTTCGGTGCGGGTGTAGCCACCGGGGTGACCATGGAAATGGCTTTTGGTATTCTTTACGGCCCCTTTTCTCAGGCCGTGGGTCCTTTCTTCGGTAATATTCTGGGTTTTGAAACCATCACCGCTTTCATGTACGAAGCCGGCTTCATCGGTCTGATGGTGTTTGGTTGGGGTAAGATCAGCAAAGGAATGCATCTGTTTGCGACGTTTAACGTTGGTTTGTCTTCCTCACTGTCTGCCATGTGGATTCTGGTGGCAAACTCCTGGATGCAAACGCCTAATGGGGTAGTGCTGAAAGATGGGCTTTTTCAGGTGACCAACTGGTGGAACGCCATCCTCAATGATAATTTTCAGTGGGGCTTTCCGCATATGTGGGTCGCCACTGTGGAATTAGCTTTATTTGTATTGGCGGGACTCAGTGCGTTCTTTATTCTCAAAAATCGTAATGCGGATCTCTTCACGAAATTGTTGAAGCCCGTACTCCTCGCACTGATCATTGTTACACCACTACAGATATTTATCGGCGATAGTATCGGCCGGGTGGTAGCACATACCCAGCCCACCTCTTTGGCGGCGATGGAAGGGCACTACCATACTTATTTACCAGACGGTAAAGTGAACACCGGCTGGCATTTGATCGCCATTCCGAATGCCAAAAATGATGGAAATGTTTTTGCCATCACCATTCCGCATGTCCTCAGCCTTTTGGAAACCCATACGCTAAATGGCAAGGTTACCGGCATGGACAGTTTCCCAGCTAATGATCGTCCCGACGTCTGGGTGCCTTTTTATTCTTTCCGGGTCATGGTAGCTATTGGTTTCTTCCTGTTTTTAATTGCGATATGGGGCAATTGGTTGCGGTTACGCGGCAAGTTGAATGCGAGTGAATTACGTAAGCGGCCTTGGTTTTTGCGCGCTGTCGTATTTTCGGCATTTTTACCCTATTTGGCCATCTGGTGTGGCTGGTGGACGCGTGAGGTTGGTCGTCAACCCTGGGTAGTCAATGGCTTGATGCGGACTTATCAGGGTACGAGCCATATGCCAGTCGCCATGGAAATCATATGGTGGGTTGGGTATATCTTTTTTGAGCTTACCGTCTGGGCGGGTTCTTGGTACTTCTTCACGCGCGTCATTAAGAAAGGGGTGGATGATATTCCCGACTCCAGCACCCTCTTTGAAAATCATGGCGATAACGCGGAAGCGCATCCCGGTGGAGGTCATGTGACCCCAACCTTTGCCAGCAAACCGATGTTGCGTTCAGATCGCTGATCCTTATCAGATCAATCGGTTCAAAAATCTCAGAGGGGGTTTGCCCCCTCGACAGTAAATTGGAGTAAATTATGGATCTTTTATCAATAGGGCGCATTGCCGGAACCTTGACGACTTGGTGGTGGCTGCTTCTTTCACTGGCATTTTTTCTTTACATAGCCACGGATGGCACGGATCTGGGAGCGGGAATTTTCGCATTGTTCTCCCAAGATGAAGAGGAACGAGGGGCTATTATGGCCTCCATGGCCGGCATGTGGGATGGTAATGAAAGCTGGCTGGTTGTTGCAGGCGGAGTACTGTTCGGTGCTTTTCCCTTAGTCTATGGCTCGGCCTTTAATTATTTGATGATCCCGCTCATGTTCGCACTTTGGGGCATTATATCCAGGGCTGTTGCTTTCGAGTTTCATATTCATGCCCAAAAAAGCAAACGCTTCTGGGGCTGGGCTTTTGCCTTGGGAAGTCTTTTTGCCACCTTTTTTGCGGGTGTTTCTTTAGGGGCTACTTTACAGGGATTCCCCATGAAATCGGGACTCGCCGCGAAGATTGCCGCCACCGGCTACTCCACGCCGATCATGCATTTTTCCGGGGGTATCCTAGATTTCCTGACACCTTTTTCTATTTGGACCGGTTTTGGGGCAGTCATTGCAGCAAGCCTAGCAGGAGGATTATACCTGTGTGCCCGCTTTATTCCCGGTGATTCCATTCATGAGCGCGCGCGCAACTGGACGAATATCGCTTCCTTGCTCGCTCTTGGTGCGATTGTGGTAACACTGATCTGGTCTTATGCAATTTTTCCCTGGGCAGCAGCAAAGTGGACGGGTTCAGATTGGTGGATTTGGTTAGCCTGGATCATCATTGTTTTACTGTTCGCCTATAAATCTTCCATGAACCATTCTGTTCGTAAAGATTTCAGCGCGATGATGTGGGGCATTGGGGTCGTTGCATTACTCTGGGCGGCCATGTGGGCGACCATTTTCCCCTACGTGGTACCGGACACCTGGACCATCGTCGCAGCCGCAAATCCAGCGGATTCCATTGCGGTATTTACCTTATTCATGACAGGTTTCTTCCCAATTATGATCATGTATAACTGGTACCAAATCTGGGTATTCCGTGGACGCTTTAGTAAGAAGCTCGCCTACGCGGGACATTAGAGCTTTGATCTTTACTGGCATCCTGATCATGGGTGCCAGGAAGATTTCATGTTATTTTTTCACCCGATGCGAGGTCAAAAATGCCTGTAACATCTGATATAGCATTGCTAACCGCAACAGATATCATCGAAACTATAGAATTTCGCTATAATATGCTTTCCCAAAAGTTGAGTGACATCCGGGAAACGATAGAACAAGATAGTATAGATTCGGTTTCCGATAAGTGTTTTGAGCTCTCTTTTGAGTTAATACGCTATAAGAATTATTTTTCAATGCTAAAAAAACAAATCTTAACCAAGAATAAAAATATCAATATATCATTGGCATGAGTAAATGGTTATGAGAAAATACCACCACGTCAACCGTTATGTATATTACGGAAAAAAATCTGCTGAACACGCACCAACTTTGTTGGATGTGCTCAATATTATGGAAAATCGTCTGGAAATTGTCGAGGCGCAGTGTTCAGAAATGCTTGCGGCAGTAGATGGCTGTACGCGCTCCGAAATAGATGATCAAATTGCCATTATGGATGCAGAGATTAGTCGTTGTCAGAAACTATTGAACACGCTAAAAGTGAACATATATAACCATGATTAATAGAAATAATGAAAGTTTAATCCTGTTGCTTAATATACAGATATGATAATTTATATTATCTAATTTATGTGTACTATTTAAATTTTTGTAATAAATAATGGTGATATAAATTATGAATTATAAACTATAAAATTGTTTTAAAATATGAATATATAGTAGGTGGTGCAGCGTGTTAGAAGGCCACGAAAAATCTATTTACGATTTTGATATTATAATGGATCTATGATTCCGTCGAGAAATTTTTCAAGTGCTAGCTCTGTGTCTTGATCTTTAAATATGAATGCAAAGCCCAATAAAGCAAATCCCTTGGCAGGTACGATGATCGTATCGTTATCTTGCTTACGCCGAGTGGTAATTGCAGAGCGACTGAGCTTTGCTTCACTTCTCCAGCGCGTTTGGTCTGACTTCAGGAGGATGGTTTCTCCTCGTTCGTGAGTTTTGATAGTGAGGCTTTCGTCATCATATGCAGCCATTTGCATGCCCCCTAGAAATTCGCCATAGTTGATATCCATTACTTACTCAAAGATGGGTTCATTACGTTGGGCATTATGATGAGTAACCGACGTGCACTCGCGAAATAGTGTAAAGCAATCATGTTCTACACGCAGTTGAATAAGTAATTCCGGGATTTCTTCTGGCTTAGCCTGGGCCCAAGAAAGAAAAAGCTCTTGTGCATGCTCGTATAGCGGCTTGGTCACCATGTCATCCGCCTCGCCTGTGCTGTAGGCGTTAAGAATACCATGCTTTGTGGTGCGTTGCTCCCCTCACGTTGCACGCTGGTTCAGCGTAATCTGATGTAGATATGAAAAATAAGTGAGCGTTAATGTAATTATATTCCATTTATCTACCTTTAATGGAACGGTAAATATCATAAAAATTTTATCGTTGTTCTACAGTAGGTAGTAATGTATACAAAGTATAACGCTATCCGTATTCAAAAATGCCTCATTAAAGGAGAGGTACATATGTTGATAAAACCCAAAATACGTCAGTTACGCTACGCAATGCTGGTTCCCTTGTTACTTTTTTTAAATGGCTGTGCGAAGCATTCAGTCTGGTGGATATTTAATCCCCAAGGTGTTGGTGCAAGAGCTAGTTATAATTACATGATGATTGACGTCGCGGTGATGCTTAGCATTGTCGGCATTACGGGAATCCTCATTGTCTGGTTTATGTGGAAGTATCAGAAAGGGAAAAATCGTGGGCGGTATGATGGTAAGTGGGAACATTCTGGAAAGCTGGAGTTGGCTTTTTGGGGAATTCCGATTGCGGCAGTGGCTTTTCTTTCTTGGGCGGTAGCTATTCACGGAAGTTTCGCCGTTAACCCCTATAATCCTACCGTCATCACCAAGCACATGAAGCCCCATGGCGATCCCATTCAGGTGGATGTTATTGCTACTGATTGGCAATGGTTATTCATTTACCCCCAGTTTCATAATATGGCAGTTGCTAATGAGCTGGTTGTGCCAGCGCATACTCCCGTATTTTTCAAGCTTACTTCTACGGCGGTGACCACCGATTTCTTTGTTCCACAACTGGTCGGCATGATTGATGTCATGCCAGGGATGCGTACAAAGGATGCTTTGGAAAGTAATGCGATGGGCACTTATCAAGGCATTGCGGCCGACTACTGTGGCGCGGGTACTTCTTGGATGCTCTTTAAGACCAAGGTGCTGAGTAAGGCAGATTTTGATCATTGGGCAGATGCTGTAGAAAAAAATCCTCATACCATGGATTACGCCCAGTTTAATCGCTTTGCGAAACCGTATATCAATGTCGAAGATAAAACGCCCGTCTACGGACATGTGGAGAATGGGCTTTTCAATCACCTGATTATAGAGGTGATGAATGGTAAAAAGTGGCCTTTGCCCATGTTTATGACCGAAAACATGTTTCATTACTTAAAATTACAGGCCGCTGAACATCGTGCCTGAAAATAAACTCGCAATGGAGAATCGCTATGCTGGTTAATGTTCCTGGACCTTGGAGTCCCTTGCTGGGGCGCCTTGCTTTATCGGAGATTCCTTATACTAATCCCATTCTTGCGCCGTTGTTCGTGGTGATCGTGCTAGCGGGACTGGCACTGATTGCGGCGATTACGTATTACGGTAAGTGGGGCTATCTTTGGAAAGAATGGTTGACCACGGTCGATCATAAAAAATTAGGCGTGATGTATATTATTCTTGGTTTAATCATGCTGTTCAGAGGATTTATTGATGGCCTGATGATGCGTACCCAGCAGATGTTGGGCGATGGTCCAGGCGATAATGGCCTAAAAGTGATGGGCGCTATTCATGGTTATCTGACGCCATTCCATTTTGGACAGATTTATAGTGCGCATGGTTTGATCATGATTCTACTTGCCGCAACGCCGTTGCTGGTTGGTATTATGAATATTATTGTGCCTCTACAAATAGGGGCCAGAGATATGGCCTATCCTTATCTCAATGCCTTGGGCCTGTGGATCACGGCGGCCGCCGTGGTGCTGATTATGGCCTCATTATTTGTAGGCGATTTTTCACATAATGGCTGGTTTGGCTATGCACCGATTTTCGAGATGGCTTACAGCCCCGGTGTGGGTGTGGATTATTGGATCTGGACTCTAGAACTGGTTGCTCTCGGCACGACCCTCGGAAGTATCAATTTTCTGGCCACGGTAGTAAAAATGCGAGCTCCAGGAATGACTTGGGGGCGTCTGCCGATTTTTACTTGGTCCGCAGTTTCGGCCAATATTATCGCTTTAACCTCATTTCCCTGCTTGCAGGTGGCCTTGGCGCTGGTGGGTGCGGATCGTTATCTGGGTACGCACTTCTTTACGGCAGGATTCGGTGGCAATCTCATGTTGTACACCAATCTATTTTGGCTTTGGGGTCATCCTGAAGTTTATTTCGTGATATTACCGGCTTTTGGAATGATTTCAGAAATTATTCCTGCCTTTTCAGAAAAGCCTATTTTTGGCTACACCGCTATGGTTTTGGCAACTTTCGCAATTGCTGGCGTATCTTGGATTGTTTGGTTGCATCACTTTTTTACCATGGGCATGGGGCCCTACGTGAGTACGGAGTTTAGTGTTGCAACCATGCTGGTAGGTATTCCGACTGGCGTGAAAGTATTCAACTGGACTTTTACCATGTATCGCGGTCGACTGACTTATACTTCGGCCATGCATTGGGCTTTGGGAGCATTATTCCTACTTTTGGTAGGAGGATTGACAGGTATGATGTTATCCATACCCGCTATCAATTATATGGTCCATAACAGCGTCTTTGTCGTCGCCCATTTTCATATGATGTTGCTTTGTATTGTTTATGCGGTGTTTGGCGCGGTGATTTTCTGGTTCCCTAAGGTGTTTGGTTACAAGCTCAACGAATATTGGGGAAAAATGATGTTCTGGTTATTTAGCGCCGGAACGGTTTTGGTATTCTTGCCGATGTTCATGCTGGGCTTTATGGGCGAAACGCGGCGACTCGATTGGCCTTTCAATCCTCATTGGGCAACAATGTTCGATATTCAAGAAGTCGGTATTGCTGTTTATGTGCTTTCCGTGTTCGCTTTCCTGTGGATGATTTATGTCAGTATTCGCGATCGTGCGCAGCATCGTGTAGGGGCGGATGCTTGGGGAACGTCACGCAGTTTGGAGTGGCTGACGGATTCACCAGTGCCTTTCTACAATTATGCCATGGTTCCCCACGTCAACGCGCGAGATGAGGCAGCTTGGCGTCGGGAGCATGGTTTTTCTGAAGCACGTCCAGACCACTTTAAGGCCATTCACATGCCCAATAATACCGGGGTGGCCATCCTTATCGGTGCGCTGACTTTTGTGATTGGCTTTGCTCTGACTTGGAGAATCTGGTGGCTGACGGTGGCAGCGTTGATTATTACCGTTCTGGTCATGATTTATCGATCAGGGACTGGTGATCCTGGATACGTCATTTCTGCTGAAGAAATGGAAAAGCTGGACAGAGATTCTCGGCAAAAAATGCCAGAGGATCATATCCAGCATCCGCACGGAGATTTTACCGGAGGTACGGTAACCGCTTATTCCGCCGGGGCCGCAGACAGCCTGACGCAGGGTACACCACCCAGCCGTCCTCAGCGTTTGTCTTGATGCATCAGCATGGTACGACGGTAATCTTGTCGTCGTACCTTACCCCCGCATTTATATAAGGAGTTGAATATGAGTTCTGCTCATGACAAGCCCATAGATCCTAATAAAGTGGTGCTCTGGTCCGATGATTATGAAGGACATGATCCGATTTCGACTCGGACTTTTGGGTTCTGGATGTATATTCTTAGTGACGGTATGTTATTTGCGACTTTGTTTGCCGCTTATGGTGTGTTGAGTTACTCCCATAGTTATTACACCGGTCCGATACCCGCGCAGTTTGTTGCGCCTTGGTATACTTTTATCCAAACCATGGCGCTTTTCCTGAGTGTATTGGCTTACGGTTTTTCCATGACCGCACTCAAGACGGGAAGTAAGGCGGGAGTGATCAATGGAATTATTGCCTCCATGATTCTGGGCGCGGTTTTTATTGGCTTAGATATTCACGATGTATTACGCATGCTCAGTATGGGAGTGACTCCGGAGGTGAGCGGAGGGCTATCGGCATTTTATGCACTTACCCAAGTTCATGCGGCGCATATTTTTGTAGGGATGATTTGGATGCTGGTGATGTTGTATCAAGTGCTGAGAAAAGGATTTACCGAAGATGTGGTTGGACGCCTGATCAGTCTGCGCATGTTCTGGCAATTTCAGGCAGTAATGTGGGTGTTTATTTATGTATTTGTTTATTTATGGGGGTATATGTCATGAGTCATGGTCACAGTAACCCAATTGAACATCCCGAAGTGCAGATGGCTAGCAAAGGGAGTTATTTGACGGGTTTCATAGTTGCTTCTTTGCTGATGTTGGCGGCGACTATTCTCGTCAGTGGAAAAATGCTGCCTTCTTTTGCATTGTTATTAACTATTATGGGTTGTGCCGGACTTGCCGTTATCGCTCAGGTGTATTTCCTGTTACATATTGATATTTCTCAACATAACATTTGGAATACCGTAGCGCTGGTGATGTTTATTCCGCTTTTCGTAATTACGATTGGCCTGACCTGGTGGATGTTCTCGCAGTTATATATGCGGACCATGCCCATGATCCCAGGTATGCCAGGCATGCATTAAGGAGTAGTGATGATGCATGAAGAGATCAGGAGACAGGCAGCCGAGATCGGTGGTTCTGGTGGCAAGGATGATCTTCCGCACGCGGTAGAAGGGGAGATGACGCCGCTGGTGCGGTGGATCGGACGGATCGTGAGCGGGATGCTGATTTTGTCGATAGCGGCCGGGATATGGCAAGGATTCAGTCATCACGGTGTACTCAGTGGTGTCATCCACGGACTCAAGGCCAGCGAAGTC
>Ga0172382_10006695_pt1 | contig 16628 bp, 13 predicted proteins | sample Leawel138RmetaG_FD_122245 | JGI IMG/M metagenome (GOLD analysis project Ga0172382, IMG submission 122245) | Leachate microbial communities from a municipal landfill in Southern Ontario, Canada - Leachate well 138R metaG | ecosystem: Engineered > Solid waste > Landfill > Unclassified | place...
ACGCAGATTGCTCTTTATCCTGCGGAACGCCAGCAGGTGCCTTTCCCCTTCTTTGGCTTTCTGACCGGATTTGATCAGTTGATCGCTAAGCAAGAAAACAAGTCCAAACACCAGTGACAGAGCAATCACTTCTTTTAACGGAAATACGGTCATGGACAACGCCTCCCCGAACCACCCAGCCCAAAGTACCAACATGCCCTGTATCAGCAACACTCCCTGTACCATCAGACAAAGTCGGCACCATTGCCGCACGACCCGCCATTGATAATACAGGGAATAGACAATATAAGGCAGGGAAATTATGCTCAGGAGGGCCAGCAGATACAAATAGGATTCGACGAGTCCATTATTCAGGGTCAGGATCACAAATCCCCCTACAAAATATGTGAATCCCACCTGACTCCAGCTCAGACCAAACAGCCGGGATCCCCTGGAACCCAAAACCGCATCACAATTTGCCTTGCCGGCTCCTCCTGAGCATACTTGCTTGACAATTGGGTTGTGCCGATCTATTTCAAAAAGCATCAGCAACGACCCGATTACTGCTCCCGCTCCAAACAATAAATAATACAATACAAATAGAAAACCGGAGGTAGTTGCCTGAAAGATACTCAGGCAGCCAAATCCAATAACCAGTATAATAGGCAATACGTATTTAGTCCAGGTTCTAATGTGCTGTCCGATGTTATGGGTCGTCCTGTCAGGAGTCAAAGTATCCTGGGCAGCTTCCGCAAAAAGGGCGATAGGAGAGAACCGCTCCCCAAATTCCGTGCGTGAAAGTAGATTCCATTTTTGCGTGTTCGGGTCCAGGTATTCCATCGTATCGCCGATTGATGGCCGGAGAACCGTAAAGTGACGATTGCCGTGCTTGTCAGCCCTCATCTGCGAGAGAAAGGGGACTTGTATTTCATCCAAATGATCTGCTTCCAGACGGACAGCCAATGTCTCCATACCACATGCGGATACCACGTCTTTAATGGATAGCAATGTCGGATAATCCGGATGTTCCCGGAGTCGCTCGGATATAGTATCCCGGTGCAGCCTTATCCCAAGTAGCTGCAAAAATCTGCGGGTCGCAAACCCGACGTTTTCTTCATATACAAATAGCATGGTCAGAACAATTGGTTTAATGTACTTTTGCTGTAAATGAAGGGAGGATCTTCGTTTTTTGCAAAAAGTTGTTCGACTGATTCTTAAAAAATTTAAGAATCAGTCGAACAACTTTTGATCATAAGAAGCTATTGATCAGTTGCTTGGAAGAAAAAACGGCTTGTTTTGTGACCTATCGGTCAAAACCCGGTTTCCGGTATGAAAAAAGTGATTTTCGGGGCTATTTCAGCGCATATCCATTACCTCAAATACTCATTAAACAAGCCTTCTAATCTGGGGTCACTGGGTCTGGGTGCGTTGTCATTCAGGATTTCTCCAGATTTGCCCAGGATAAAGTATCGCGGGATCTGATGAATGCCGTATGTTTCTACAAACTGCGATTGCCGGGCATCGACCAGCAGGAAGCTATTGTCTGCGATTCCTTCATCCTCATTGGCCTTTAACCATGCCTGCTGCTGCCTATCAATGGATATATATAAGAACGCAATATCGTCCCTTTTTTTCTTTAACTCTCTGGCATGGGGAAATTCAACCCGGCAAGGCACACACCAACTGGCCCAAAAATCTACATAGATCAGTTTGCCTTTCAGGTTTGTGATCACCTCGTTCAATGAGGCGATATGACCTTGTGGATCCAGGAGCGGATCCTGTATGTCTGGGTCCATATCATCGGTTTCAAAGACTTTCAGGTAACGATGGGACAACAGGGTATAATAGTCGGGGTCTTCAAACTGATTTTGCACTGTTTTTAGGGTACGCTCAATTTGTTGATTATCTCCTTCGGTTTCCAATGCCAGACGGGTCTGATTATAAAGCAAGTAATCCCTACTCTTATCGCTATAATGGTTATCCGCTACGGTCAGAACTTCATCGATTGTATATTCTCTTCCCAATTGCTTCCGGGCAAATGCATTTAAAAACCCGCGATAGTGATAAGAATCCAGGTCTTTATCCAGATCCAGATAATCTTCAAAAGGGATGCTGTTGTCAGCGAATGGGGCAGAAAGCGATACGGCATAATAAGCGTATCTGGCTTCACGGCGGAGCCAGTCTGCATAGGATTGCCCAATGACATCCACATTCTGGCAACTGTCAATGGCAAAAAGCATAGCTTCATAACATTCCTCCGGTGTCAGTTCGGTTTGGTTTTGCACCCGCTTAAAAAAATACTCAAAAATACTGATATTATTTGTTCCCAAATAGGTGCTGAAGTTAATCTCTGCTTTGGTGAAGCCTGTGGTATTCAACGTCGTGATATAGGGGTAATAACTTGGGTAAGTAACGACAATACTATCACCGGCAGACACTGGATAAAAAGATTCATTTGGGATACTTAGCAAGGCCAGTACACTCCCCTCTGGATAAGGCGCTGCCACAAACTCAGTGCTTTCGGCTATGATGCTGTACTGGCCTTCCAACGGAGAAACAATGGAAAGCTGTCCTCTATATTTAGAGGTCTCTTTCAGATCGAAACGAATATAAATGCTATCCACTCTAACCTGATGGGTAGCCGCATCCTGGTCATTTTTGTCTGATTGACTTTCCAAAGATTGGCATCCCATCAGGAAAAATAGCATCGCAAGAGTAAATAACTTAAAAAGGGATTTCATATTAGTTTGGTTATACTTTGAATTAATTATTTACCACGCTCAACACATATGTTAAGCGTGGTAAAGCCTATTTTAACGTGAATTCGGTTTAAGCTGCTAACAAAAGTTTCGGTTTTTCCGGTTTCACTACTTCCGAGAAATGAATTCATTTCTCGGAAGTAGTGTTTTCGCTGAAACACTATTGAAGGTTTCTCTGTTTGATTTTGGCGAATACGTTATTTTAATACTCCGGCGCTTGAGGCCATTCAGGACAAGAATCACAACACCACGCTTCTGCCCATCCATTGGCTACATATTCCTGTGCTCTTGCTGCTCCTTCCCCTTCAGGAAGTTGGAGACGCTTCCATTCACCATTAATCTTAACTCCACAGTTCGTTTGTCCCACTCCACCAACAACATTCTTCATCTGCTCCCTTGTGAGGGCCTCTCCAAATTTACTCATTAATTTATTCATCATTCTAAATTTTATACATAGCTCTTTGATGCTGATCATTTCTTCTATCCAAGAACTTCTGTAAGTTTACATTACACTTTTTAATCCATGCCTGCTTTGGTGGGCAAATCCCTATCGGCGCACGACCCTTGGCCGTGCGCTGACTGTTTTGTCCTATTCTTCTGTTCTGTGTATTTCTGTTCGTATTATGACTCATCTTATGGCTCCTCAGGGGGTTCTTCACCGTTATCGTATCTATGTTTATTCCAATCATCCCTAATGTCCGTGCTATCATTGGCCGTTTCGTGAAATAGACGTTCCAGATTGATCTGATTTGTTGCAGGCTCCAAACGTTCTTTGTCGCAGGAGTTCAATATCAATAGTACTCCCGCACCTAATAATAAGGCGTAATTTCTCATAACAATTTATTTTCGTTAAACCATTATGAACGCTGCCGGCTTTGTTCATTCGTTGCTGTAAATGAAGGGAGGATATCCGTTTTTTGCAAAAAGTTGTTTGTTCAATTCTTAAATTTTTTAAGAATTGAACAAACAACTTTTTAGATTAAATTGATTAATAATCAATGAGATATACGCCAAAAACCCTTCTTTTTGGAAGCAAAAGTAAAATAGGTTATATTTGTTGGATAAACGTAACCTAAATGACCATTTCAGACAGGAAAATAGCGGCTTTCATTGTCTTATTCTGCTCGTGCCTATGCCTGTTCCAGACAGTCAAAGCCAAAGACCATCAGGATACCTTAGCTAAATATTCTTATCGTGAGCTGGACAATCTTGTCTTTGAGCACAGGTCTGATTCCTTGAAAATGTCAAAATACCTTAGCTACTATCTGCAAAAGGCCCGAAAGGAAAAGCACAATAATTGGGTTGCCATCTATTACAAGAGTTTTGTTTTTTATCAAAAGGAGGAAGACCGGCTACCTTTCATCGACAGTGCTCTGTATTATGCCTACCAGAGTAATGATAAGGCGCTGATCGCCAGTACATATCTGACCAAAGCAACAGTTTATCACAATATCAAGGACTACCAGCAAGCACTGGATCATTACCTGATCGCCGATGACTATATTATACAGACCGATGATGTATATAACAGGTATCGTATCAAGAACCATATTGCTGGCATCAAAAGCTATTTGGGGTATTATGAGGAGGCAGAGGCACTATTTGAGGAATGTGTCCGTTATTTTGGGCAGGTGGAAGCCGATTACAATATGCATCGGGGCTATATCAGTTCGATGCTGGGCCTGGCATGGAGTTATACCAAAACCGATCGCATCACGGAAAGTGTGCAGCTCCTGGCCACAGCGCAGGAGTCTGCGGAAAAGATGGGGTTTTCTGAGCTTGATGTGCATTATCTTGTTTTCAAACAGGGTATCAATGATTACTATTTGGGAGATTACGATGGTGCTATTCAGAAAATAGAGCAAAAACTGCCTTTTTTATATGAAAATGAGGATTTTGCCTGGGCCAGTATCGGTGAATTTTATATAGGTAAATCCTGGTGGGATCAGGGAGACCGGGAAAAGGCAATCGTTTATTTCGATATGATAGATGAGGTGTTCCAAGCCCACCAATATACCCACCCTGATCTCAGGGAAGCGTACGAACTACTCATCAATCACTACAAGGACCTGGACAACAAGGATGAGCAGTTGAGATATATTGGTCAATTGGTCAAAGCAGATAGCGTTTTTAATCAAAACCACAAGTATCTGATAAACAATATTTATAAAAGATATACTACTCGGGAGCTGATTCTGTCTAAAAGGACATTGGAAACTGCATTATATATTCAGAAGAACAAAACCATGTTGATTATGGGCCTGTCCGGCATAATACTTCTGCTGGTTTTTGCCTGGATTTATTACCAACGGAGAAAGACGAGAAAAATTGTTCAGGAACTGATACAGAAAGTAGAGGCCTCACAGATGCAGCCGGAACCCGTGTCGGTATTCTCCTCTGAGATTCTGAAAGACCCGGGCAAGGCTTCTATCCAAATGAAAGATGAGGTAGTCGAGCGGCTATTGAGAGAGCTCAATCAGTTTGAAGAAAAAAAGCAGTTCCTGGGGTCAGACACCACTTTGGAGAAACTGGCTGTGAGTTTCGAAACCAATACCACGTATCTGTCCCATGTGATCAATACTTACAAAAACCAAAAATTTTCTCAATACCTCAATACCTTGCGTATCAACTACCTTATTAAAAAGATGGTGCTGAACGATGATCCGCGGATCTTCAATTATTCTATTGAGCACCTGGCAGAACTTATCGGCTATAACAGCACCTCTGCTTTTTCAAGGGCCTTTAAAAACCATACAAAAGTGAAACCCTCCTCTTTTATCAAAAGAATGAAAAGTAGTGCTTAGATCGGCACACAATGATTAAATCCTCAATTCATATTGGCATAAACATTCTCAAAGCAAGTCCTTCAACGCTTCTTCCAGTCCGGGAAACAGGAATTGATACCCTTCGCTCCTGATTTTATCAGAAGAAACCCGGCTGCCCTCCAACAGGATTTCCGACATCTGGCCAAACAATAATTTCATCACAAAGGCCGGGACAGGGGGGAACCAAAACGGCTTTTTCAGGACACGGGCCAGGGTCTGGGTAAAATCCCGGTTGGTCTGGTGGTCCGGGGCCACGGCATTGTAGGCTCCTTCCATTCCGGCATCCTCAACAGACTTGATATAAATCCCGCACAAGTCATCGATATGGATCCAGGGAAGGTACTGCCTGCCCCTCCCGATGGCTGAGCCAACACCCATTTTCACGGGCAAACTCATTTTGTCCAACGCTCCTCCCCGGTCGGTAAGCACCACGCCTGTACGGATTTTGACCGTCCTTGCGCCCAGGCTCTGAAAACGGTCTGCAGCAGCCTCCCAAAGCCTGCAGGTCTCCCCCAGAAAATCAGGAGCAGCCGGGTCGTCTTCGGTAAAGATTTTGTTTGTGGTGACCGCTCCGTAGTACCCGGTAGCAGATGCAGAAATGAAGGCTTTGAGTTTAGGCTTTTTGGAAGCGGCCACATGTTCGAGTATCAATTCCGCTGTTTTGACCCGGCTGTCGAGGATCTGCTGCTTCCGCCGGGCAGTCCATCTCCTCGCTCCAATATTTGCTCCCGCAAGATGAATAATGTAATCAGCCGTTTCAACAGCCTGCACACTTTCCGGGTCAGAACGGCTCAGAACTGCTACCTCATACCCTTTCGCCCTCAACATTTTGCTGAGGTGACTGCCCACCAAACCCGTTCCTCCGCTGATTAAAACTGTTTCCATTCTTTTATCAACCAAACATAAACAAAATGTCGGACACAGGCGCATAGCAACAGATCGCTTCGACTAAATAACTTATAATAGAGAAATAGATCTTGAACAAGGAATCAATTGATATATTGAAAAAAAAATCCTAAAACTAACTACATAGCAGAAAAGCAAGGTGCTTCACTTTTTGTACTATGTAGTTATATTAATTTTCGGGGGTAATGGTAATAGGGAGTGCAGTTCTTTTTTGTTTTTAGCTAATTTTTCGCAAAGTCTATTCCAACATAATACCTGCGATTGCAATATTGAACACGGTTTAATAAAACTAACACGTCATAATTTAATAAAAATATCACAACAATATTTACTAAATTTGCCACAACAACGTTTGATAACAAAAGCACATTAGTGTTTGATAAACGAATACCGATATGGCAACACCGCGAGAAAGATTTGTAGAAGCCCTAAAGTTTCTACAGCAATTGCAAGAAAAAGGGACAATAGGCATCCATACGGATGACATTCCTAATCGTAAATACCGTGAAATCCTGACCAAGAATGGATTTATCAGGGAAGTCGCCAAGGGTTGGTATATCGCGACCGATCCGGAAGCGAAGGATGGCGAAACCACAGCCTGGTATAGTTCGTATTGGGATTTTATTGCGGTATTCCTAAATCATAGATATGGGGACGACTGGTGCCTCTCAGCCGACCAGTCCTTATTGCTCCATGCAGGCAATCAATCTGTACCGCAGCAGTTACTTATTCGTTCTCCCCACGGAAATAACCATCCAACTGCATTGCCGCACAATACATCTCTTTTCAATCTACGGGGAGAACTACCGCCAGCGGATCAGCTCGTCGTGACCGATAATGGGATACGAATGTACAATCTACAGTCCGCTCTCATTTACAGCGCCGCAACCATCTACACGAGAAATGCTATAGATGCCCGTACTGCGTTGTTATTAATAAGGGACGCATCCGAACTCCTGTCCATACTACTCGAAAACGGTCATACTACACTGGCAGGGCGACTGGCAGGAGCCTTCCGAAATATCAACAGGGGAAGAATTGCCGACCAGATCATAGATACCTTTAAGCAGGCGGATTATGATATCCGCAAAGAAGATCCATTCGAAAATAAAATCGATCTGAAATTACCTGCCCGCGAACGATCCCCATATGCCACCCGTATCCGGTTAATGTGGGAGCAGATGCGAGAAGTGATCATACAGAACTTCCCTACTTCGCCGGGACTACCAGAAAATAAGGAAGTTTTCCTAAAAGAGATCGACGATATCTACGTCACTGATGCCTACCATTCCCTCTCCATAGAGCGCTATCGTGTAACGCCCGAAATGATTGAGAAGGTAAGTTCTGGAAAATGGGATACCAAAGAGAGTGAAGAGGATCGCAAACAGCGCGATGCAATGGCAGCGAGAGGCTATTATCAGGCATTCCAGTCCGTCAAGGAAAGTATAAACTCCATATTGGGCGGAGCAAATGCGGGAATGCAGGTAGACAAAGACCATTCGAAATGGTATCGGCAACTTTTCGATCCGAGCGTGACAGCAGGTTTGTTGAAAGCCGCTGATCTAGCTGGATATCGCAACAATCAGGCTTATATCAGCAACTCCAAGCACGTACCCTTAAATGTTGACGCCATGCGTGATGCGATGCCTGTATTGTTTGAATTGTTGGAAGAAGAAACAGAAGCATCTGTTAGAGCTGTTTTTGGGCATTTCATATTTGTATTCATTCACCCTTACATGGACGGCAACGGAAGGATGGGACGTTTTTTAATGAATGTCATGCTTGCATCGGGCGGATATAGATGGTCGGTCATTCCGGTGGAAAGACGAGATGAATATATGCAAGCACTCGAACAGGCCAGTGTTGAACAAAACATCGAACCTTTCACAAAACTTATCGGTTACCTGGTAGAAGAAAGCCTAAAGGGTAAAACGGTTGCTGAATTACCAAAAAAATAAAAAACCTTAATGACCCAATGGACTATGTTTTTAGCCCATTTTCCATCGAAAGGCTAAATAGTTTACCTGCAAATATCGAACTATAAATGACCGGATAGTAACGGTTTGGGCCACAGATTTTTATTAGTATAAAAAAAGGAGACAACCAATAATCAGTGTCTCCTTAAGTAGCCCGTAGGGGAATCGAACCCCTGTTTCCAGAATGAAAATCTGGCGTCCTAACCCCTAGACGAACGGGCCATAATTTTGGCATTTTGCCGGCTTGAAAACCCAGGAAATTGCTCCTTTGAGGATTTCAAGTGTGCAAAGATAGGCTTTTGCTTTTATATTCAAAATTATTGTGCGCAGATTTTTCTATATTTGCCCCGGCATCTTAATATTGTCATTACCGGCACACTAAAGTTGCTATAATTTGTTAACCATTTAACGCCGTTTGCAGCGGTATCAATGAAGTATGAAAAAGTATCAAACCCTGCTATACTATTGTTATAGCCCTATCGAAAATGCGGAGCAATTTGCCGCAGACCATCTTGAATTTTGTAAATCCCTGGGCCTGAAAGGTCGGATTATTGTGGCGGACGAGGGTCTGAACGGGACCGTATCCGGCACTAAGGAAGCGTGTAAGGCCTATATGGATGCAGTACATGCCGATCCACGCTTTGCAAAAACAGATTTCAAAATCGATGAGGTGGACGAACCTTCCTTTATCAAAATGCACTGCCGATACAAGGCGGAGATCGTATATTCCGGGCTGCGGGATCCAAAAGAGATCAACCCAAACCGGGAGACAGGCAAGCACCTGAAACCGGAGGAGTTTATGCGCTTGAAGGATGAAGAAGACGTGGTGATCCTCGATGTGCGTTCCAATTATGAGCATCAGGTGGGTCGGTTCAAAAATGCAGTGACCCTCGACATTGAAAATTTCCGTGAATTCCCCGAAAAGATCAATGAGTTGGCAAAGTACAAGGACAAAAAGATCCTTACCTATTGTACCGGTGGAATAAAGTGTGAAAAAGCCTCGGCATTGCTACTAAAAGAGGGTTTTAAGGACGTTTATCAATTGCATGGCGGCATTATCAAATATGGTAAAGAGGCGGGCGGAAAGGACTTTGAAGGCAAATGCTATGTGTTTGATAACCGTCTGACAGTGGATGTCAATGCAGTCAATCCCACCGTAATTTCAACGTGCCTGAATTGTGGGGCCACCACTCCGCGCATGATCAATTGTGCCAACCCAGAATGCAACGAACACTTTACCCAATGTGAGGAATGTGGCTGGAAAATGGATGGTTGCTGCTCTGAAACCTGCATGGAACATCCGCGCAAACGCCCCTATGATGGTACGGGTTATTATGTCAAATATCCACAACCAGTCAATGTAGAGAAGATCAGCCGGCGTAAACACAAAAAGATGGGGCAGGCATAAATTCCCTGTGACAGTAAGGTTTTTTCGGTACAAATGATTAGCTTTGCCTTGAAATAATTTTTTTTAGTTATCAATCGAAATGAGTGCGACACCTATCAAGAAAGAAACATATCTGACCTGGTACAAATCCATGTTGCTAATGCGCAAATTTGAGGAGAAGACCGGGCAATTGTACGGGCAGCAAAAAATCCGCGGATTCTGCCATTTATATATTGGCCAGGAAGCTGTAGTGGCCGGTGCCATGTCTGTTTTGAGACCGGAGGATTCAATGATCACAGCTTACCGGGATCACGCCCATGCAATTGCAAAAGGTATGAGTCCGAACGAAGCGATGGCGGAGATGTATGGCAAAGCGACAGGCTGCTCCAAAGGAAAAGGGGGATCCATGCACTTTTTCAGTAAGGAACATAAATTTATGGGCGGACACGGAATCGTAGGTGGCCAGATTCCCCTCGGTGCCGGTATTGCATTCGCTGAAAAATACAATGGCACCGACAATGTCTGTGTAACCTACATGGGGGATGGTGCAGTACGTCAGGGAGCATTGAACGAGGCATTTAATATGGCAATGCTCTGGAAATTGCCCGTAATTTTTGTGGTAGAGAACAATGGATATGCCATGGGTACATCTGTTGCCAGAACCACCAACCAGTTGGACATTTACAAAATGGGATTGGCCTTTGATATGCCATCCAAAGCTGTGGACGGAATGGATGTAGTAGCTGTACACAATGCAATGGACGAAGCAGTTCAAAGAGCCCGAAAAGGGGATGGGCCTACTTTTCTGGAAATCCGCACCTATCGTTATAAGGGACACTCAATGTCAGATCCCGCCAAATACCGGACCAAAGATGAGTTGGAAAAGTACAAGGGGCTGGATCCATTGGTCACCACCAAAGCTGCCATTATGAAGAAGAAATATGCTTCCGAAAAATGGTTTGCAGAAGTAGATGAAGAAATCAAGCAGATCGTGAACGAATCTGTACGCTTTGCCGAGGAATCTCCATTCCCAGATGCATCAGAATTGTATAAAGACGTCTATGCCCAGGAGGATTATCCTTTCGTGATGGATTAAACGGATACGTAGATCAATTTTTGGGCTTTAAGAAATAAAAAACTAACATAATATTCGACAGCAATGGCGGAAGTAGTAAGAATGCCAAAAATGAGCGACACCATGACCGAAGGGGTGATCGCCAAATGGCACAAAAAAGTTGGGGATAAGGTCAGTTCAGGGGATTTGATCGCAGAAGTGGAGACTGACAAAGCGACCATGGATTTTGAGTCTTATCAGGAGGGAACCCTCCTTTATATCGGGCCAAAAGAAGGGGAAGCAGTCCCAATCGATGCCGTGATTGCTGTGTTGGGTGAAGAGGGGGAAGATTACCAGACTTTGCTGAAAGGTGAAGGCGAAAATAAAAGCGACGAAAAAGAAGAGGCCACAACGAAATCCGGAGATTCTGCCGTTGCAGCAGAAAGCACAGCGACAACTGATGCCGCAGCATCAAAGTCAGACAAAGGCCCGGCTGTCACCGCCGAATCCCTTGGAGCTACGGTGATTACCATGCCATTGTTGAGTGATACCATGAGCGAAGGGGTGATTGCAGAATGGAATTTCAAGGTTGGAGATACAATCAAGAGTGATGATGCCATTGCTGATGTGGAAACCGATAAGGCAACTATGGAAGTGACCGCTTATGCAGATGGCACACTGCTTTATATCGGTGTAGAGAAAGGCGAGGCAGCCAAGGTCAATGATATCATTGCCATTGTGGGGAAAGCCGGAACCGACATTACTCCTCTCCTGGAGCAGCATGCCAATGCCGGCAGTGCAGCTTCGGCAACAAGCTCCTCAACTGATTCTGCACCAAGCCCGGTTAGTGCCGGAGAGAAAAGTCCTTCAACTGTCGAAGCTACAGAAAGTACCTCAGGTTCAGTAGCAGATACAGATGACTCAAGGCTCAAAGTTTCCCCATTGGCACGAAAAATTGCAAAAGAAAAAGGGTATAACCTCAACGATATTAAAGGCACAGGGGACGGAGGGCGCATTGTAAAAAGAGATGTAGAAAATTACACTCCTTCTGCAAAACCAGCCGCGGTAGCTATAGATGCTGCCACCGCTCCAGCTTCAGAACAGGCTGCTCCAGTGATTTCCTTGCCACAATATGTAGGTGAAGAGCGCTTTACGGAGGTGCCGGCATCACAAATGCGTAAAACAATTGCCAGACGCTTATCAGAAAGCAAATTCTCTGCTCCCCATTTCTACTTAACTATAAAAGTGGATATGGATAGTGCAATTGAAGCCCGCAACAGGATCAATGAAGTTGCCCCTGTGAAAGTGTCTTTCAATGACCTGGTGATCAAAGCAGCTGCTGTAGCCCTCAAAAAGCATCCGGCCGTCAATGCATCCTGGTTGGGAGACAAAATCAGGTACAACGAGCATGTCAATATAGGTGTGGCAGTGGCAGTGGATGAAGGTTTGCTTGTGCCGGTTGTACGGTTTGCAGACGGCAAATCTCTTTCCCATATCTCTGCTGAGGTGAAAGATTATGCCCAAAAAGCAAAAAGCAAAAAATTACAGCCAGCGGACTGGGAAGGTTCGACCTTTACCATTTCCAATCTGGGCATGTTTGGCATAGACCAGTTTACCGCCATAATCAATTCACCAGACGCCTGCATTTTGGCTGTAGGAGGGATTCAGCAGGTGCCCGTTGTGAAAAATGGGGCTGTGGTACCGGGCAATGTCATGAAAATTTCCTTGAGTTGTGACCACAGAGTAGTGGATGGGGCAACCGGGGCGGCTTTCCTGCAAACCTTGAAAGCTTTGCTCGAAGAGCCTGTGCGGATACTGGCCTAAAATACATTAGACCATAAAAGCAGCTTTTGAACCTTTTTCGACCGGAAAGGTCAAGAAATCTTTTCCCAGGAAATACCCGGGTTCCGCTGCTGAAGATATTGCCGCAATAGTTGGTTCTGCGCTTTTTCAAGTACAGGATCGTCTGTAAAAACAGAAATTACGGCATTACGCACTTCCACGAGCAAGGCCTGATCCTTACTGAGATCGGCGAGCTTGAGATCGAGGACCCCACTTTGTTGGGTTCCAGCAATGTCACCCGGCCCACGGAGATGCAAATCGACTTCTGCAATCTCAAAACCATCATTCGTCCGTACCATAGTATCCAATCTAAGCTTACTGTCAGCACCCAATTTGTTGCTCGACATTAGGATACAATAAGATTGTTCACCTCCCCGACCGACCCTCCCGCGCAATTGATGCAGCTGTGAAAGCCCGAATCTCTCTGCATTTTCAATAACCATGACGGTTGCATTGGGGACATCCACACCAACTTCAATGACGGTAGTGGCCACCATTATGTGCGTTTCGCCTTTTATAAAACGCTGCATCTCAAAATCCTTATCCTTGACCGGCATCTGGCCATGTACGATGCTGATTTGATACTGAGGCTTGGGAAATTCATCTGCCAAGGCTTGTAAACCCGCCTCCAGATATAGAAGGTCCATTTTTTCACTTTCCTTGATCAGCGGGTAAACCACATAAACCTGCCTGCCTTTGGCAATTTCATCCTTCATAAAGCCAAACATGCGTAGCCTACTGCTTTCGTAAAGATGCATGGTCTTGATGGGTTTGCGGCCGGCCGGCAATTCATCGATCACCGAAATATCCAAATCCCCATACAATGTCATGGCCAGGGTACGGGGAATCGGGGTGGCAGTCATCACCAGCATATGGGGTGGAATGTAGTTTTTTCGCCAGAGCTTGGCACGCTGCTCCACTCCAAAACGATGTTGCTCATCGATCACTACCAAGCCCAGATTATGAAACTTGACCGTATCTTCAATCAGTGCATGGGTACCAATCAAAATGTCCAGGCTGCCATCTTCCAACTGACTGTGAATCACCCTGCGGTCGCGCTTTGAGGTAGATCCGGTCAACAGCTGCACCGCAGCCAAATCACTGCCCAACAATTTTTGAATGCCCCTGAAATGCTGTTGAGCCAGAATTTCGGTGGGAGCCATCAGGCAGGCCTGGAACCCATTATCTACCGCAAGCAACATACTCATCAGCGCCACAACCGTTTTACCACTCCCCACATCACCCTGAATCAGTCTATTCATCTGTGCCCCTGTGACTGTATCCCTGCGAATTTCACGAATCACCCTTTTTTGCGCCTCCGTCAATTGAAAGGGTAAGTGCTCGGAATAAAAGGTGTTGAAATGCCTGCCCACCTCTTCAAATCGATGCCCCTTGAAGCGGACCGTTTGTAGCATTTTATTTTTGAGCAGCTTGAGCTGAATGAAGAATAACTCATCAAATTTCAATCGTCGGACAGCCTGGGTCAATTCCGGTTGGTTTTGAGGAAAATGAATGCTGCGACAGGCTTGCTGAATGCCGATAAGCTGATGTTGGGTGAGCAGATAAGCTGGCAGTTCCTCCTCGATTTTTGAGCCAATGCTTTCCAGCAAATTCAACATTAATTTTTGTAAGCCCCGTGTGTCCAGCCCTGATTTTTTCAGCTTTTCAGTAGAGCTATATACTGGTTGCAAGCTGGCGCTTGCCGATAAAGCCGTAGATCCGGCCGTACTCATTGAGGTTGCAGGGGTATATCGCTCCATTTCCGGATGGGTAATGGACAATTGGGCGTTGAATAGTGAAGGTTTACCATACATAACATAGGCCGCCCCGACCATAAGGTTTTTTTTGAGCCAGGCAATGCTTTGAAACCAGACCAGTTCGACCTGCCCGGTATCATCTACAAATTGCCCAACTAACCTGCGACTACTGCGCTCTCCGATTTCCTCCAAATGAATCAGACGGCCTATGACTTGAGCCGCTTCCATTTCAGGACGGATTTCCGCAATGCGATGAAAATGCGTGCGATCTATATATCTGAACGGGTAGTGGCGCAACAAGTCCCCAAAAGTAAAGACACCCAATTCCTGCTTGAGCAAATCAGCACGGGCCGGCCCCACGCCTTTGAGGTATTCGATTGGAGTCAGGACACTTAGTTCTGCCACATTATCCTTCTTTTATCCCTGATCTCTTAAAAGGGATTGTTGTACAATTGATGAGTTTTCTGATGGGCTAATTTAATAAATTTTTATGATGAGGGTGTGAATTGCTTTTTCTGACTGATGCCCCGGACAAATTCCCAGTTAAACAGTACAATGGAAATCAGCAAAATAGCATAGGCTACCAACTTGAGTGTACTTACCGGTTCGTGGAAATAATAAATAGCCACTGCAAATGCAATGATGGGATTGATATATATCAGAATGCCCGCCGTGGAAGAAGAAATGCCGTTCAAGGCATACATACTCATATAAAGAGGAATAATGGTGAATAGGACGGCAATGATCGAAATATTCCACCAAAAGGCGCTTGCCTGTGGCAGGTCGTTTCCTCCCTGAATCACAAGAGGTAAAATGACCAGGCTGCACAAAGTGATTTGGACGGCCAATAAATTGAGTTTGTCCACATGCTGGATGATGCGTTGTACAACCAGATAGAGGGCATATAATAAGGCAACTGCAACCGACCAGATTACTTCTGTCAGTGAACCCCGGGCCAGCAGGATAACGCTGATCAGAGCAATGGCCAAACCGATTTTTTTCAGGGTGGAAAGTTTTTCTTTTAGGATCAGATAACCTGCCAGGGTAGTCAGGAGCGGGCAGACCATATAGGCAAAGGCTGCGGATTGAACGGATATGTGGTTGACCGCATAAATATAGGTAAACCAATTTCCCATAATCAGAAATGAGGCGATTACGGTCAACAATAACAATCTCTTTTTATTCGCATTGCTCAGGGTACGTATATAAGCTCGATCTGCTTTCCATTGCCTTTTTCTAAAAATGAATATGAATATCCAGATCAAGAGGCAGGAGACAAGGATCCGGAAATTTAGAATGTCGAAAGAGGACCATTCCCTTATTGCCCGAAGGGGAATAGACATAAACCCCCACAGCGCAGCAGCAAGGAAGGCCGAAGAAAAGTATTTTAAACTTCCCGGCGATTCAAGTTCCAGGTTGGATTTGCTCACCTTTGTGGCATTAGCCCTTCCAAGCAATCACTGAAATTTCTACATTCACATTTTTTGGTAACCCGGCTACAGCTACTGTTTCCCGGGCAGGGGCTGACTCGTCAAAATAGCGGCCATACACTTCGTTTACATCAGCAAAATCACCCATATCCCGAAGAAAAATGGTGGTTTTCACTATGTTTTCAAACCCAAATCCTGCAGCACTGAGGACGGCGTCAAGATTGGTCATCACCTGCCGGGCCTCAGATTCTATGCCTCCCTGCACCAGTTCCCCGGTTTGTGGATCCATGGGAATCTGTCCGGACACATACAAAGTATTGCCTGCCAGGATGGCCTGATTGTAGGGGCCAATCGGAGCAGGGGCGTTTTCGGTGATTATGATTTGCTTTGCCATAAAATGTTTTGAATGACTTAAAAGAAATGGGTGATTACTTTATAAAGAATTGCTAACAGGAACAAAATGATGGCTACAACATTGAAAATATGCATGACCCGCAAATTGAAACTCGTGGGTCTGTTTGGATCTTTTTTCCTGAAGAAATACATAAGGTAAATGTACGATGACTATAGATAAAAAGCAAAAAATTATGTGTTCAGGGGCAGAAGGCTGTCCTCAGGGCCAAAGGCTCTCCTTATGTAACCTAAGTTACAGAGTTTTAGGGGGTAGTATAGTATTATTGTAATTAAGATACTAATTTTGTATTAACTTAAAT
>Ga0172382_10006698_pt1 | contig 16625 bp, 22 predicted proteins | sample Leawel138RmetaG_FD_122245 | JGI IMG/M metagenome (GOLD analysis project Ga0172382, IMG submission 122245) | Leachate microbial communities from a municipal landfill in Southern Ontario, Canada - Leachate well 138R metaG | ecosystem: Engineered > Solid waste > Landfill > Unclassified | place...
CGACGCTGGCCCAACTGGGGTCTGGGGTTGTTGGTGCACCGCTCACGGTTTTCGCTTATCGCGGTGTGGCTCATGCTTGGCCCGCTAGAGGCGTGGCTAGACATACAGCTACCGATACCGTGCTCCCATAGAGAGAGCTACCCTGATTGGGATTATTCTGACGAGGAGGAGGCGCTAAATGAAGAGAGAAGCGACGGCTAAGGCAAAAGAGCGACCGATCATCATGTCGGCGGAATCGGTGCGGGCGATCCTGGATGGGCGCAAGAAGCAGACGCGGCGGGTTGCGAAGGAGATTGTCAAACGGGAGCGCGAGGACGGAGACCTTGGCCGCCCTGTGAGATTGGATGCAGACGGGTCGTGGTCATTTTGGCGTCCAGGCAACACCGTGGGCCTAGAGGATTTTGCGCAGGTGGCTTACCCAGAGGGCGGGGGCTTTCGTTGCCCATACGGTGTGCCAGGCGACCGTCTGTGGGTGAAAGAGGTTTTGGTCAAAGAGCAATGGGTAGACTTACCAGACAGGTCTATTCGCGTTACGCCCTATATATGCTATGAGGCTGATGGGAAGACTGTTTGCAAGGACGGTAGCCCAGCTTGGCCATGGGAACGCGACAAGCTGCCGTCCATCTTTTGCCCCCGCTGGGCCTCGCGTCTCCTGCTGGAAATCACGGATGTGCGGGTAGAGAGAGTGCAGGAGATTAGTTTTGAAGACTGCCAAGCAGAGGGCTGTGATTCGTCATGGCGTATCGCCGTACCTGATTGTCCACATCCTTTTTGTTTGGGTTGGCACTACGGAGCAAAATACCACTTTCAGCACATCTGGGACTCCCTCAACGCTAAACGTGGCTATGCCTGGGAGACTAACCCGTGGGTCTGGGTTATTGCCTTTAAGAGGATCGCATAAGAAGAAAGAGATGAATATTTATGGAGTGCTGAGCGAGGAGATATGCCCAACTACGTCATCGGCGGCACTAGAGCCTGAATGTCCTTTTGCTGTGGTATCAATCGTGAGAGCTAAGAACCGTGAGCAAGCACGGTACATGGCGGCGCGTGAGGAAAGAGAGTACGACGTTTGGCCGTGGGAAGGCTACAAGTTTTGGGTAAGAGTTCTTGAAAAAGACGTACAGGGCGAGCCAGCAATCTTGTCGGCAGACCCTAACTACCAGCATCTCTGGTCGCACGCTAATTTCCCTGTTGACCCAATGGCAATGGAAAAAGAGAGGAAGGAGATAGATGATCTCATTCTTGGTATGCTGCTCCAGGGTTCGGTTGTTTCGGTAAACGAGAGCGGAGAGTCTATTGTAGATAATATGTACATCTCGATTTACGAAGAAGCCTGTTTGTATCTAGAGCGTAGAAACAGGCTAAGGGGTATCGACTATCGGCTATATAAAATCTTAAAAGAGGAAGAGCATGGATAGCAATACGTCTTGGGAACCAGGCTTGCCAATGGACAATCTCATAGAGCGGATAATTCAGGAAGCAAGAGTTGTTCAGTCTTCCGTAGTTGCTCCATATGCCGTAGTTGACTTGCAGTGGGTTGGCGTTTCTGGCGGAATTTATCAAGCACGCGGGATTGCTCATTGCAAAGACGGCGAAGAGATGAATAGGTTATTTTTGGTGTCTCTTGCTCATACGAGAGCAGCGAAGGCACTGGCGTTGCTGTATCTTGGAGAAGATGAGGAGATCTATGGAGGGGTAGCTAAAAAGTTTGCTGGAAAAGATTAGTTATATATGAAGGAGATGGAAATGGAAGAGATGGCTTACAGAGGAGGGGAGATGGTGAATTTTAGAAGAACCCTAGAAGGAGATGTGGAGGCAAGGGGAGTGGCAGATGCAGTAGCGCAAGACGATGATGGTACAGGCATACTGCGTGGAACGTCTCTTTTAAATGAGACTTCTAATCTTCTAAATGAGATTGATGCCCTTTACAACATATTAGGTGTTAATGCCGGTAGGTTACAAGAGATGACTGGGAAGATTTATGACGGGAAGCTGAACAACTTAATGGGTGTTGTTCTAGCTTCTGTATCAGCAATTAGGGTAGCCAGAGAGGAACTGGAGTATATAGGCAAGATTATACAAGAGATTTGTGACTTGGCTGGCGTAGCAAACATAGAGGAGATAAGTTTCCGTGAAGAATAACGAAGGCCTCAAGGTTGTATCTGACGCTAGGGTAGACATTGAGCTTATAAGAGAGCATGGCGAGACCGCTTATAGAGTTATCTGCCATCCAGGAGACGAATTCTTGGTGTTGAAGCCAGAGTTAGAGATGGGGAGTATTGGCCTTTGTATACCATCAGAAGATGTAGATGCAGTGGTGATCGCTCTAGTTAGAGGAAAGCAAATTCTTGACAAGGGGCTAACGAACTGTATCCAAAAGGAAGACTGACTTGCGACAGGTCTAGAAGAGCCACCGTTCTCCTAGCCCTGCCAATGCTTATAAGATAGAAAGAGGAGAAATGAGCAACGGGATAGTAATTGTGGTATTCTTGATTATGGTTGTGGTAATGACTGGCCCGTGGTCGCCGCAAGTGGCTGGAGAAGAGATTAGCTGTTGGCCTCCAGAAACGCTGACTAGAACGAGCACTCCAGATTGTCATACTCCAACAGCGACGGCTACCTTTACACTTGTGCCGACTGCAACAAGAACTCCAACCAATACAATGACAAGCACGCCTATACATACCCCAACATCAACTCTTACGGCAACTCCAACGATGACACTGGTGCCGCCGTCAACGAGTAGTCCAACGCCTAAGCCAACTAAGACGCGGTGGTACGTTCCAACTTGGACGCCAGAGCCAACTAGCACTCCAATAATTCCACCGCCACCAGAGTTGCCTAGAGTAGGAGGAGACTAATGCCTAGATATTGTCGTGACTGTAGATACTTTTCCCTTATGAAGGAGATCAACTGGGGTGATTGTTTCCATCAGCCAGGAGTAATGAAAAGACCATATGATGAGTGTAATTGTGGTAAGTTTGCCCCCTTGCCAATAGACGAAACCACTCGTGCAAACGCAGCCGAGGGCAAGTTGCGAAGGTTGGCCCATTTGTGGGGCGATGCCTATTGTGGCCCTATTGCCGCTAACTGGGGAATCTTTGAACGCGAGATGAACGCCATTGAAGAGCAGTATGGAACGAAGAAAGATGAATAGGTTATCAGAAGAGGAGGAAGAGGCTCTGGGGGACTATCTTTGTGACATCCGTAGAGAAGAGGCCCCCTTGCCTTTTGGGATTAAAACCGGTATGAAGGTTGTTATTGCGAATGATAACCCAGTTCCGAGAGTTGAGGTTAACGGTACAAAAATTCCAGTAGAGTCTCTGGAGCTAAGTTGCTCAAACGAGCCACTGGAGCCGTTTGAGATACCTTCGCCCATTAACCTTGTCGTCTCTATGGCCGTATTTACCGAAAGCGGAGAGCATAAGATACACGGTAGAATTATCTTGGAGGAGGATTGGCGCAGAATCGCCTCTTTGCTTAAAAACAAGAAGAGGAACAAATAACTCTTTTTGGACCCGTAGCTCAATGGTCAGAGCAAGCGGCTCATAACCGTTAGGTTTCTGGTTCGAGTCCAGGCGGGTCCACAGGAGGGCGGGGCGCAGATCAAGTATGCTGGGAGTACAGTGCCTAACTGAGTGTTTACATACTCCCCGTCCTCAACACCAGCATAACTATTTAGGAGAAAAGGAGAACAAAAGCAAAGATGCATTAGTATCGCAAAAATAAAGAGACACGGTTAGCTGGTGGCCGTGCCTCTTCACACTTAATCAAGCAAAGAGGATATATGTCATTTGAGGAAAGCGCTAGGTCGTACCGTGACCTATGCCGCGAATACGTAAAAGGGAATATATCAAGTAGCGAGTTAGCCGAGTGGGGAAACTGCGTAAAGAGATATATCATGGACAATATAGGCAAAGAGAAGTATAATAAGGTAGAAGGTAAGTTGTGTGTTTCTATGGGCAAAATATTAGCTAAAGAGTGGCGAGATAGCTGTAATTCTGTAAGTGATAAGGGTACCGTAAGATGGGTTTGCAAGTGTGGTGAAGTTCTAGATATAAGGAAGAACTACGGAGTCATCTTGTGTCCCCGCTGTGGTGGAATATGGGATTTTGATGGTATGTCATCATTCTATGAGGAGGGGAATTGCTAATGGATATTAGCAGGCTAGAGGAGGTTGTTAGAGAAATTATTTCGTCTTATGACAACAGGAGTCCACTACCAGACTCTATTTCCTATCTTGAGGAGAAGCTAGAAGAGGTAAGGGGAAAAATTGAGGGTCTTCGTTGTGGAGAGATTTCCGTTGATGAGGTTTCTAGGGATACGGACGAAATAGTAGAAACAATTAAGAGATTATTTAAAGAGATGGAAATAGACATAAGAGAATAGTATTGAGTTTATTTTGTCGATCTGGTATACTTGTGTTTGATTCTATGTATACCACGGAGGGCATTGTGAATGACGTTATACTTTCCATCGTAGTTTCTGGAACACTGGCGAGTATTGTATCTTCTGTTATAGCCTATTCCCTTGGGATAAAAAAAGAGAAGAGAGAGTCTATTGAGTCCGAGGAGGCATCCTGGCAAAACCTAAACGACGTAATGGCCGCAAGAGTCAAGAGCCTGGTTGAACTGATAGAATTTCAAGAGAGAAAGATTATTGAACAAAAATGTCGGCTAGACTCGCTTGAGGAGGCAGTAAATAAAAACGCCGTTCTACTTAATGAAACTGTTGTGGAGTTAGCGGAAACCAAAAGAGAGTTAGAGGCAACAAAAGAGCAGCTAAAGATAACTAAAGAGGAGCTACAGTCTACAAGAGACAGACTGGTTAAGACAGAGAAGGAAAGGAACCATCTAAGAGATACTTCTTCCGCCCTCGAAAAGAGAGTCATGGAGCTAGAGAAGTACCGTTGCGATCATGTGTCCAAGGAGGAGAAATGAGTCTATCCGAAGCGCTAAGGTTGTTGCTTGGGAACGGCCTAATGGGTGTGGCTGCTTTCTACTTAGTTGACCTTATTGTTCCGCCAATTAGAGAAAAGATACGGCCTTTTCTAGACGCTAACCCGTGGCTTTACCCGATTGAGTCCTTGTTTGTACGTGGCTTTGCATGGATTCTATCTGGTGCTTTATCCTTTGTCCCGCTGGCGGTTATGGTGTGGTTTGACTACGAAGCTTCTCCGGTTGGGTTTAAAGGGTGGACAGAGACTGCATTCCCGTATATCGTTATTGCAGTTAGCGCTGGACAGGCCGCACATTCTATTGACAAGGGTATATCTGTTGCTAGAGAAAGAACCAAATAGTAGTCGCACACAGTAAATGCACACAGGAGAAGCAGTCTCTCTTGTGTGCATTTTTACTTGACAGTTTTATTGACGCTATCTTTACTGATTATTTAGTAGATAAATGTAGTATCTGTTTATAGACTGTAAAAGACTGATACTATATTATGTAAAGCTGGCACTTTGTCATTTTCGCACGTCTGCATACAAGATACAAGCTAGTTTCTCTACCACTTCTCCTCTTTTATGCTCAAAGAACCCCATTCTCCGATCCTTGTGTATAAGATAGCGTTCGTGAACCCCTGGCAAATATACTCGCCAAGGGCTATCTCGTTCGTCTCTGGTGAACCAAGTCCTCTTCTTCTGGCCTCTTTCGCAAGCGCGGCTTCTGGATTGTACGCTATCCCCTTTGCGTTCCACATAAGGTGCCTCATAGCCTCTGTATTGAACAAAGTCTCGCTCTCTTGTTCTGGAATATTCTCAATGTAACTTTGTATATGACTTTGCCACAACCCGTCATAGTTAAACGAAACCCAGTCGGAAGGATGAAGGGTAAAAAGGCAATAGGCCAGTACTCGCGGGTCGTTTTGCAGGTCATTATTCGTTTCTATAATTTGCTGTAGATGCTGGTCGGGAGTAGGCCCATCTGGGCCAAGCCATCCGTCGGTATCTTTCCCGCCACCTATATCCAGACCGCCTTCTGAAATGATCCACCCCAAACACCTTCCTCCTTGATCCACAAAGATACTAGAAGACTCAAGGACAGGGGCTACTACTCTGTGCCTATATGTCCATGACTCTCGTTCAGTCCAGTGAGGGCCAGCTCTTTTCCCGTAAGCATGAGAAACGATATAGTCCACCGCGCTAAATGTCGGCAGTAACTCTATCGCTACATTCCGCGTGTGCTCTTCCCACGGGACGCCGATTGCATCTGCCTCTCCTCCGGGCCAACCAGTTCCGAAAACTGGACCCGCAAGCTTTTGTCCATCTTTATGAAATAGCTCCCCCATTTTTGGGAAAAATCTATTCCACGTCTCTCGATGGTAGGGCCAAATGCAATATGGCTCGTTAGCCACTTGCCAGCATTCAACCCATCCAGACTCCATTATCCTTGGTCTCAGTCGGTTATATAAATCAATAGCCCCCTGTTCCCCTCTATTAATATATTCCATCTCTACGTTATCCCCACCGATCCACAATCTTCCTAGTGTTTTTGTCTCAGTGAAGGGATTGTCTTTCGGCGGCTCGATCATAGTTACCCATGGAACTTTGTTGCCAAGAGAGTTGATTGATGTCTTTAACCACTCCTGAATAGGAAGCTGAATGTGGGCACCGATTTTATTCTTCATAATCGTCTCCTTTTTCTCTGTTAGCTTTCCCATCCATAGTTGGTAAGTATTCCCTGGACAAGAAGTGTTGGCTGCATGAGCTTGGCGATGCCCTATAACTATCAAGGGGCCATATTTATTCATGAGCCAAGATACAACCTCCTTACCAGAGGAGAGTTGAGCCGTCGTTGGTAGAGAGGTAGTAAAGTCTCCTATAAATGACACTGCGACCGAATAGCTGTTCGCGTTGTAAGGACAGTTGGTCCCGTGGACCGCAGCACATCCAGCGTGCCACGTCACGTCGTCTAGATCATTACAAAGCAGTACCTCTCCATCGGCCTTTATCAGAATATGATAAGCAATCGCTGGGTACCCTCTCGTTCCAACGTGATACTCAGCAATTCTCTCTGGAGTTATGTAGGCCGACGTTGCCGTGTGATGGATAACTATATGAGTTGTTTTTGTTCTCCGTAGCCACGACGCGGAAGGGTTTCGTACTAGTTTGTCTCTATAGTCTATAATTTGCATCTCTACTCCTCCCACTCGTCATTTACCAAAGAGGAGATAATGTTTACGACTCCACGAATAACTGTATTGATTTCGCCACTCGGGGCCTTTACACTAGCCTCATGGTGATACGCGGTTCTTCTTGGCGGGATGTCTATAGTATCTTCTGGGTTCAAGGTAAAGGTAATATTAGCCCCGTCAATAGTTATAGAGTCTGGAGTACTGCGCTCCACAACACGGGTTCCAGCTACCATTTTCCACTTAGCTTCATACCCATCAATAGCCTCCAGGTTCCCATCTTCATCTTGCACTTCGATAGTTACCTGAATCGTTTCGCCAGCATACATATCAAAATCAACTGCCATCTCGTATGACTCCTTCTAGAGTTACCCCTTCGCGAAGAGTTCCGGTAAGAGAAACGTTATGGATAAGAGTCCCGTATAGGAGAACACCGCTTATCTTTTGTCCAACCAGAGTTCTTGTTTGGTATATTTCCCCAGAGAGAGCTCTTTGTATGCTAAGTATACCATATAGAGTGGTCTCGTGAACGACGAACTTTGGCAACGCGACGGCAACACAAACTCCATCAGCACTAGCGGAAGCCTGTGTGACCCAAAACTCCGATACAAGAGAGGTACATTCCCCTAGCGCTTCCGCCGAGGCTACCGCGAATAGACTAGTGCCTGTAACAACGGCCGCATTAACAGCAGATGCAACGGCGGAGGAAACGAGAGTATGAACTCCTTCACCTTGAGCGGTGCACTCGCCAGAGGCCTCCGTGGATGCTGTATGTATTTCAAATGATAAGGACGAGGAAGTTGCTTCTGCAACTCCTGCACCAGAGCAAGAACAAATAGCAACTAGAGTGGCAGAGCTTCTGGCCTCAAGATTACCATGCGCCGAGCCACTAGCAGAGGTTTCTCCCTCTATACTTACACTGACGGTACATATTCCCTCTCCATGGCAAGAGGAGACTGCTATGAGAAGAGAAGTGCAAAGAGTTGTGCATTCTCCCGCTCCAGACAGAGAGGAGACAATTATGTAAGTTGTTGACGCTGTTCCAGAGCCAATCCCTGTTGCGATGGTTGACGAAAGCAGTAGAGAGGTGCCGCTAGATGTGGCTGTTCCCTCGCCGCTTATGGACGACGACGAGAGGATAATTCCTATGCCAGAGGCCGAGCTTTCAGCAACTCCTTGACCAGCGACTTCGGCAAACAGAATCGCTTTGCCTAAAGCCGCCCCTTCACAAATCCCTACCCCTGATGAGGATGCTTCTGGAACTCCAACTTCTTCAGAGTGAGCGGTTGCATACAGTTCGCCAGAGGATTCTGCTGAACAGAGGGCAATCAGGGAAGCAGCCGCTTCTCCTTGCCCCTCTCCTGTAGCGACGGCCTCTGGTAAAGAGATCGCAAAAGCAGAGGAGAAGGCCGTTGTCTCTCCAGAGCATACAGCAGAGGTAATGGCAATGTTATTCGCGGAAGAAGCGGCTAATAGAACCCCGTTTCCTTGAGTGCCTATATAAAGGAGAGATGTAGCCTCTGCGCTTCCATATCCAGCAAGAGACGCGATGGCTGTAGCCTGGGATAGGGAAGTGGTTGTAACCACCCCTTCACATACGCCAGTACCAGACAGCGACGAGAAGAGAATAGCATAGGCACTGGATTGAGACTCGCATGTGCCGCTGGCAGTAACAGGGCTAAACAAAATGGCTATTGCCGAAGACTCTGCGGTGACTACTCCAGCACCAGTTATCTCTTCTGTATGTATGCTAAAGTAGATACCGTTAGAAGAAGCAACGCACTCGCCGTCGGCTATTCCTATTGCGTGAATAAGAGAAGTCGCTGTACAAGAAGCTTCCAGTTTCCCCTCTACGATACAGGAAACCATCCGAATAACAGTCTCTTGTGCGGATGCTAGGAGAACGACATTTCCAACCGCTTCTCCATTAAGTATCTCCACTCCCTCTGTTTGTGCGGAGGAGGTGAGTACGCCATCGCCAGAAGAGCTTGTGTAGAAAATGCCCGTAGAGGATGCCGCTGCTTCTGCTGACGTTTCTGCAAGAGCGGAGGTCTTTATTATGGGTAGAGCATCAGCGAATGCACTCAGCGCCCCTATTGCGCCAGTCTCTCCAAGAGGAACACTGAACGACTCGGCATTGCAAGAGGTAGATAGAACGCCGCTCGCCTCTCCACTTACAACGGCAATCCCTTTTGTCGAAGCCTCTCCACTTCCCTCTCCATCTCCTTGAGAAGATGAATGCGAAAGGGAGTAGGAAGAGACTACCGTAGCGGTGCCGACTCCCGCAGCGGCGGTGGATGAATGGTGTATCCCTATGGTGGTAGCGAAACCATAGCTCTCCCCACTCCCAGTCGCGGAGGTGATGACAATAGGAGTGGATGAAATAGTGGCGGTAGCGATTCCGTTTGCCGACAACGAAGAGAGGATAAAAGCGTAGGACGAAGAGGTGGCTTCCGCTACCCCCGCTCCGACGCATTGCCCTTCGTATATCCCAATCTCTTCTGTACTAGCCTCTGCACTACAGACACCAGAGCATGATGAGGAGCAAAGGATAATAGCGAGAGGTTGAGTACTAGCCGTCGCCTCTCCATAAGCAACCGTCTCTGCACTGTAGACGCTAATCGCCTCTGCCTCTGATGTAGCCGAACACACTCCTTCCGACGAGAGGCTGGAACACAAAGCAATAGTGGTGCCAGCAGATGCTGTTCCAACCCCATTGGCCTCAGAGGAAGAGATTAGAAAGGCTACGGCGTGCGCTAAAACAGACGCCTCTCCATGCCCAACGCTTTCTCCAGAGTGAACAGGGATGTGGGTTGTAAAAGCCTGAGCAACACAATCCCCGTCTGCGGAGGAGGAAGAGAGAGTTATAACAAGGGAGTCTGATGCAGCAGAACAAACTCCTTCACAGTTGGAGCTTGCACTGACAACTTCTCCTGCGGACGTATAGCTAACTTGGTCCTCGTTTGACCAGGGATGCTCAAGTCCACCTTCTATAAAGCGGATGCGATAAGTATATGTAACCCCGTTTTGCAGATTGTAGCTATCGTCGTAGGTATTATCGTTTTCATCAAGGCCCGTTAGGACAAACCACTCGCCGCTTCCGTCTTTTCTTTGGACCTGCCAGAAAGTTTGCAAGAGGCCACATGAGGAGGTAAGTTCTCCATCTCCAGTAGCTTCTGCTTCGATAGTTTGGGCGGCGGTGGACGCAGCAGCTTCTGACTCGCATTGGGCAGAGGCGCTTGCAAGGAAAGTAGCGGCACCAGACGGGTGCAGTACGCGGGGGGTAATCGGGAAATAAATAATACGCGGATGGGTGTCTACTGTTGGGCTATTAGAAGCAGTAAATTCAAGTCCAGATATAATATCGCGGTCTTCGTCTCTGATTAAAGGAACGTATATTTTTAACGACTCTGGCCGCACAAGCAAGGGGGACATGCCAGCAGCGAGTCTAGCAACTTCTTCTTCAGTTAGGGCTACATTCCAAACGCCAACCTCCGCGATGGCAGCATCGCAGTATGATCCAAACCCAAGCTCGGATGCTCGTGGCAAACACACGATTCCTACAGCATCGCGTGCATTGGGCGACATGGCCGCCGTCGCCTCGACTCCAAAGACACCGTTCTGGGCCGCGATCCGGCTGCTGCCAGACGCAAAGACCGCCGCCGCGTGGAACCACTCCCCCGCGCTGACGCCCATGCCCGAGCCTGGGGTTCGGCTGTGGGCGTCCCAGTTCGTGCTTGAGATGGCCGTCAGGTAGGATGATCCAGCCCCCGCAGCGTAGAACCCAAGCCCATCACGGTCATAGTCGTCATCTTTGTCCGTCAGCGCCAGCAGATAGCGATCAGACCAAACCGACGGCAGATCATTCAGGTATGCCCAGCACGCCAGCGTGAACGGATAGTCCGTCACCGGCGTGCTGTGGGCGTATAGGGCTTGGCTGCTACTGCTCTGGAACCGTCTAGCCATTACCGAGTCTCTTTCTAATGAAAATGCCGCTAGAAAAGACTAGCGGCATACAGAGCTATATGTTGATTCACAAAAGGAAGCTATTGCGTTATTAGCAACAATCTCGGTGGCCCAGTTGATGGGGTTGGCGAACGAAACCCAGGAAAAATCCTTTGTCGAGTGTGTCCTTTTATGCACAACAAGAGCAGAGCAAGGAGTGGGCGCCCTATCTTGTTCTGTTTTGTTTTCTGTGGACGCGCAAAGAACAACGACAACACGAGAGCTAACTGCCGTTTCTATCTTTCCGTTTGTTCTAGCACAAACTATGTTCACGCAGCGCTCCATGACAACCTAATGATCTGGCTAACCTGTTCTGCGCTCAAAGAGGGAATAATAGCTCTGCTTACTGAAGTGATTTTTCTTTGTGGATACAAAACCCTTGGATGAGCCACAACTGTTGGCGCAGACACGTCAACATAGTGTTCAGTAAACTCTAGTCCGGCAACCAAATCTCTATCTTCGTTATTTATCAGGGGAAGGTAAAACTTAAGTCCCAGCGGAATTGATAACGGGCAAACCCCTTGAGAAAGCAGCAGGTTTGCGACGGCCGCAAAGTTAGCAGCTCTGTCTGACGCTGTTGCACCAGGCCATACAGACATATCCCATATGCCAACTTCTGCAATCGCGTGATCGGTTGCAAAATAAAACCCGTCTGCTCTTAGTTGCCCGCTGACGCACGTATAGCAAAAGTTTGACGGAGAAGCGTCGTGTTCCGTAGTGTCAGTGCCAGCACTTCCCCCATTAGCATAACACCTCTTGTCGGTTGCGCTTACCCATAGACCAAGTATATGACTCCATTGTCCGTATGGGGTTCCAGAGGCGCTATATGCAACGGAGTTGTATGGGCTTGCGGCTGTCTGGGTTGACGCTCCTGCGTTATATGATCCCCAGTCAGCCCTAACGAGAGTAAAAACGTCATAACCAGATATATCTTGACCAATAGAAAACAAACGACCATCTATCCCGCCAGTATACGGGTACACCCAAAGAGATATAGCTGTTTCCCAAGCGCAAAGCGGGCAGCTATCGGCCTCAATCCAACTGCCCGAACCAGCGCCGTCGTAATAGGTAAAATCCCTTGCCACTAGCTTGCCGTCTCACGTATTTCAATCGCCAACAATTCAGCATCACCCGTGGCTGTATCAGACGCATTGTCGGCGTCTCGCGTGACCTTAAAGCGGAAGCTTTCGCCAACAGCTAGCGAGTCCATCTGTGCCCCGTCTGTAAAAGCAATAGTGCAAATATCTACAAGGCCAGAGGTTCCAGGAACAGTGATAGCCCCAGAGGACTGAGATGACGCAAAGCCATCGCTATCAATATCTTGCTGGCCGTCTCCTATACGCTCAACCGCAGCAGTCCAGATTACGTCGCCAGATTCAGCACTACTCATAGCATAATGGATATAAATAGTGATCCCGCTACCGCCATAGTTTCGCGGTAGGATACCAGAGAAGACCGCAGCCTCTTCGGTTGTATCATCAAAGTCTAAAACGAAATGCAGGTTACGCAGGTCTATAGTTGCATAAGCGCTTGAGGGAGCCTCGTTTTGGAGTGGAGCAAAAATCAGCAGAGTATCACCAGCAGCCATTTTACTCCTCCTCTAGCGCCATTGCCCTATGAGTGGGAACCTTTGCCGCAATCAGTCCAGTGGTAACAGGGTCGTCAGCAGCTGCTTGTACCTTGTCGATCCAGGTGCTTACCAGAACCTCGTTTCCATATAGGGCCGTACCAGTTGGGTCGATACTTAAGGCTACGTAAATATCCCGATAGGTAGATAATTGAGAGGCTATGCTTTCTAGTGTCTCTGCCGCCTCAGCACAGAGATTGATAAGGGTCTGACACTTTTTGGTGTCGGCTACCATTTTACTCTCTCCTATGTAAAAGTGTGCCTTTCCACCCAAGTAGAGAGGCACACTTAGACTCTATTGCCCTGCCTCTATTTAGGCAAGAGATACGGAAATATCCCCAGAGGGGAACCGCAAGGTGTCCCCAGCGCCAACGGTTCGTGGGGTGGAAAGCGGCATCCAGACTAGGATGTTACCAGCACCCTTGGTGGCGCTATCAGTAATAATTGCGTAAGATACCGTTACGGCTGGCATATCCTCGAAGTCATAGGTCTCGTTGGTGAGACAAGTAGCCTTGCCTTCGACCTGGGTTGCCGTGCCAAATGAAAGGGTTTTGCGGTTGCCAGTATACCCATCAATTTCATTGGTGAGCGTGCCAGCCTCAAGCTCTGCAGTCCCAGCACTGTCGCTCATAATCCCAAGATAAACGTCAGTGGGGCTGGTATAGCTACTGTTGACAAGAACGTGCTCAATCAGGGCCTCTTCTAGATAGTCGGACAAGTTAGCCATCTTGAACTCCCTTTAACCTTAAAGAGTATTATTCGCCATATCATATAAACAGATTATCACACACGGACCCTATTTGTCAATAACCCTCCCGCTTTTATTGCCTTTAACGTAGATAGGTAACACTTACAGAAGCAGTCCCAGTTGTTGCTATCATTTTTAGGTTGAGAAGATTTTGCAACCCATGAATAAGGATATTTTCGTTAGCCGCAACTATATGGCCGCTATCAGCAGCGGCATCCTCTCCATCAATCCTAAAAGATATTGATTGGGTTCTGACGGTGACAAAAACCGCTCTGCACGGTGGCTCGTTAGTTGGCTGAACAAGCGTTGCGGTCAGGCCAACAGCTTCGCTGTCTCCAACAGACACCACTTCAAAACCATTCCCTTGTCCACTAATTTCCATTTTCATTCTCCTAGCCCATCACTTGGGCGGTACAGGTTCCAATTGCAGAGCCTTCCGCACTAGCATCTCCTTCAATAGTTCCATTAGCATTGGCCGCTACCTCTCCCGATCCAGAGCCAACCGCGCTACCGATGTAAATTATAATCGCTTCACCGCTCCCCTCTCCTTCCCCATCCCCAGAAACGTTTGTAGAGGACAACATTCTGCCAGCAATATCATGAATACAGATTGATGCAGCAATAGGATCGTCAAACCCACTCCACCCATCCAGGGAAACGTTGGTGTCGCCCACATAAACCTGTAGCTTCATCTGCATCTCTGGCAAAGCAGCAATGGTACCAGAGAACGAAAAGGTCTTAATCTTCCCGCTGCCAAGCTCAAGAAAGGAATAAAGCTGGGTGTCGCGCATCTCACTCCACGAGGTGCCGTCGTTATGACTGTACACAACTCTAGAGGCTATATCGGCTGCTGACGTTCCAGCGCTGTTCCACTTTGCGTTAATATGTCCAGAGATATAAAGTATCGACTCCCTATCAACGACAACAATACTGGTGTCCTCTGCTGGCCCGCCGGCATTTAAGAACCCCAACTCTGGAAGACACTCTGCGTCTACTGTCTTGTCCCAGGGGATATCCGTCCAAACCTCTGCGGTGCCAAACGTCACCTCGTTCTCACGATACCCCTTCCATGAAAGGAAGGTTTGTGGCGTCCATTCAGCGCCGTCAAAAGTTAAAGCATCCCCCTTCATAGGCTCGTCTGTAGCTATAGGAAGAGCTTTTATCCATCCAGAGTCTTGCTCGTCCGCAAGAAGGCCAGACAACCCTGTTACATCTATTTCATCATTGCCATCGTTCTCGTGAGTAGAGGCGTGTAGACGAGATACGGCATCCCACTCTCCACTGTTCCAAAGAGCTATCTGATTATCTTCGCTTCCTTCTGGAACATGATGCTTAAACTCATCAGCCGCTATATCGCTGGCGTGTTTTGCCGCCCTGGCCTCTGTGCTTACATCCCACGCCCCTCTATCTCCACTTAGCGGCTCCCCTCTTTGCGTGCCGTCATAGTCTGGCATAGCAACGGCGTTAGTGTAGACGGTTCCAGACGGAGGATACCAAAGCTGAGCTACGGCGTCCAGGTCGTAAACATCTGCATCCTCGTCGTCCGAAAAAAGAATTCTCTCAGGGTTGCTGCCGCTACCCATTGAATATACGGTAGCTTCATAAGTTATTTCTATAATCTCTTCTCCATCCATTAAATCAATCTGGAACTGTATTGAGCAAATGAACATTTTATTATCGCTGTCGCAAAGGTGTTGCGGCACCTTAATATCGGTAATTGATACAAAGTAATCGTAATTAGGGTCTTCGTTGTAATGCTCGTATTCTGGATATTCCCTCCAGGTTGTATCGAGAGTAAAAGACGGCTCGCCGCTTTCCCAATTGGTAGCTATGAAGCGATATAATGGCTCCCTACTTGGATAAACCCACCAGTCTTTCCCGCCACCTACTATCATTACGTGACTATCGCAAATACCTATTCCGTAGATATTAAATCCAGCATCGGGATTAGGATTATCTACAGCCACAAAAGACCACGTTTGTCCGCTGTCGTGACTATAATAAACTCCCTTTCCAGTTATATGACTTTTTCCGATAAAGACATGACCGTCTCTGGCGGTCATGTTGATATATCCAGTTCCAGTTTGTCCAGTAGCATAAGCAACAGGGGAAGACCATGTTTCTCCACCATCGGTAGAACGAACACACTGTAGCTCGTCTCCTCCAGCGCCAGTACGTCCACCGGCTATATAAATATCTCCTGTAATTGGGTCCATACAACAGTCAAATTGGTTAGAATAAGTAGAGGTAAAGACAATGGCCAGATGCATTTCTCCCCAGGTTTGACCATAGTCCTCTGATATAGCAGAGTAAATGGTATATGGAGAGGCTGTTCTAAATATTCCGAGCCACCTAGTTTTAGTAATTGGGAATATTCTAGAAATTGAGGAGATTGTACTTGGGGCATTCTCGTAGTTGTTATAAACAAAAGATTGTCCACCGTCAGCCGAATAAAGAACTGCATTTCTGTTAACCCAAGAACTATAAAATAAATAAACACCCCAAACTTTATTCTCTGTTCCGATAGCAACGCTGGGCCAAAAATTATTCTCTGGTGACACGGGGTTTGGGTAGATCGTCCATGACCCGCCAGAAAAATCCATATACATGGAGAAATTATCGTCGCCCCAATATTGACTATAAAAGACTCCAAATTTATCTTGCAACTCTGGCATTTGCTTCCCCTGAGTTATTCTGATTCTTCTATTGGAGCAGTGCTACCACTAGCAAACCCGCCTGTCACGTAAACATTCCCGCCGACCCCATAAGCATACCCACTACCTGCTGAACTCTCTGCACTCACATGGCAATTCTTTGCATAGAGGTCAATCCCGTTAGACTTTATTGCCACAGCCTTGCCGCTATTCTCCACATCAATGTAGCAATTTAATAGATGCGCGTCGCCAACGCCGCTGTTCCCCAAAACGCCATTAGCCTCTTCTTCTGACTCTTCCACTACATAGATTTTAAGGCTAGAAGCCATAGACGAGCTACCAAGAGAGAGGCAACCGTAAAGGATAGAGTTTCTGCCAAGACCCATCACGGTTACACCATCGGGAACTGTAAAATCTCCTGTTACCTCGCAAGCTGGATACCAAATAACGTTACCATCTA
>Ga0172382_10006702_pt1 | contig 16613 bp, 15 predicted proteins | sample Leawel138RmetaG_FD_122245 | JGI IMG/M metagenome (GOLD analysis project Ga0172382, IMG submission 122245) | Leachate microbial communities from a municipal landfill in Southern Ontario, Canada - Leachate well 138R metaG | ecosystem: Engineered > Solid waste > Landfill > Unclassified | place...
AGACCCGCGGTGCAGCGGTATGACAACGAAACGGTCTCGGCGTTCTGAGCACCCGTTCCCGCAGCAGCCCCTCAGTCGGAGGGTGGTGGCGGTGCCAGCACCTCGCGGCTCCCGTTGGATTGCAGCGGGCCGACGATGCCGGACGTTTCCATGGCCTCGATCATGCGTGCCGCGCGGTTATAGCCGATCTTAAGACGTCGCTGCACGCCGGAAATCGACGCGCGGCGCGATTCGGTGACAATGCGCACTGCCTGATCGTAAAGCGGATCGGATTCGCTGTCGCCGCCGTCCAGACTCATCTCGCCCGGCAGTTCGCTGCCGGGCATTTCGCCGCCCTGCAGAATTTCCTCGAGGTAATCGGGTTCCGAGTTGCCCTTCAAGTGATTGACGACGCGGTGCACCTCCTGGTCGGAGACAAAGGCGCCATGGATGCGCGTCGGCAGTCCCGTGCCGGGCGCCAGATACAGCATGTCGCCATGGCCGAGCAACGCCTCGGCGCCCATCTGGTCGAGAATGGTGCGCGAATCGATCTTGCTGGACACCTGAAAGGCGATCCGGGTCGGGATGTTGGCCTTGATCAGTCCGGTGATGACGTCCACCGACGGGCGTTGCGTGGCCAGGATCAGATGAATTCCGGACGCGCGCGCCTTCTGCGCCAAACGTGCGATCAGTTCCTCGACCTTCTTGCCGACCACCATCATCATGTCGGCCAACTCATCGATGATGACAACGATATACGGCAAGTGGACCAGATTGGGCGGCGGCGCCGTCGGATCGAGTTGCTCCTCCGGCTTGTAGAAGGGGTCTTGAATGGGCTCGCCCTTGTCTTCGGCGTCTTTGACCTTGCGGTTGTAGCCGGCGATGTTGCGGACGCCGAGCGCGGCCATCAGCTTATAGCGGCGCTCCATTTCGGCCACGCACCAGCGCAACGCGTTGGCCGCCTCCTTCATGTCGGTCACGACCGGGGTCAACAGATGTGGGATGCCCTCGTAGATCGAAAGCTCCAGCATCTTCGGATCGATCATGATCAGGCGTACGTCGACCGGCAAGGTCTTATACAGCAGGCTCAGAATCATGGCGTTGACCGCCACCGACTTACCGGAGCCGGTCGTGCCCGCGACCAACAGATGCGGCATGCGCCCGAGATCGACCACGGTCGGATGTCCGGAAATGTCTTTGCCGAGCGCGAGCGTCAGCGGCGAGCCGGCCTCTTCGTAATCCTGCGAGCGGATGATCTCGGACAGGGCGACGATCTCGCGCTTTTCGTTCGGTATCTCCAGTCCAACCACCGATTTGCCGGGGATCACCTCGACAACGCGCACACTGATGGCCGACAGGGCGCGTGCGAGGTCCTTGGCGAGATTGCTGATCTGGCTGACCTTGACCCCCGACCCCGGCTGCAACTCGAAACGCGTGATCACCGGGCCGGGGCTGACCGCGACCACCTCGACCTCGACGCCGAAGTCGGCAAGCTTCATCTCGACCAGCCGCGACATGCCCTGCAACGCCGACTCCGAGTAGCCGCCCACACTGGGGCGCGCGTCGTCGAGCAGCGCCAGCGGCGGTAGCTCCGAATCCGTTGGGACGTCGAACAGACGCACCTGGCGTTCCTTTTCCGCACGCTCGCTGGTCTCGACCTTCCTGATGACCGGCTCGATCCGCGGCGGCGGTCGGTTCTCGACCTTTTTCTTCTCTTCACGCACGACTTCCTGTCGCGCCATGCGCGCCTTGCGGCTTGCCAGATATTCGCGCAACGCCACGCCACGCTCGCGCAGCCAAGCGACGAAACACAGGGTCCAGCGCCCGGTACGGTCCATGAGGCCCAGCCAGGACAGGCCGGTAAACAATGTCATGCCGGCGAGAAACAGCGCCAGCAGGAACAGCGTCGCGCCCACGAAACTGAACGGCTCGCTGAGCCCCGCGGCGATCAGGTCGCCGAGAATGCCGCCCGCCGACAGGGGCAGGACGCCCGCGGAGATCTCGAAATGCAGGCTGGCCAACCCGCAGCCGGCGCCGACCGTCAACAGGAACCCCAGCCATCGCAGCGCCAGGGTGTGGTAGTCGATGTCGCCGTCGGCACCGCGCCCGCGGAACACCAACCAGCCGCTGTAACCGACCATGACCGGGAACAGGTAGGCAAGGAACCCGAGCAGATACAGGAACACGTCGGCGAACCAAGCGCCGGCAACGCCACCCACATTGTTCACCGGCCCGCGCACCCCGCTGTGTGACCAGCCCGGATCGCTGTTGTGGTAGGTGAGCAGCGACACCAACAGGTACACGGCAATGGCGCTGAGGACGATCAGCGCGCCTTCGCGCACGCCTCGGCTGACGTGGTGGGTGAGCGGTGCCGCCTTCGGGTTTCTCTTACGTGCTTGTGCCAAGTTCGGACTCTAACTGACGAGAATAATTGGGGGATTGTAGGGGCTATAGGTGATGGGTGCTAGGGCCGACGCATTTTCCCCGGCGCATGGCGCGCGTGCTGCGGAATCACGCGAACGCCGCTCGGACGGCCGGATGGATCAGTTGACCCGCCTCGACGTTGACGCCGCGGGCGAGCGCGGCGTCGTCATGCCAATCGGCCTCCCCGGCCAGCCGCCGCACATAGGGCAGGAGCGCAGTCGATAGCGCGTGCGATGCACTGCGCGGGACCGCACCGGGCATGTTCGTCACGCAAAAATGCACCACACCATCGACGCTGAAGGTCGGATCTGTATAACTGGTCGGCCGGGTGGTCTCGATGCAGCCGCCCTGGTCCACGGAGACATCGACGATCACGCTGCCGGGGGTCATTTTCCGCACCTGCGCCGCGCTTACCACATGGATGGCCTTCGCGCCGGGAATCAGCACGGCGCCAATCAGCAGATCGGCCTCCTGTATCGCCTGGTCCAGTGCATCGACATAGGGGTAGAGTGCGGTGATATTCGGTGCCAGGGCGCGCATCGCTTCCAAACGTTCCTGGCTCTTATCGAACACTTTGACCTCCGCGCCCACGGACGCCGCCATGGCAGCCGCGCTGCTACCGGCCTTTCCCGCGCCGATCACGGTCACTTTACCGCGCTCGACGCCCGCCAAGCCGCCCAGGAGAAGGCCTTTGCCGCCCTGTGGCTGGTGCAGCAGATGCGCGCCGATCTGGACCGCCAAACGCCCGGCGATGTCGCTCATGGGCGCCAACAGCGGCAGCCCGCCCTGGTGTTCCACGGTCTCGAAAGCGATTGCGGTCAAGCCGATTGCCAAAAGTTGTTCCGTCAGCACGCGATTCGCGGCCAGATGCAGGTAACAGAACAGCGTATGTCGCGCGCCTAACCAGCGCAGGTCGTCGGCGATGGGCTCTTTTACTTTGACGATGAGGTCCGCGGCCGCGTAGAGCCGCTCGGCGTCCGGCTGTACGACCGCGCCAAAGGCCACATAGGATGCATCGGAAAAGCCGGACTGCAATCCGCTTCCCGCTTCGATGAACACCTCGTGCCCCGCGCGCACGAGGTCGGCACAGGCCGCCGGGATAAGCGCTACCCGCCCTTCCCGCGGCTTGATTTCTTTCGGTACGCCGATGCGCATGCGCGCTCCCTTTACCCCTGCCGCCAAAGCCCTTAGGATACCCGGGCCCGCAGGCGGCGCGCCCGATTTTTCGTCATCCGGGCCCTTTCCGGACGCCGGCGAGGTTTATTACCAGTAGCGGTTCGGAATTTGCGACGTGCGGAATGCGATGCTCTCCGAGCCGGAGTTCAGTCACCCGACAGCCGCTGCGCGGACCGCCTCTTCCGTCATCGTTGCATGCACGCATGACGGTCTCGGTAGCGCACAACGGAGCCATTGTACATGAGTGAAACCAAGCATTGCCCGCTGCTCATCCTGGGTTCGGGTCCGGCGGGCTATACCGCGGGGATCTACGCCGCGCGCGCCAATCTCAAACCGGTCCTTGTGACCGGTGTTGAACAGGGCGGCCAGCTGATGACGACGACCGAAGTCGAGAACTGGCCCGGTGGCGCGCATGATCTGCAAGGACCGGCGCTGATGGAGGCGATGCGGGAGCACACGGCCCGCTTCGATTGTGAGATCGTTTTCGATCACATCAACCACGCCGATCTCAAGCAGCGCCCGTTCATCCTGCAAGGCGACTCCGGCCGTTACAGCTGCGATGCTTTGATCATCGCCACCGGCGCGTCGGCCATGTATCTCGGGCTGCCCTCGGAAGAGGCGTTCAAGGGCCGCGGGGTGTCGGCCTGCGCGACCTGCGACGGCTTCTTCTACCGTAACCAGAAAGTCGCGGTGATCGGCGGTGGCAACACGGCGGTGGAAGAGGCGCTCTATCTCGCCAACATCGCCGAACATGTCACCCTGGTGCACCGTCGCGACGCCTTGCGTTCGGAAAAGATCTTACAGGATCGGCTTTTCAGAAAGGTCGAGGAAGGCAAGGTCAGCATCGAATGGAACCATGTGCTCGACGAGGTGCTCGGCGACCAGTCGGGCGTCACCGGCATGCGCATCAAAAACGTCAAGGATGGCACGACCAAAGACATTTCCTTGATGGGAGTATTCATCGCCATCGGCCACAAGCCGAACACCCAGATATTCGAAGGTCAATTGGATATGCAGCACGGTTACATCCGCATCACGGCCGGCACCGACGGCGATGCGACCGCGACCAGCGTACCCGGTGTTTTTGCTGCGGGCGATGTCGCCGACCACGTGTATCGGCAGGCCGTCACGTCAGCAGGAGCCGGCTGTATGGCGGCACTGGATGCCGAACGCTATCTGGATGCGCTTGCCGACAAAGGTTAGTCAACACCACCTGGTCCTCGTCGCCCTGCGGCGCCGTTGTCGATCCATCCGAGCCGTCACTGCAATTTATGAAACTTGCATCTTGATTGGGATCAGCCGACTTGGAGATTGCTTTCTCCCTACGCGGCTCAGACTGACGAATCGATCAAAGGTTTCCTGAGATGCAATTGCGCGTTGTCGATGCCCTGAACGACATCCCGCCTGCGGACTGGAACGCACTGGTCCGTGACGAGAACCCCTTCCTCGCACATGAATTTCTCAGCGCGCTGGAACGCCACGACTGTGTCGGGGAACGCTACGGCTGGCTGCCACGACATCTGACGGTATACGACCAGAAGCGTCTGGTCGGCGCTGCGCCCCTCTACCTCAAAGACAATTCCTATGGCGAATTGGTCTTCGATTGGGCCTGGGCCGACGCCTATCAGCGTGCAGGGGGCCGTTATTATCCCAAGGCGGTGGTCGCCATTCCGTACACGCCCGCAACCGGCTCGCGCCTGCTCCTGCATCCCGAGGCGGATGCCGACGCCGTGACCGACACACTGGTCCAAGGCGCCCTCGAACTGAGCCGCGAATTGGAACTCTCTTCGCTGCACTGGCTCTTCACCGATGCAGCGGATACCGAACGCCTGAAGGCACGCGGATTCCTGCTGCGACAGGGGGTGCAGTTCCATTGGCACAACGACGGCTATCGTGATTTCGACGATTTTCTGGAGCGCTTCAGCGCCCAGAAACGCAAGAAGCTCAAGCGCGAACGCCGCCGCGTGCAGGAGCAAGGCATCGAGCTGCGCGTCGTTCACGGTAATGAGGCCAGCGCGCAGGATTTGGAAATCGCGCAACGCTTTTACGCCTCGACATTCGATCGGAAATCCGGCATTGCGACCCTCAATCTGGGCTTCTTTCTCGAGATCGGTCGCACGCTCGGCGATCGCCTGGTCCTGGTATTCGCCTATGCCCGGGGCCAGCCGGTCGCCTGCGCGATCAATTTGCGCAGTCGCAGTGCGCTGTACGGACGTCATTGGGGCTGCAACGCCGAGTACCACAGTCTCCATTTCGAGGCCTGCTATTACCAGGGTATCGAGTACTGCATCCGGAATGGACTTCGCTTGTTCGAGCCCGGGGCGCAGGGCGAGCACAAAATCAGCCGGGGTTTTCTGCCGACGACGACCTGGTCGGCGCACTGGATCGCCGACGAGAAGTTTCGCGCGGCCATCTCGGATTTTCTGCGTCGCGAAGAGCGCGTCATGAACGACTACCGCGAAGAGCTCGGCGAGCACCATCCTTACCGCGCCGACGCCCTGCCCGCGAAACCATCGTCCTGCCCATGAGCGGGCGCGCGCCTTACTGGCTCGATCCGGACGACCCGCAGGCGCCCTTCCCGCCAGTTGAATTGGCGCTTCGGGAGCCGGATGGCCTGCTCGCACTGGGCGGCGACCTCGCACCCGAACGCCTGCTGCGTGCCTACCGACGCGGGATCTTTCCCTGGTACAGCGCGGGCCAGCCGATTCTGTGGTGGTCACCGGATCCGCGCATGGTGTTGCGACCGTCACAGCTGAAGATCTCGCGCAGCCTTGGAAAGACCTTGCGCAAAAAACGCTTCGAAATCACGTTGGACAAGGCCTTCGATGCCGTGATGGCGGGTTGTGCGGAACCGCGCGCGGATTCGGACGGTACCTGGATCACGCCGGAGATGCGCCGCGCCTACGGTCAACTGCATGCAGCCGGTTACGCGCACTCTGTGGAGGCTTGGCACGAAAATCAGCTGGTCGGCGGCCTGTATGGCGTGGCCTTGGGGCGGGTGTTTTTCGGGGAATCGATGTTCGCCCGCGTCACGGACGCCTCGAAGGTGGCGTTCGCCCATCTGGTACGCCAATTGGCGCGCCGGCGATTCGGTCTGATCGACTGTCAGGTGCACACCGGCCACCTTGCCAGCCTCGGCGCGGAGCCGCTCGCGCGGGCCATCTTCGTCAGGGAATTGGACCGGCTTGCGGACTCGAATCCAGCGCCGCTAGCGTGGCAACTGGACGCCGACCTTGGCCTGGACGGTTGGCGGCAGTGAATGCGGCGGGATGCCGTAGCGCCGGGTTGTCCCGCCGGCTAGTCTTAATAGTAAGCCCTGCGGAATGCTTGCAATGAACGCGCCCCGACAGTTGCAGTTTTTCACCACCCCGCCGCACCCCTGTCCTTACCTGCCGGGCGAGGAATCGGTCAGCCTGTTCGCCGAACCGAGCATGCTCAACCTGGATCTCTACAGCCGTCTCGCGCGGCTCGGTTTCCGGCGCAGCGGCAGCCACGTCTACCGCCCGGCCTGCAGCAGCTGCAATGCCTGCGTACCGGTGCGCGTACCGGTGTCCGACTTTCAATTGCGCCGCCGCGATCGGCGTTGCCTCGCGCGCAACGCGGATCTCACCTTGCGGCGCGCCCCGGCGCGCTTCGACGAAGAACACTTCCGGCTCTATGACGACTACCTTGGCGCGCGCCACCCCGGGGCCGGGATGGATCAACCGACGCCGGCGGGATTCCGCCAGTTTCTCATCGGCGCCTGGAGCGATACCTGGTTCATGGAACTCCGCCTGGCGGGCCGCTTGGTGGCCGCGGGCGTGGTAGACCAGCTCGATGACGGACTGTCCGCCGTCTACAGCTACTTCGACCCGGCGCTGCCGGACCGCGGCCTGGGCAACTACGTCATCTTGCAGCAGATCGAACTGACGCGCGCCATGAACCTGCCCTACCTCTACCTCGGTTACTGGATCGAAGCGTCGGACAAGATGGCTTACAAGGGCCGTTTCCGGCCACTCGAGGCGCTGCACGACGGCAGCTGGCTGCGTCTCCCCTGACCGCTCCCCCGTCTCCAGCGGCGGCTCCTAGGTCCAGACATCCAGGCCATTCCGGATTGGCGCGGCTTTCGGCTATAATGCGCGGATCATTCCCCCACTATCAGGTTCTACATGCCGAAGGAAGACCACATCGAGATGCAGGGCAAAGTCGTCGAGACCTTGCCGAACACCATGTTCCGTGTCGAATTGGAGAACGGCCACGTTGTGACCGCACACATCTCCGGGAAGATGCGCAAGCATTACATCCGTATTCTGACCGGCGATAAAGTGACGGTGGAACTGACACCCTACGATTTGAGCAAGGGCCGGATCACCTACCGGGCACGGTAACAGTCACCCGCCCAAGCTCGGCGCACCAGATTTTCCCTTCTTCAGCACAGCGCCACCCAGCCTCGGATTTCGAGCGCCCTGAACGGCTTGACAAGCGGCCAAGCCGATCTATGGTTAGGCTGATTCGCATATGGCATGACGCCTCACCCGACGGTTACGGGTGCATTGCGAACTCCTCAATTTCAACGGAATTCAATCGGGCGATGGATCTGCTGACAATTCAGCCGGCAGATACCGGGAGCTGCCGCTCGGCAGGACTGGAGGAAGTGGATCATGAATGTACGTGACGTGATGGCAACAACGGTCAGCTGCTGCGGTCCACAGGACGACCTGGAGTCGATCGCTCTGCTGATGATGGATAACGACTGTGGCTCGATCCCGATCACCAATGATCAGGGCCAGCCGATCGGCATGATCACCGACCGTGACATCGCCATCGCGGCCGCCGCACGCCACAAGGCGCTGTGGCAGTTGGCGGCCGAGGACTTCATCACCGGTCAGCCGGTGTCGACCTGTTCCGCGGACGACGACATCCGGGCGGCCCTCGCGACCATGCAACGCGCGCGCGTACATCGGCTGGCAGTGGTCAATGGCGACGGCGAGGTCTCCGGCATGCTGTCCATGGACGATATCGTCAGTCGCGCCGAGCGCGGTGTGCGTGGACTGGGCTCGCCCGCGCTATCCTACGACGACGCCATCATGGCCTTGAAAACGGTCAGTAAACACCACTGACAATGTCCGCCGGTTTTGAATAAAGCGCCAGCGGCTCCGTCCGCTGGCGAAATTCATCAAGCACTTTCCTCCTCGGTCACGATTTCCACGGCGAGCGCATCCTCTTCCAGATGCACTTCGACATGGCCGCCGCCGATCAGACGTCCGAACAGCAGTTCATCGGCGAGGGGACGCTTGATATATTCCTGCATTACCCGCGCCATTGGACGCGCACCCATCTTCGGATCGTAGCCCTTTTCGGCCAACCATAGCCGGGCCGCTTCGTCGATACTGATGGTCACGTTGCGATCCGACAGCTGCGCCTCCAGTTCGTAGATAAACTTGTTCACGACTTGCGCAACGACGGTCGCGTCGAGCGGCTTGAACTGAATGATCGCGTCCAGTCGGTTACGGAACTCCGGCGTAAAGAGGCGCTTGATGGCCTCCATGCCGTCGCTGCGGTGATCCTGTGCCGTGAAGCCGATGGATGGCCGATCCATTTCCTGGGCCCCCGCATTGGTCGTCATGATCATGATGACGTTACGGAAGTCGGCCTTGCGCCCGTTGTTGTCGGTCAGCGTGCCGTGGTCCATCACCTGCAACAATAAATTGAAGACGTCCGGATGGGCCTTTTCAATTTCGTCGAGAAGCAGCACCGAATGCGGATGTTTGAGCACGGCGTCGGTCAGCAGACCGCCCTGGTCGAAGCCCACGTAGCCCGGCGGCGCACCGATCAGCCGCGATACGGTGTGGCGCTCCATGTACTCCGACATGTCGAAACGGATCAGCTCGATGCCGAGGGTGAGTGACAGTTGCCGGCTGACCTCGGTCTTGCCGACACCGGTCGGGCCCGCGAACAGGAAGGAGCCGATCGGCTTCTGTTCATTGCCGAGCCCCGAGCGCGCCATCTTGATCGCTGCGGCCAGGGCATCGATCGGTTCGTCCTGTCCGAACACCACCATCTTCAGGTCGCGCGAAAGCGTGCGCAGCTTGTCCTTGTCAGAGGACGAAATACTCTTTGGCGGGATCCGCGCGATTTTTGCGACGATGGACTCGATGTCGCTAGTGCCGATGGTCTTCTTGCGCTTCGACGGTGGCTGCATGCGTTGATTGGCGCCCGCCTCGTCGATGACGTCGATCGCCTTGTCGGGCAAATGCCGGTCGTTGATGTAACGCTCGGACAACTCGGCAGCCGCGCGCAACGCCTTGGGCGAATAGCGCACGTTATGATGCGCCTCGAACGCACCTTTCAGGCCCTTGAGGATCTGCACGGTCTCCTCGACCGTCGGCTCCCGCACATCGATCTTCTGGAAGCGCCGCGCCAAGGCGCGATCCTTTTCGAAAATACCGCGGTATTCCTGATACGTCGTCGAGCCCATGCACTTCAGCTCGCCGGACGCGAGCATTGGCTTGATCAGATTCGAAGCATCCATGACGCCACCCGACGCGGCACCGGCACCGATGATGGTATGGATCTCATCGATGAACAGCACCGCATTCGGCTCTTTGCGAAGCTGTGCCAGCACGCCCTTGAGCCGCTTCTCGAAATCGCCGCGGTACTTGGTGCCGGCCACCAACGCGCCGAGGTCCAGCGCATAAATGGTCGCGTCCTTGAGGATTTCAGGCACCTCGCCATCGACAATCATGCGCGCCAGGCCTTCGGCCAGCGCGGTCTTGCCGACACCCGCTTCGCCGACGAACAACGGGTTGTTCTTGCGACGCCGACACAGGATCTGCACGGTACGTTCGATCTCTTCACGGCGACCGATCAAGGGATCTATCTTTCCCCGCTTGGCCATCTCGTTGAGGTTGGTCGCAAAACTCTCCAGCGGCTTGCGCGGCCCGGCTTCGGCCGCCTCGGCCTCCTCGCCGTTGCCGAGAGAAATCTCTTCGTTTTGCTCACCGGCGACCTTTGAAATACCGTGCGAGATGTAGTTGACGACGTCGAGCCGGGTCACGTTCTGCTTGTTCAGAAAGTAAACCGCCTGCGATTCCTGCTCGCTATAGATAGCGACCAGGACGTTGGCACCGGTCACCTCTTTCTTGCCCGAAGACTGGACATGGAAGACCGCGCGCTGCAGTACGCGCTGGAAGCCCAAGGTCGGCTGGGTTTCGCGCGGGTCGTGCACGGGCAGGATAGGCGTCGTCTCGTCCAGGAAGCTCGTCAGGTCGCGCCGCAACGCCTGCATGTCCGCACCACAGGCGCGCAGTACTTCAGCTGCCGCCGGGTTGTCCAGCAACGCCAGCAGCAGGTGTTCGACCGTCATGAACTCGTGGCGCTTTCCGCGCGCTTCTTTGAAGGCGAGATTGAGGGTGAATTCAAGTTCCTTGCTCAACATAGGACCTACCTCGCACGTCCCCTGAGGGCGCTGTCTACACCTGTGCTCGAATGCCGGCGCACGTGATTCGTCATTGCCTATATATGCCGGATTGCAGCGCCGGCACAAGTAAACCTGTCGTCCGTGTTGATTCGCATTCCGTTATCCGCCACCCGCTTCAAGCCTCCTCAAGCGTACACAATAGCGGGTGTTGGTGGCGTTGGGAAAACTCATTGACCTGTGCGACCTTGGTTTCCGCAATCTCCCGCGTGTACACCCCGCAGACGCCCTTGCCCCGCGTATGCACGTGCAACATGACCTGCGTCGCCTGCTCGCGGCTCATCACGAAGAACGTTTCCAGCACCTGCACGACGAACTCCATCGGCGTGTAGTCGTCGTTGATCAGAACCACTTTATAAAGCGGCGGCGGCTTGAGCTTCGGCTTGGCCTCCTGTACGGCCAGCCCGTCCCCGTCGCCCCGCTTGATGAATTCGTCAGCCATAGTTGAATTTTAACCGATTCATTCGCACCCCATCCTTGTGTTCTCTACCGTATCTCCGACGGCCTCGGTGCGACGGGAGGGGGCCGCGCAGGCGCCATGGCGACGCAGGTTCCGACGCCCCCGTGCGGGATCGGGCCACCGCAACGTCCGCCGCAGCCGGCGCGGGAGAAACCCCTGAATACTTGACTATTTTACTTTGCTGGATAAAAGTTGTAACCGGCTCCCTCCGGGGATGCTTCCAAAGGAGGGGGTTCGGCACCCGAAAAAGACCAACGTCCCACGGGCGCCGACGTCTACACAATCCAAGCGGACCAACAAAATCCGCAGATGTGAGCGAGGTAAATGCAGTCATGGCAACGGGAACGGTGAAATGGTTCAGTAACGCCAAAGGATACGGATTTATTTCCCCCGACGGGGGGGGCGAAGACGTTTTCGCGCACTTCTCCGCCATCGAGGCGGAGGGATATCGGACTCTCAAGGAAGGCCAGAAGGTCGAATTCGAAATCAACGAAGGCCCGAAAGGTCTGCAGGCATCGCGCATCCGCGCTCCGGTCGCCTGACCGCGGGTTACGCGTAGTCTTCGTTTGGGCTTCGATGCCCCTCACGGCAGTCCGTGAGGGGTCGTTTCCTGCTGTTGTCTGTTACCCCCGCCTCGACTTATCGCATATGCGCAATGATTGCGTCGCCGAATGCCGCGGAGGAAAGCTCTTCGGCACCCGACATGGTACCCGCGAGGTCGGCGGTTACCGTCTTTGCGGAAATCGCGCCGGATACGCCGTTGACGATCAGATCGGCCGCGGCCTGCCAATCGAGATGCCGCAACATCATCTCCGCGGAAAGGATGATCGAACCCGGGTTGGCCTTGCCCTGCCCCGCAATGTCCGGCGCGGTGCCATGCGTCGCTTCAAAAACCGCGACACGATCGGACAGGTTGGCTCCGGGTGCTATGCCTATACCACCGACCTGCGCCGCCAGCGCATCGGAGATGTAATCGCCATTGAGATTCAGGGTGGCGATCACGCTGGAGGCTTCCGGCTTGAGCAGGATCTGCTGGAGGAACGCGTCGGCGATAACGTCTTTGATCAGAATTTCCCGGCCGGATTTCGGGTTCTGCAGGCTTAGCCAGGCACTGCCCGGCTTCTCGCGCGCGCCGAACTCCTCGCGCGCCAGTTCGTAACCCCAATTCTTGAACGCGCCCTCCGTGAATTTCATGATATTGCCCTTGTGCACCAGGGTCACGGAATCGCGATCCTGGTCGATCGCGTACTGGATCGCCCGACGCACCAGGCGCTGGGTGCCTTCCTTCGAGACCGGCTTGATACCGATACCGGAAGTTTCCGGAAACCGTATCTTGGTGACTGCCATCTCTTCCTGAAGAAATTTGATGACCTTGATGACCTCCGGGCTGCCGGCCGGCCATTCGATGCCCGCGTAAATATCTTCCGAGTTCTCGCGGAAGATGACCATATCGGTCTTCTCCGGTTCCTTGAGCGGGCTCGGCGTACCCGCGTAGTAGCGTACCGGGCGAAGACAGACATAGAGGTCCAGATCCTGCCGCATGGCGACATTCAGCGAACGCATACCGCCGCCCACCGGCGTCATCAACGGCCCTTTGATGGCAACGGAAAAATCCCGAATCGCATCGAGCGTCTCCGCCGGAAGCCAAGTGTCGCCTCCGTACAGCGCATTGGCCTTCGCGCCCGCATAGATCTCCATCCAGGCAATGCGGCGGTCGCCTTGGTAGGCGCGCTCGACCGCGGCGTTGACCACCTTACGCATCACCGGCGTGACATCGACGCCGATACCGTCTCCTTCGATAAAAGGAATGACGGGGGTCTTCGGAACCGATAACAGGTTGTCTGCGCCGACGCTGATCCGCTCGCCGTCACTCGGGACCAAAATGTGCTGATAAGTCATACAGAAGATCTCACTTCGGGGACAAAACGGCTGCGATGGTAGCACAGGACGGGCGCTGCACAGCCCGTTTGGCAGGCAAAAAAAACCCCTGCCCATGGGCAGGGGTCGGAGCCGAGTCGGACCGGCGTGGCTAGGGTTTAGACTTCACCGCCGGCGGCCTGGATCAGAGCTTCCTCAATCGCGTTCGGCGCGCACATGATATTGAAGAAGGTCGCGCCCGTCTCGCTGGCGACCATCGGCAGATGCGGCCAGCTGATTGCGATGCGGAAGCGCGCGTACAGGGCATACACGTCACCGTCCGAGACCAGAATCTCATACGGCAGATGGCCCGTGGAACGGAGCTGATCGCGATCGACCCGGCTCATGATGTATTCGTCACCGCTGCAACCGTCCGTCAAGGCTACGCCGAACACGGTCTCGTTCTTGCCCGGGATATCGATGCGATAGACCTTGCTGGCCCCACCTTTATTCGCCGACAAGCCGGCCTCGACGGCGGCAATCGCTTCTTCGTGATTGTCATATTCGGCCAGGTTGCTCGGGTCGTCGAAATATTCCATGCCGAACATATAGTGGTACTTGCGCAAATCGGTCTCGGACAATTGCTTCTTGCCGGTGCCGAAGGTCTGCTGTTTGCCGAGCGCGGACTCCAGCGCGGTGGCCGCCTGCTGCAGACCCTCTTCTTCGGACAAGCGGTAGGCGTTACCGTAGTAGGTCGGATTGGTGTAGGAGACCTGGATCTCGTCGCCGACCTGGGTCAAGGTCACGCGCTGGCCGGCCGCATAACCGCCGAACTCCGAGCTGGCCGCGGCCTGCTTGAGTGCGTCATTGGTAATGGCGATGATTGTTGCGCCTTCATAGGGACTGTAGGTTCCGACAATCTCGAATCCGGCGTCACTTACCTTTTGCTTTACTTCGTCGGTAATCTGCTGCATTTCACCGGACGTGGTGTACGCCAGGGTAAAGGGCTTCAGGGGCTCTTCAGCAATGACAGTGCCCGCCGCCGCGAACATGATGGCACCGGCAAGACAAACCTTTTTGAATGATGGGAACATGTTGCAACTCCTCCGCGAAATTATTGTGATGTCCTCAGATGGCCTGCACCTGGGATCGTACTGACATGCCTTGCCTCGTAACCGATCAAGGACATGCGGTAGTTATTACCTCCCGGCCACGCAATGTCAAGCTTGACGGCGACCTAGGGGCAAATGCGGCGGGACGCGTGGGAAGAAAGCAGTAAAACACGATGTACTTCTTTTATTTACAAAGGCATACGCGATATAGTCACGCCCCCGCCCGGTATCGGGTTGGGCGCCGTCCGACATCTGCTTACTCGAATAGCCGTCGTACTGCTATAGGAAATCGCCGACCATTATGAATAGAAACCTGCGCGTCACGGTGGCCGCGGTCGTGGAACGCGATGGCCGCTTTCTGCTGGTGGAGGAACGCATCGACGGCGTGCTCAAGCTCAACCAGCCGGCCGGACACCTCGAACCCGGAGAAAATCTTCATCATGCCGTGGTCCGCGAGGCCCGGGAGGAGACTGCGCGCGAATTTGTTCCTGAGGCGCTGCTAGGCGTATATCTTTGGCGCGCACCGCATTCCGGCCAAACGTTTTTGCGCGCCGCCTTCTGCGGTCGCGTCGGGAAACCGGAGCCGGGGTTGGCGCTCGACAGCGGCATCGAGGGAACCCTCTGGCTCCGCCGGGACGATGTCCTGCGCCGCGAGACGGAGTGGCGCAGTCCGTTGGTATTGCGCTGCATCGACGATTATCTGGCCGGCCGCCGCTATCCGCTCGATCTGCTCGTCGACATGTTAGACGATGCGTGACGTCGACTGGTTAGAGGTGCGCAGACCATGACCGCCGCCGGCCGCGTCATCGTCGGGCTGTCCGGCGGCGTCGACTCCGCCGTCGCGGCACTGCGACTGATCGAGCAGGGCTATCGGGTCGAAGCCTTGTTCATGAAGAACTGGGACGAGGACGACAAGACCGGCCACTGCCCGGCGGCGGCGGATCTGGCGGACGCGGAAGCGGTTGCCGAACAGCTCGGCATTCCGCTCCACCGCATCAGTTTTTCGACGGAATACTGGGATCGGGTCTTCAGCTATTTTCTCGCGGAATATCGTGCCGGCCGGACGCCCAATCCGGACGTCATGTGCAACAAGGAGATCAAGTTCCGTGCCTTCCTGGATTACGCTCTGAGCCTGGGCGCCGATTTCATCGCGACCGGGCATTACGCACGCATCTTTCGGACGGCGAACGCCATTCAGTTGCACAAAGGTTGCGATCCCGACAAAGATCAAAGTTACTTCCTGCACCTGCTGAATCAAACGCAACTTGCGCGCACATTGTTCCCGCTCGGCGAGTTGCATAAATCCACCGTGCGCCATCTCGCGCAGCAGGCCGGTTTCGTCAACCACGCCAAGAAGGACAGCACCGGCATTTGTTTTATCGGAGAACGCAAGTTCAACGCCTTCCTCGCCGAGTACCTGCCGGCACAGCCTGGCGACATCGTTGGGCTCGACGGCACCGTTCTGGGTCGACATCGAGGCCTGATGTTCCATACGCAAGGTCAACGCCAGGGCCTTGGTATCGGCGGACGTGCGGGCGATTCCGGCGCGCCCTGGTACGTCGTCGACAAAGACCTGAACCGCAATCGCCTGATCGTGGTTCAAGGGAGAGACCATCCGGCCTTGTTCCGTACGGCGCTGCGCGCCGAAGCGGCGCACTGGATCGACACCGAGCCACCCGCCTTGCCGCTGAACTGTCACGCAAAGATCCGCTACCGTCAGTCGGATCAAGCCTGCACTGTCCGGCGGGAAGCTGACGGTCGCTTGCATGTCGCGTTCGTCAGCCCGCAACGGGCGATAGCCCCCGGGCAGGCGATCGTTTTTTATAACGGCGAGCACTGCCTGGGCGGGGCCACCATCGTCGAAGCCCTGCATGATCGGGACTCGTGACTGTCCATGTCGAACGCATCCGCCTCAAACGCTCTTCGCGATCGCACCATGGCTTTGGCGGCCCTGTTTCAGGCCGCGCAGCTCGTGCAACTGGTGGCGCGCCGCGGACAGGCCCCCGACTCGGACATCGAGGCGAGCGTCGGCAGCCTGTTTCATATCGACGCGCCTTCCACCGAGACGATCTTCGGCGATGCCACGGCCCTGGCGACCGGCGTACACGCCATGCTCGCACGCCTCGCGGCAGGCGGTACACGCGAGGAA